>ERZ780139.2243-NODE-2243-length-14804-cov-5.989898_pt1 | contig 14804 bp, 10 predicted proteins | sample MGYA00511476_ERZ780139 | MGnify/ENA primary metagenome ERZ780139 (study PRJEB29588, sample SAMEA2158190) | human gut metagenome | biome: human gut; feature: human-associated habitat; material: faeces | place: Denmark | collected 2008/2010 ... | reverse complement strand
AAACCATTTATTACCTGATTCAGGGAACGCTTCCCGTCGCGATACCTCTTTTGCTCGTTGCTCTCGGAGGTATGTTCTCGGAACGTTCGGGCGTTATCAACATCGGTCTTGAAGGTATAATGCTGACGGGAGCTTTCCTCGGATGCGTATTCGTCTACCTTATAGAAGGAAGCGGAATGAACGCACAGCTCATGCTCATTCTTGCAATGATAGTGGCGGCTGCGGCGGGTATAATATATTCCTTCATGCTTGCGTTTGCGGCGATAAATATGAAGGCGGATCAAACCATAGTCGGAACGGCAATGAATATGCTCATTCCCGCGGCTATACTTCTCTTCGCTAAGATGAAGCTCGGCTCGGACGGTGTTACAACAAGCGTGTTCTTCTACGTCCGTGAAGTTCCGGGACTGTCGAAAATCCCCGTGATAGGAGATATGTTCTTCAAAAAACGTATATTCCGCTTTTAAAAAATCCTTCAAGGGTTCAGGTAATCCCTCTCACTCAGATAGAGATTACGATGTTGAGTTGTTGGATCATGTAAAAAGTACGCGGCCTGATTTTTCGGTGATAGACGATACGAAGTTTGGATTGATGCTGGAGTATGGGGTGATTCTGAATAATTACTATTATGACATAATCATACCAAATATATATTGCATCTGTCTTTTAAGATTTTTTTAATATTTTACTAATAAAAAATGGAGGTTAGTATGGAAATAGCATTTAGTGAGAAAATTTCTCCACAGCTGTCCGCCGCCCTGTTGTCCACCCCTTATGAGCTTGGTAAAGAGGGAGGGCTTTCAAGCGGCTATCTGCCGGAGAGTGATAGCTGGGAAGTGATAGTAAAATATGTCGGTGACATCGAAAAAATAAAAGAAAAGTATCCTTCTGTACTCATCACGAGGCTGCTCGGAAACTATGCGGTGCTCGTAATTGAGAAATCACTTGTAAATACCGTTGCCCTGTTCGATGAAATCATATATATGGAAAAGCCAAAGCAGTTTAACTACGATGTGTACGAGGGCTCGCAGGCCTCATGCATCACTCCCGTACACATCAATCCATATAATCTGACCGGAAAAGGTGTGCTCGTAGGCATTATCGACTCCGGAATTTACTATGCCCATCCGGCTTTTATACAGGATGGTGTAAGCAGAATCGCCTATCTGTGGGACCAGACTGTTTCCGATGATTCCTCACACAGTGATATCATCCCTTTCGGCACCTTATATGACCGCGATACAATCACCAAAGCCATAAATGCAGAAAACAGCTTAGAAATGCAGCGCATCTGCCCAAGCATCGACATATCCGGGCACGGCACTCATGTGGCAGGGATCGCTGCCGGAAACGGAAATGGTAATGGTAATGAACAAAATACAAAATACCGCGGTGTTGCTTATGAAAGCACTCTTATAATCGTAAAACTCAAAACCTCAGGCGGTGCCAGCTTTCCCACAACCACACAGATTATGCTGGCAGTGGATTTTTGCATAAGAAAATCAATCGATATGAATATGCCTATCGCTATAAACCTAAGCTTTGGCACAAGCAACGGCTCGCACAGCGGCACCTCACTGCTGGAATCATACCTGGACTATATAGCAGAAAATTACCGCTGCGCTGTCTCGGTCGGCTCAGGTAACGATGGAGCCGGCTTTGGGCATGCAAACGGCAGCTCATACCCTGCCGATGCAGAGCTTGCGATAGGCTATCCTGAGCCGTCTCTCTCCATTGATTTATGGAAAAAATACTGGGATGAGATACAACTGCGCATTAGTGCACCAAATAATGATATGCTGGAGATTCCCGATACAATTACCAATCAGGCAAAGGGCTTTACATACAGATACAATCTCGATGGGACAGACATATATATAACAGGCGGCGGTCCCTCTCCCTACTCTCCTTTTCAGGAAATATTCATTGAACTCATGGGATCGGAATACATCTCACCCGGCATCTGGAAAATATCACTTGAACCCATATCTATAAAGGACGGCTCATGGGATATATGGCTGCCGTCAGGTGCTCTGCGCAATGCACAGACCTCATTTATCCATGCATCGCCTGATATCACCCTGACCATCCCCTCAACCGCTCAAAATGTCATATCTGTCGGAGCCTATGACAGCCGAACAAACCGCACAGCCGCCTTTTCCGGCCGAGGCTATACCTGGGCCTTTGACAGCATAAAGCCAGATATCATTGCGCCCGGTGTGGACATTATTTCATGCTCAAACACCGGAGGCTACACTTCAAAAACAGGGACATCTATGGCTGCACCGTTTGTGACCGGTGCGGCTGCGCTTCTGATGGAATGGGGAATTGTACGTGGAAATGACCTCTATATGTATGGCGACAAGCTTAAAGCTTCTCTCATAAAAGGTGCCGGTGAAAATGTATTTACAACTGCCTCACGGGCTGTCTCTGAAAACACTTCCAAAAATACAAAATACCCCAACCCTGTGACGGGCTGGGGTACATTGTGCTTACTGGATAGTATTCCTTAGTGGAAGGTGCTATTCGTATACATGCTTCTGATGCTTCTTTGCATCTGCCTTATTCTTTTTCTTCAATGGATGCTTTGGGTTTTTATCCATTATAATCGCTTCCTTCCGTTCGTTCTGACTACGTTATACACCTGCAATCAGCACTTGTCAAGTAAGAGTGCTATTTTTAATTAATTATTTATATTTAGTGTGAAATCTCAATCATTTTAATGTCAAAATGTTGATTTGTATGCACAATTATTGACAGTTTGCTAAATTTAATTATTATCTCTTCATCACACTCTTTTTAAACACAGTCATCGCAATTCAAAAAAATACATCATTACATAGCTGCCAAATATACAAAATATGCCGCATAGCAAAGCAGCATCACCACTCCACATGGCTTTCTAAGCTCTTTATGTCTTATCGTACCGCCCCACAGGAGCACACCGCACAGGATTGCCACAACTGTATCAATCACAAACCTGCTCTCAAACGGTACCGGACAAATGAGAGCTACTGTTCCGACTACAAAGAGTATATTGAAAATATTGCTGCCGACTATATTTCCAATCGCTATACCGGCATTTCCCTTGCGTGCTGCTGAAACAGATGTAACAAGCTCCGGAAGAGATGTGCCGAATGCAACGATTGTCAGTCCGATAAAGCGCTCACTCATGCCGCAGGCTCTTGCTATGGTCGTGGCACCGTTTACGACAAACTGGCTTCCAATTACGACGCACACACCGCCCAGCACAATAAAGAGCAGACATTTCCATACCGGATATAGCTTTACCGACTGCTCATCACCGCTATCATTGCCCTTTTTTGCCAGAATATACAAATAAAGCAGATATGCAATAAATAAAATCCACAGTATAACACCCTCAATGAATGTGATTTCATTGCCTGTCATTCCCATCACGAGAAGCACTGCTGTGATAAGAAGCATGTACGGTATCTCGTATTTGAAGGTGGTTTTTTGTATGGCTACATTTGTGATGAGTGCCGTCACTCCCAGGATTATAAGGATATTTAGTATATTGCTGCCGACTATATTGCCGACTGTAATCCCCGCATTACCCTTTATTCCTGCAGTGATGCTGACTGCCGCCTCCGGCAGCGACGTACCCATCGCCACAATCGTCAGTCCAATCACAAGCTGCGGAATACCAAATTTCCCGGCGAGTGCCGCCGCTCCATCCACAAACACATCCGCGCCCTTCACCAGTGCTACAAAGCCTGCTATAAGCAGTAAAATTGCTACAAAAATCATAATTTTCCTCCTTCTGCTGTCCTTTTTAAGGATGCCTGATTAATTGATAGATACATCTATGTCTTATCAGCAGAAGGCTTTTATATACAAAAAAGGCGACACTTCTGCTGTATAAAACAACAAAAGTCTCGCCATTTAATCACTCTCCGGATTGCTGTCATATATGTATGAGCAATCGTACTGACGGATAAGTAAGCACTCTTGTGCCGGCTACTCCCTTTCACTTATATACTATGATATGTCAACGCAGGGTATTCGTCAAGAGAAAGTTTTTCTTGCCTTTATCACGCTAACGTGGTAGCATGGTTACTAAATAAACTATTAAAGAGGTACTACAAATGAAAACATCAGAAATTATTGTATTTATCGTCTATCTGCTGTGCATGCTGGGTATCGGTATCTTCTTCTTCGTGAAAAACAGAAACGGCGGAGAAAAGACCTACTTCCTCGGCGGACGTGAGATGGGACCATGGGTTGCGGCACTGTCAGCCGGAGCCTCAGACATGAGTGCATGGGTACTCATGGGACTTCCTACTTCTATCTATGCACTGGGCTTAGGTCAGGTATGGATTCCTGTAGGACTTGCAATCGGCTACACTATAAGCTGGCTGCTTGAAGCACCGAGACTGAGAAAATTCTCGATTGTAGCAAACGACTCAATCACCATTCCGCAGTATCTGACCAACAGATTCCTGTCCAAATCACTTGCACTGCAGGTGATATGTGCAATTGTGTTTTTGGTTGCATACACTATTTATGCGGCATCAAGCGTAAAGGCATGTGGTACTCTTTTCCACACTGTAATAGGAATGGATCCACAGATTGCCATGTATCTTGCAGCAGTTGTCATCGTAGGCTATACCTTCCTCGGCGGCTTCTCGGCTGTATGCTGGACCGATTTTTTCCAGGGCATGCTCGTGCTTACTTCTATGTTTATCGCACCGATCTTTGCAGCATTTATGCTTGATACATCATCTACGTCAGCACTCCCGGGCGGTTATTTAAACCCATTCTCAAGCTGGCAGGATATCGTGTCAGGACTGGCATGGGGACTTGGTTACTTTGGTATGCCACATATCATTATCAGATTCATGTCCATCAAATCTCAGAAGGATTTGAAAAAATCAGCAAAAATCGGAATCACATGGACCTTGCTTATTGTATTTTTTGCAACTTTAATCGGAGTAATCGGAAGACTTTTCCTTGGCTTTGACGAATCTATAAATGAAAACTCTCTTGTTTTCATCCAGATTGTAAGAAAGATTTTCCCGGGTGTTATCTCAGGTATACTGCTCTCAGCAGTGCTTGCTGCTTCCATGAGTACCGCAGACAGCCAGCTGCTTGCTGCTTCATCTGCTTTCTCGAGTGATGTGTACAAGCCTGTCATCAGAAAAGGTAAGGCAAGTGACAAAGAGATGATGTGGACCGGCCGTATTGTCGTTCTTGGAATCGCTGTTGCAGCACTCATCATCGCTTCAAACCCTAATGCCGGCTCTATCATGGCACTTGTTTCCAATGCATGGGGTATCTTTGGAGCTGCCTTTGGACCTGCAATCATGCTCAGCCTCTTCTGGAAGCGCTTTAACTTCAAGGGTGCTGTTGCAGGAATCATAACAGGTGCTGCCGTTGATATATTGTGGTATGCATTCCTCACATCAACCGGAATCTACGAGCTGCTGCCGGGATTTGTTTTAGGACTTATCGCAGCCGTTGTTGTGACACTTTGCACAAATGAGCCTTCAAAAGAGGTTTATGAGCTCTTCGATAAGGCTCAAAAATTTGACGAGTAATTAAAATAATTAATCATTTAAGAACATAAGTAAAACCGTCGTACCATGCCATTTAAGGTCCGGTACGACGGTTTTATTTTTTTCTTATGCTTTATGTTGTGCTTTTAGAATGGTCTGTCTCAAATACAATTCCTTTAACTTCTACAGATGAAGCACTCGCTCTTTAATCTCCTGGGTTCTTCCCTGATTCCAGAACTGTGTGCCGATATAGCCGCATGTACGGCGGGCTACACTCATCTTGTTCTGGTCACGGTTGCCACAGTGTGGGCACTCCCAGATAAGCTTGCCTGAGCCCTCTTCCTCTACGATTTTGATTTCTCCGTCGTAGCCGCATACCTGGCAATAGTCGCTCTTTGTATTCAGCTCTGCGTACATGATATTGTCGTAAATGTACTGCATTACTGAAAGCACTGCAGGGATATTGTCCTGCATGTTTGGTACCTCCACGTAGCTGATAGCGCCACCCGGAGACAGCTTCTGGAACTGGGACTCAAACTTTAGCTTGTCAAATGCATTAATCTGCTCTGTTACATGCACATGGTAGCTGTTTGTGATGTAGTTCTTGTCGGTAACACCCTTGATGATACCAAAGCGCTTCTGTAAGCATTTTGCAAACTTATAGGTGGTAGACTCAAGTGGTGTGCCATATATACTGAAATCGATGTTTGACTCCTTTTTCCACTGATCACATGCATCGTTTAAGCGCTGCATTACCTTAAGTGCAAACGGTGTTCCCTCTTTTGGCTCTGTGTGTGATACACCCTTCATGTAGCGTACACACTCACAAAGTCCTGCATAGCCGAGTGAGATTGTTGAGTATCCGTTAAATAATAATGGGTCTATAACCTCTCCCTTTTTCAGACGTGCAAGTGCTCCGTTCTGCCAGAGAATCGGTGCCACATCGGATTTGGTACCAAGAAGCCTCTTATGTCTGCACATAAGTGCCCTGTGACACAGCTCAAGTCTCTCATCAAGTATCTTCCAGAATTTTTCCTCATCCTTTTCTGATGAGCATGCCACATCAACGAGATTTAAGGTGACGACACCCTGGTTGAAACGTCCATAGTATTTACGCTTGTTTGGATCAAAGTTCTCGGCATGTGCCACATTGCCCGCTGTCTGTGAGCATCTGTCCACTGTGAGGAATGAACGGCAGCCCATGCATGTATACACATCTCCGTCCTTAAGCTCCTTCATGACCTTCTCTGAAATATAATCAGGCACCATTCTCTTTGCAGAGCACTGTGCCGCAAGCACTGTGAGATTCCAGTACTTTGAATCCTCTGTGATATTATCATCCTCAAGCACATATATGAGCTTAGGGAATGCCGGTGTGATATATACACCCTTTTCGTTCTTTACGCCCTTTATTCTCTGATGCAGCATCTCCTCAATGATTGCGGCAAGATCTGCCTTTGTCTGCGGATCGGATACCTCATTCAGGTACATGAATACTGTGATAAACGGTGCCTGTCCGTTTGTAGTCATGAGTGTGATGACCTGATACTGAATCATCTGCACACCGCGGTTGATTTCTTCCTTGACACGAAGCTCTGCTACCTCGTTGATTTTTTCTTCATCCAAATCAAGTCCTACACTCTCGAACTCCTTTAGCACCTGCTTTCTGAACTTCTCACGACTGACCTGTACAAATGGTGCCAGATGTGCAAGCGAGATACTCTGTCCACCATACTGTGAGCTGGCAATCTGTGCGATAGCCTGTGTAGCGATGTTGCAGGCTGTTGAAAAGCTCTTTGGTGTGTCAATCATAGTCTCACTGATTACTGTGCCGTTCTGAAGCATGTCCTCAAGGTTTACAAGACAGCAGTTGTGCATATGCTGTGCGAAATAATCTGCATCGTGGAAATGGATAAGCCCCTTCTCATGAGCCTCCACTATATCCTCAGGAAGCAGGAAACGGCGTGTGATATCCTTGCTCACCTCACCTGCCATGTAGTCACGCTGCACGCTGTTTACAGTAGGATTCTTGTTGGAGTTTTCCTGCTTTACCTCCTCGTTATTGCACTCAAGAAGGCTAAGAATCTGCTGGTCCGTAGAGTTTGACTTACGGACGATGGCTCTCTTATATCTGTAAGTAATGTAGTTTCTGGCTACGGTAAAGGCACGCTTGTTCATGAGCTGGTTCTCCACCATATCCTGTATCTCCTCAACGCTTGGAGAGCGCTTCATGTTCTCACATGCAGTCTCCACGTTGCTTGCAATTTCCTCAATCTGATCAGCAGTAAGCTTCTCATAGTCTAGCACTGAATCGTTTGCCTTTCTAATGGCAGCTACAATTTTGGCTGCATCGAATATGTCCTCACTGCCGCTTCGCTTGATGATTTTCATGTAAATTTCTCCTCTCTGTATACTATATTTCATATAATGTAGTGTACTATATATAGTATTGTCATCCAATACACATACTATATATATGCATTTTATCATGTGTAATGGCACAAAATATGCAGCTATAAATGAGATGTAATCATTAATTCATGTCACTGCCCTGCAATATAAAGCGGGCTTTTCACCAAACAATTACAATATAGCTACATATAAAATGCCATATTATTTAATACAAATCTGTGCATCTGTCTTTTGATGACAATCTAAATTATACAAGATATTGTTGCTATGTCAATACGCTCAACAATATTTTGTAGCATTTTGACTTATTGCACAAAAAAAGCCACAATATTTATGCTACTTTTTCAACTCTGTAATTATTTTGTTAATTGTTAAGCTTTTCCATATTGTCAATCACTCTGTCCAAAAAGCCAAGCATCATGTTAAACTCTTCCTTAGAAAAGCCTTCGTGCATGGCTTCCTCTATTACCATTATATTTTCCCTCACCCTGTTTTCGTGGTCCAGTGCTTTTTTCGTCAGCTCAATCCTCTTAAGCCTTGCATCATTTTCCATAGGTGTGCGCACGATATAGCCGTTTTTTTCAAGACTTTTAAGCATATTTGTCACTGTGGCTCCTGACAGATGAAACTTTGCTTCGATATCCTTTTGAAATATATTTTGGTCCTGATTATCCATTATATATCCAATCATCATACCCTGGCTTCGCGGTATACATTCTGTTTTACTGCACCTTTTTCTGTCAAAATATCTGTCTATGCTCCTGCTGATGCGGTTTATCTTGTGTCCTAAGTATTTATCCGGTGTAAACTCCTTCATATCTGAAATCCTTTCATAGATTTTTCTTGACAATAAAAAAAGTATATCTATAATATAGTTAGCACACTAACTAATTAAATGCAAGTATTTTTTTAGTTAACCACATTACCATAAATGTGGGAAGTTTGTTTTAATCAAATATAAATAAGAAGAAAGGACAAAACATATGTTAAAAACACTAGGTGCCCAAATAAAGGAATACAAATGGGCTTCGATTGCGACACCTGTTTTCATGCTGCTTGAGGTGGCTGTGGATACCATAATCCCTCTTCTCATGGCATCAATCATCGACAACGGTGTCAATATGGGCGACACAAGGCATATCTATATCATGGGTGTGTGGATGATTGTCGCAGCACTGTTTGGTCTTTTGACAGGATGTCTCGGTGCAAAATATGGTGCAAAGGCCGCCATGGGCTTTGGAAAGAATCTGCGTGCTGCAATGTTTCGCAATATCCAGACCTTTTCCTTTGCAAATATCGACAGATTCTCATCCGCGAGTCTTGTCACACGTATGACAACCGATGTGACCAACATCCAGAATGCTTACATGATGCTGCTTCGCATGGCTATGAGAGCCCCTGCGTCCATAATATGTGCGATGGCTATGACATTTTTCATCAGCCCTCGCCTTGCGACAATATACTTAATCGCTGTCATTGTGCTTGGAGCTTTACTGCTTTTCATCAGTAAGGCGGCCATGAAATACTTCGACAGAGCCTTCAAGCGCTATGATGACCTGAATGAAAGCGTACAGGAAAACGTATCCGCTATCCGCGTTGTAAAGGCATACGTCCGTGAGGATTATGAGAAGAAACGTTTTTCAAAGGCAGCACAGAATATCTACGACGTATTTGTGAAGGCAGAAAGCCTTGTGGTATACAACTCTCCGCTCATGCAGTTTACAGTGTATGCCTGCATCCTGTTAATAAGCTGGCTCGGAGCTCATATGGTGGTAAGCAGCTCTCTCACTACAGGTGATCTGATGGCTCTTCTCACCTATTGCATGAATATTCTGATGAACCTCATGATGCTCTCCATGGTTTTTGTAATGATTTCACTCTCACTCGCATCTGCAAGACGAATCAGCGAGGTATTAAATGAGCAGAGCACACTGCACAATCCAAAGGAACCGCTTTACGATGTGCCTGACGGAAGCATAAGCTTTAAGCATGTATCCTTCAGATATTCAGACACCGCTGAAACTCCGGTTCTGTCAGATATAAATCTAGACATAAAATCCGGTGAGACCATCGGCATCATAGGAGGAACCGGAAGCTCGAAATCTTCCCTTGTAAACCTGATAAGCCGTCTCTACGACACAGACACCGGCTCTGTAATCGTCGGAGGCCACGATGTGCGTGAATACGACATGGACACTCTCAGAAACAAGGTAGCTGTCGTGCTCCAGCAAAACGTGCTTTTCTCGGGCACCATACTCGAAAATCTGCGCTGGGGTGACAAAAACGCTACCACAGATGAGTGTATTGAGGCCTGCAAAATGGCATGCGCCGATGACTTTATCGAGTCCTTCCCTGACAAGTACAACACCTACATAGAGCAGGGCGGAACCAACGTATCCGGTGGCCAGAAGCAGCGTCTGTGTATCGCAAGAGCTCTGCTTAAAAAGCCAAGGATACTCATACTCGATGACAGCACCTCGGCTGTAGATACAGCAACAGATTCAAAAATCCGTGCTGCCCTCGCAAAAACAATACCGGGAACCACTAAGCTCATCATCGCACAGCGTATCTCATCAGTCATGGATGCTGACCGTATCATCGTGATGAATGACGGAAAAGTGGACGGCTTTGACACTCACGAAAATCTGCTTAAAAATAATGAAATCTACCGCGATGTTTACGATTCCCAGACAAACGGCGGAGGAGACTTTGATGAAGGAGGTGCTGCCTGATGCCAGGACCAAGAGGACCACGAGGTCCAAAACCCAAAATTAAAAATCCCGGTAAGCTTTTTGCGCGCCTCATGGGATTTATTTTCAAGAAATATTTACCGGCCTGCATAATTGTTGTGATATGTATCTTTGTCAGTGTACTTGCAAATGTGCAGGGAACCATGTTTACCAAAAATTTGATTGATGACTATATAGTACCACTGCTTAAGACAGGAAGTCCCGACTACGGACCACTCCTTGCAGCAATGGGAAGGGTCGCCGTATTCTACGGCATCGGCGTCATCAGTACGTTTGCATACAGCAAAATAATGATCTACGTATCACAGGGCACCATTAAGAACCTGCGTGTTGAGCTCTTTTCCCATATGCAGGATCTGCCAATCCGATACTTTGACTCACATGCGCACGGCGATATCATGTCAATTTATACAAACGATATCGATACACTCCGCCAGCTCATCAGCCAGAGTCTTCCGCAGATACTTAACAGTGCTATCACTGTTGTGAGCGTTTTTGTTTCAATGGTCATATTAAATATTCCGCTCACCGTACTAACTATCGTGATGGTAATCGTAACAACAGTCGTGACAAAGAAATTTGCAGGCTTCTCCAGTCGCTATTTCCTTGCGCAGCAGCGCGACCTCGGCAAAGTTAACGGCTTCATCGAGGAAATGCTCAACGGCCAGAAGGTGGTCAAGGTATTTACCCACGAGCAGGAAAATATTGAAGCCTTCGACAAAATAAACGATGAACTCTTTGAAAGCGCCTACAATGCCAACATGTACTCCAACATGCTCGGTCCTGTAAACGCACAGATTGGAAATCTAAGCTACGTGCTCTGCGCTCTTGCCGGCGGTGTTATGGCTCTTTCAGGCTTTGGCGGTCTGACCCTTGGTAAGCTTGCGAGCTTTCTGACCTTTAACAAGAGCTTTAACATGCCTATCTCGCAGGTCAGCCAGCAGTTCAACAGTATCATCATGGCGCTTGCCGGATGTGACCGTATCTTCTCTCTGCTCGACGAAACGCCTGAGACTGACGAGGGCTATGTCACACTGGTAAATGCTAAGGAAGAAAACGGAAAACTCACTGAAACACCTGAGCACACCGGCTTATGGGCATGGAAGCACACCCATCAGGCTGACGGCTCTGTAGACTACAAAAAGCTCGAGGGCGATGTGGTATTTGACGATGTGGATTTCGGATATGTGCCTGAGAAAATTGTACTGCACGATGTGGATCTTTTTGCAACACCCGGTCAGAAGATTGCCTTTGTCGGCACCACCGGAGCTGGAAAGACTACCATCACTAACCTTATCAACCGCTTCTACGATATAGCAGACGGCAAGATAAGATATGACGGCATCAATATAAACAAGATTAAAAAGGCTGATCTGCGCCACTCTCTTGGCATTGTTTTGCAGGATACCCATCTTTTCACAGCTACTGTCATGGAAAACATCCGCTACGGCAAGCTTGATGCCACAGATGATGAAGTATACGCAGCTGCCCGCCTGGCAAACGCCGATACGTTTATCCGCCAGCTTCCTGACGGCTACAATACTTTACTGACAGGTGACGGTGCAAACCTAAGCCAGGGCCAGCGCCAGCTTCTAGCCATTGCGCGTGCCGCTATCGCCGATCCGCCTGTGCTCATCCTCGATGAGGCTACAAGCTCAATTGATACACGTACCGAGCGTATTGTTCAGGACGGCATGGATAAGCTCATGCATGGCCGTACTACATTTGTTATCGCACATAGGCTTTCTACTGTCAGAAACAGCGACTGCATTATGGTTTTGGAGCAGGGACGCATTATTGAAAGGGGAAGTCATGATGAGCTGATTTCAAAGAAGGGAAAGTATTATCAGCTTTATACAGGAAAGACTGCTTAATTCACTAGACTAACTACGAAAACCGATAGACCGGGAATACGGCAGAGGGCACACCCTCATGTGCACTAACATGAGGGTGTGCCCTTAATGCCTACCTGGATCATCTTCATTGCTTCTATTGCTGTCTTATGACTTTCAGGCGTTACGCAGGCGCAGGCATTTTCTATTACGAACACCTCTGCGTCTTTACAGAACGTCTTTGCAATCGCCACGTTGCTTATTACGCATATTCCTGTGCAGAATCCGCAGAAATAAATCTCTGTATCGCTGTTGTCATATTCCGCAAGAAGTCTACCAAGCTCTTCGCTGCCAAAAGTCGGCTTGTCAATATAAGTCATACCGTTACAGTCAACTCCACGCTCCTTCATTGCATCTTTAAGACGAGCGTCTACTTCCCATCCGTTTGTCCCTTTAATACAGTGCGTTACCGGAAGTTTCTTTCCTTCCTGAGTATTCAGATAGTTTTCATCATGCGTATCCCTTGTGAATATCACATCATCATATTTGCCTGACCTGATTTCATCTGCAATAACATTTGTTGCCACGTCACACTCTTTGTTTCCAAGAGCTCCTGTAATAAAATCATTCTGTGCGTCCACTACTACTAAAATTTTCTTTGCCATAATTATTTTCTCCTTTATGATAGGAGCTTTCCTTTCCATCTTTGAAAGCCTTCCAAAAGTCCTGCAACTGGTCGGTATTGGAAAATATTTTATTTCTGAACCACTCCTGTATCTGCAGCTTAAATACCTCTTTAATCTCCTTGTTCGGAATTACAAGGCTATATTTTTTGTCCTCACTTTCGAAATACCAACATCCTTCTCCTGCATAAATGCAATTTATTCCGGCAATTATATTTATGCAGCCTGTGAATAATCCATAAAAAAATTTTACTTGCGATATGCTCTGCTATAGCCAATCCTGTTCTATTTTCTTCTCTAATTGTATAAACATATCATAATACTTTTCTTTGGTTTGACGTATAATATCCATTGCAATTGCCTGATTATATGCGTGTGCAACATTATTTCTCGAAACCAATGCATCCAGCCATAATTCTTCATCACTAATCATTCCTGCCTTGTAAGCTGTTTTTAAAATTGTTCTTGGCGATCCTGTTGCACCCTCCGCATAACCAAAATTCTCTAATAATTCTTTCATCGCCTTCCATGATTGTTCAAAACAAATTTCATATAAGCCAACCATGCCAGCAATTTCCACATTTCCATATGGTTCTTTATAAGAAAAAATATCGTTTAAATTGACTAATGCTGCCTTAAAATTCTCAAATTTTTTCATATAGCACTACCCCCTCTCTTTTTATTGATTCCAACAATTCTTTTCTTACAGGCTTATCCAAATCCACTATATCAAATTCCAACAACGTTGAAGTTGTTTCGTCTACATCCAAAATAAAATGACTACTGCTACCACCGCAAAAAGCCAGATCTATATCACTTCGCTCTTTATAATCACCTCGCGCTCTTGAACCAAAAAGAATTACTTTTTCAACACAATTCTTCTTCGCCAGCTGGATAATTTCCTGTAATACTTTACATTTTATTCCTGTTTTTTCAAAGGTACTATTTACATCCATAAAGGCTCCTATATTACTTCGTTTCTTATCCAAAATATTTCTGCATTAAACTATCAAACAATATTTGTGTTTCATCCAATGCTTTCTGAACTGCAACTTTTGATTTGTTGACTTGGTGGACAAATCTAATAAATTCTTTTTGTAATTCAATCGGCGGAATGACCTGCTTGTACGCTTTCATAATTGCAGTGTTTAAATTTGGTTGTGTTCCAGCCGGAGCAATTGCCCTGAAATGTTCTGTCATCTGATTTAATGCTTGTAACAAAAATACTTTATCAAGTCTTTTGTCTATATCTTCCATTGCAAGCCATCCATCGTGAATGCATCCATCAAAAGTGATAATTCTCGCAAAACCTAATGAAACTCCACAGTTTGCAAATATTAAACTACCTTCTTTTACAAGTCTACTATTCTTTACCCCTTCTTTAATGATGTGTTCCTTTGTCGAACTCAAATATATATTGTCAGCTTCCGTAGCATCTCCGATTTTTATCCACGGAACATCACCACCTAAGAATTTTTCTATAGGTCTTGGTGATCCTCCTCTAACAATAGTGCAAAGATTTCCTAAAAATTCACACTCCCAATTTTTATCATTAATATTAATATCACCAAAGACCTCGACAAATCGGGCTTTCGTTAAGCTGTCTAA
>ERZ780139.2238-NODE-2238-length-14835-cov-7.948782_pt1 | contig 14835 bp, 13 predicted proteins | sample MGYA00511476_ERZ780139 | MGnify/ENA primary metagenome ERZ780139 (study PRJEB29588, sample SAMEA2158190) | human gut metagenome | biome: human gut; feature: human-associated habitat; material: faeces | place: Denmark | collected 2008/2010 ... | reverse complement strand
AGAGAGTTGAATAATCAAATTTAATTTAACGTCCAACTTTTGGGGTGCAGTTCAAGGGAGTTTTCCCCTCTTTTTCGAGGTTTGTTGTCTTTCGTTTGAAGCAAATTGGAAAATCGTTCTGCTCCAAACGAAAAATCATTCTCATGAGATTGAAAAATCAAAGTGTTCCAAACGGCATTTTTAGGGGCTTACAATCGGATTTTTACCTCTTTTTTTCGCTATTTGCATGAACTTCACGGCTCAAAATATAAGAGCATGATGCTCCTCCTTTCCTTGTTTTTTGTGTCACGGCGAAAGTGCTGTCGCCCGGTTCTGCGGAGCCTACGGGTACGGATGTCACCGGAAGACGGTGCAGGCTTTCTTTTTGTACGAGGGGCAACCGTGCGTGGCTGGCGTATTTTCCTTTGGCTTTTCCGAAGGGGGAAAATATTCGATTCTGGCGAAGGTTACGTCGTGGTGATGTCAAGTTTTCCGAGAAACGACTCTGGCCGCAGAGGCTTTCATGTCTGCGGCCAGAGTCATATTTCGGTCCAAGGGAGTTTCATTCGGCTTGTTCCAATAGTTTCAGAACCTCTTCATAGCGGTCGCAACTGACGACGTAACATTTGTTTGATGTTTTAATTTCAATCAGTGATTGGGCGTCTTTGACTGCTACAGTGAATTGTCCTGTCTTGTCCTCCCAAAACTCTCCGGTGAGTCCGAAAAGCCCATAAACACCCCAACTTTTGATGGCACGGGTGAGCGTTTTTCTGTGGCGAGCATATAGGATTTCTTTTCGGGAGATGGTTATGGCACCGTATACTTTTCTGATGACAACCTTGTCTGCTGTCACTTCTACCTGTTTGATTTGGTTAAAATAGGAATATATGAATGCTACGATGACAAGACAGATACAGGCGTACAGAGCCACTGCAAGTCCTATGCCGGTTTGTCCTTTTATCAGCCGGCAGATGGCCGTAGCGCCGCCTGCCAGCAAGATGAAAGACATGAACCAGGTGGTGCATAGCAGTCCGATAGAATAAGAGGATTTGAATTTTCTCATGATTTCACGTGTTGACGTATTATCGCCGGGTAGCTTCGTCATACTCTTCCGATGTGGTGCAGTAATGCGTGTGTTCGGGATGGGCATCCGAACGGCGGTACCAGTCGGAGTACATGACGTAGTGTTGGGCATAGCCTACGTTGAGTTCCTTGGCCTGTTCGGGGTCTACCTTCTTGATGAATCTGGCCGGTACGCCTCCCCACAGCTCGCCGTCGCCGATGACCGTATTCTTCAGGACCAAGGCACCGGCGGCTACGATGGCACCATGACCGACGACAGCGTGGTCCAGAATGGTGGAGCCCATACCGATGAGGGCGCCGCTTTTCACTTCGCAACCGTGCAGCGTGACATTATGTCCTACGGTCACGTCGTCGCCGATGATGATGGGGGCTTTGCCGTAAAGCGTATGCAGGCAAGAACCGTCTTGGATGTTCACGCGGTTGCCGATTTTGATGAAATGTACGTCTCCGCGCAGGACGGCGTTAAACCATACGGTACAGTCGTCGCCCATGGTGACGTCGCCTATGATAGCTGCCCCTTCGGAGAAGTAGCAGTGTTTGCCGAACTTGGGAGTCAAGTCGTTGAGTTTTTTAATCAATGCCATATTTTATGATTTTTGAGATGGTTTTGTGTGTTCGTATGGCCGGGTCGCTTCGCGGAGCCATGTGCGGTGTTCGTGGTCGAGCAACGGAGCCAGTTGGTCGTACACCCGGCTGTGGTAACGGTTGAGCCATTCGATTTCCTCCGTGTCGAGCAAGGACCAGTCTATCGGTTCCATGTCGATGGGACAGAGGGTGAGCGGGTCGAACTGGAGGAATGTGCCGAACTCGGTTTCCCGATAGGGCAAGATGACCTGCGTGTTTTCGATGCGTATGCCATGCCGCCCTTCTTTGTAGATGCCCGGTTCGTTGGTCACGGTCATGTAGGGGAGGAGCGGGGACGGCATATAGTTCATGCGGATTTGATGAGGACCTTCGTGCACGCACAGGCAGGAACCCACACCATGTCCTGTGCCGTGAAGATAATTGATGCCTTCCTGCCACATGGCATAGCGGGCGCAAGCGTCGAGTTGCGTGCCGCTGCAACCTTGCGGGAACTTGGCATGGGCCAGTCGGATGTGTCCTTTCAATACTAAGGTATAGTCGTGGCGTTCCTCCTCGTTCACCGGGCCGAGGGCGATGGTGCGGGTGATATCCGTCGTGCCGTCTTCGTATTGCGCGCCCGAGTCGAGCAGCAACAGTCCCTTCGGTAGGAGTTCCAAATCGGTTTCCGGAGTAGGTTCGTAATGGACTACGGCACCGTGGTGGGCATATCCGGCAATGGTGTCGAAACTGTTGCCGCAGAACAAATCCTGTTCGCTGCGCAGTTCCTCCAGTTTACGGCTGATGCTAAGCTCTGTCTGTCCTCCGGCCTGTACCGCCGGTGTGAGCCATTTCAGGAATTTCACCATGGCCACACCGTCGCGCAGCATGGCGCGGCGGTAGCCTTCCACCTCTGCCGGATGTTTTACGGCTTTGAGCAAGCCCACGGGGGATGCCGCGTCTACTACGGAGCATGTTTCGGGCAGGCTGCGGCAGAGGGCGTAGTTTGTGGTTTGGCAGTCTGTCCATATCCGCTTGCCGTCAAAACGTGACAAATCGGGCAGGATGTCGGTATAGTTCCGTGTTTCCACGCCGCATTCCTTCAGATGGGCAGAAACCTCTTCCGTGAGTTTCACCTTATTTATATATAAGGTACAGCGGGAGGGGGTAATCCATGTGTAAGCTACGAATACGGGCGTACAATGTACGTCCGTGCCGCGCAGGTTCAACGTCCAGGCTATTTCGTCGAGGGCGGACAGAATCAGCCCGTCGGCTTGCCGCCCGGCCATGGCCTCGCGGATGAGTGCGAGTTTTTCGGTTATGCTACGGCCTGCGAAGGCGGGCGGTTGTATTCTGACCGATGAATCGGGTAGAGCCGGACGGTTCTTCCACAGCGTGTCAGCCGGTTGGTCTGCTATTTCAAGGTGCAGTCCGCAATGCGTAAGCTCTTCCCTGACGGTGCGGATTTCGTCTGCGGAGTTGGTCCATGCGTCCATGCCCACGGCGCTTCCCGGCGGAAGAACCTCCGCCAGCCATTGCGTGACGGACGGCGTGCCCTCCAAACGTTCTTTCATCAAGCGGAACGGAGTGTCCTTCAGTTGTTCTTCCGCTGCGATAAAGTAGCGGGAGTCGGTCCACAGTGCGGCATCGTCCGATGTGACGACAGCCGTTCCGGCAGAACCGTTGAAGCCGGAAATCCATTCCCGTGTTTTCCAATACTCGGGAGGGTATTCGCTATGGTGCGGGTCTGTGCTGGGGAAAATATAGGCGGCCAATCCGTGCGCCTTCATATAGGTGCGCAGGTTGTTGATACGTGATGTGATACTTTCTTTCATGCTTGCGGAATTTAAGAGTGAACGGGCAAAAATACAATTATATTTGCGTATGCGAAACTAAATGAGCGGAAATTTGGACAGCTTTCTGCTGGGTAGCGATTTTTCCATGATAGAAGTGCATTTTTTCCATCGTGGAGGCATTGGAAAGCTTTCAAAAAGGTTGCTTCTATTTGTTGCTTAGTTAAATACTTCCAACGATTGTTTGGGAAGCTTGTAAAAAGTCTAAAAATACCGATTTTTACTCCGTGTAAAACTTTCTTTTTCGTATTGGATGTATAGAGATATAAGGAGGACTAATTCTAATATGAGTTTATGAATGAGAAACAAATTCATGAAGCCCACAAGGAGATGATGGTGGCTTATGGTCACATCGTCTGTGGTCTGATGGATGCCAAATCCTTTGTAGTCATGGTGACGGAAAACGTTCTTTCGACAAAAAGAAAGAGAAGATGATGGAAAATAGAATTAATTTAAAACAGCCTCTTAATCCGTTTTTTGCTTCCATATAATAATTATTATCAGAAGTTGTTCACACTATCAGACAATTTATATAAATTTGCTCTCAGATTAAAACCTTTTACCTCATGGCTAATTTGAATAGACTAAAAGTGGTACTTGCAGAACAGCAAAAAACAGGAAAATGGCTTGCAGAACAGATTGGAAAATCCAATTGTACTGTAAGTAAATGGTGTAGTAATTCTGTTCAACCAGACCTTAAAACGCTTAATGATATAGCCAATGCCCTTAATATTGATGTGAAGGATTTGATTGTCAGCAGTGTAAACCATAAATGAATTATTGTCATGGAAATAAACAAGAAAGAACTCAAAGAACAAGAGGTACGCACTATGTTCATTACTCCTGCACTCCAACAAAAGGGGTGGGCAGTAAGCGTAAACATGCGTGAAGAGTATTATTTTACGGATGGTCGAGTGCTTGTTGTTGGCAACCAACATTCAGTGGCAGAGGGTAAAAAAGCTGATTATTTATTATACCATAAAGGTAAGCCCATTGCGGTAGTTGAAGCTAAAGATAATAAACATGCGGTTGGAGGTGGCATTCAACAAGCTATGGATTATGCCCAAATCCTTGACTTGAAATTTGCCTACTCCAGCAATGGCGATGCGTTCTTGGAACATGACTTTATCACGGGGAAAGAAACAGAAATCAAGTTAGAGGAATTTCCGACAGAGGAAGAACTATATAACCGTTATCTTGCATCCAAGAGTTATACATCTGAAGAGCTCAATATAATAGAAACACCGTTCTACTATGATGCCCATAGCCATGAACCAAGATATTATCAACGTATAGCTGTTGACCGTACAGTAGAGGCCATCGCCAGAGGGCAGCAACGTGTACTTGTCGTAATGGCAACTGGTACGGGCAAGACATTTACTGCCTTTCAGATAATCCATCGGCTTCATAAAAGTGGATCAAAGAAGAAGATACTTTATCTTGCAGACCGTAATATTCTCATTGACCAAACGATGGTGCAAGACTTCAAGCCATTCAAGAAGTTTATGACCAAGATAACTTCTGTTGGAGAGGGTGAAGAAAAGATTGATTCATCATACGAGGTTTATATGGCTTTGTATCATCAATTGGTCGGAAAAGAAGGAAAGCCAGATCCGTTCTTGGAGGTACAACCAAACTTTTTTGATTTGATAATCGTTGATGAGTGCCATCGTGGAAGTGCAAAAGACGACTCCGCATGGCGCAAAGTGTTAGAGTATTTCAACTCAGCTACCCAAATTGGTATGACTGCCACACCGAAAGCCGATGAAGGAGCGAATAATCTTGATTATTTCGGAGAACCAGTATATACCTATTCCCTACTTCAGGGAATCCAAGATGGATTTTTGGCTCCTTATCGGGTTACTGCCGACTTTATCAATGTTGACTTGCAAGGATGGACACCCGAAGAGGGAGAGACAGATTTATTAGGCAAGGAAATTGAGCAGAAATTATATCAAAGACAAAACATCGGTCGTGACCTTGCCATTAAGTTAAGGCGTAAGGTTGTAGCTAACAGAATTACTAAAATGTTACACGACATCGGCCGTATGACAAAAACGATAGTATTCTGTTCGGATATTGAGGAAGCTGCCGAAATGCGTACTTTGCTTATCAATATGAATAGTGATTTATGCAAGAAATCACCCTATTATGTAACACGTATTGTGGGTGAGGACAAAGAAGGTAAGAAACAGTTAGACAACTTTATCAGTGTTGACGAACCCTATCCTGTGATTGTTACCACTTCCGAACTTCTTTCTACCGGAGTGGATTGTAAAACTTGTGGTTTAATTGTCATAGACAAAGAAATTGGTTCTATGACAGAATTTAAGCAGATTATCGGACGTGGTACACGGCTTAGAAAAGACAAAGGTAAATGGCATTTGGAGATCCTTGACTTCCGTAATGCTACCTCAAAATTCAAAGACCCGGCATTTGATGGCGACCCTGAACCACCCAAAGGAGGAGGGAAAAAGCCTAAGCCTTACAAAATTATTGATGACCCAGTACCCACAGTGTCTGAGTCTCGTGAAAAATATCTTATCAATGGAAAGGATATTCGTATTGCTCATGAGATAGTATCTGTTTTGGGAGAGGATGGCAAAACCATGAGGACGGAAAGCGTTCAGTCGTTTGCGAGAAAGCAATTATTACGCCACTATCAGACTCTTGATGACTTTATACATACATGGACAGAAGCGGAACGCAAGCAAGCTGTGATGGACGAGTTAAAGGAATATGCCATTCTGATAGACGCAGTCCGTGAAGCGAATCCGGCATTGAAAGATGCAGACATCTTCGATGTGATATGTCACGTTGCGTTTGACCAACCACCTTTGACTAGGAAGGAGAGGGCAAACAATGTGAAGAAGCGCAACTACTTCGGAAAATATGAAGGCAAAGCCCGTGAAGTATTGGAGGCACTTCTTGAAAAGTATGCGGAAAATGGTATTCTTGACTTTGAAAAGGCAAACATTCTGGAAATACCGCCCTTCAACAGCATAGGAAAACCGACTAAAATCATAAAGTTATTCGGTGGTAAAGTCGCTTTTGAACAAGCCATCAGAGAACTTGAATATCAAATATATAAATCAGCTTAAAAATGGCAGTAAACAACATCATAAAGCGAATCCAAAATATCATGCGTCAGGATGCAGGTATCAATGGTGACGCACAGAGAATAGAACAAATGACTTGGATGTTCTTCTTGAAGGTCTATGACACTCAGGAAGATACATGGGAGTACAAAGATGAGAACTACAAGTCTATCATTCCCGAAGATTTACGTTGGCGCAATTGGGCGGTAGACGAGAAAGACGGCGAAGCGTTGACAGGAGAAGCACTGCTCTCTTTCGTCAACGAGAAATTGTTTCCTGCCTTGAAAAATCTTCCGATAGATGCCAATACACCAAGAGCCAAAAGTATTGTTCAGGAAACATTTGCTGACTTGAACCAGTATATGAAGAATGGAACGCTTCTGCGCCAAGTAGTCAATATTGTAAACGAAATTGAATTTGACGATGCAGACGACCGTCACACATTCGGAGATATTTACGAAGGTATCTTAAAAGACTTACAGTCTGCAGGGAATGCCGGAGAGTTTTATACTCCACGTGCGTTGACTGATTTTATCGTCATGATGCTCGATCCGAAATTGGGTGAGACCTTTGGCGACTTCACCAGTGGTACAGGAGGTTTCCTTACCTCTGCTCTTAACTATATGTCTAAAAGTGTCCGTTCTGCCGAAGATGGAGAAAAACTGCAAAATGCAGTTGTAGGTCAAGAGTGGAAACCATTGCCGTATCTGTTGAGTATTACAAATTTATTGCTCCATGATATTGAGGCTCCTAATATTGCAAATTGTGATTCGCTTGGAACAAATATCACAGATTTCAAGGAAAGCGACAAGGTGGATGTTATCGGCATGAATCCTCCGTATGGCGGTAGCACGGAAGATAGTATAAAAAGTAACTTCCCGGTGCAATACCGCTCAAGTGAAACTGCGGATTTGTTCATCGCACTTATCATGTACCGTCTTAAAGCAGGAGGTCGATGCGGTGTGATTATCCCTGATGGCTTCTTGTTTGGTACGGACGGAGCTAAACTTGCACTAAAAGAGAATTTACTCCGCAAGTTCAATCTGCATACTATTATTCGTTTGCCTGGTTCTATATTCTCCCCATATACCTCTATTGCAACCAATATTCTTTTTTTTAATAATGAAGAAGCCGAAGGCTGCGAAGACGGATTCAATACACGAGAGACATGGTTCTATCGCTTGGATATGCCAGAAGGGTATAAACACTTCTCTAAGACCAAACCAATGAAGGTGGAGCATACCCTACCTATTCAGGAATGGTGGAAAGACAGGAAAGAAATTATAAGTGATGAAGTGGGTGAAAAGAGCCGTGTATTTACAGCCCAACAATTGATAGACTTGGATTGTAATTTTGACCAATGCAAGTTCCCGAAAGAGGAAGAAGAAATACTCCCTCCAGCAGAACTGCTCAAACAGTATTTTGAGAAACGTGCTGCACTCGACCATGAAATAGACAAAACGCTTTCTGAGATTCAAAAGATTCTCGGTATAGACATAAAATCGTGCAACTGATAATTGTGAAGTGATATGAAAGATTTGACCATCTCAAACATAGAAAGGCAGAATGTACTTAACAACTGTTTTGCTGTTAGTAAAATTCGGGAGCATCTCAATATTGAAGGAATGCTCTTTGAGGGAGAGTATCGCTTTACAAAAAAGATGGTTGCTGATTTTTACGAAGTAGAAGAACGAACCATAGAACGCTACTTGGAAAAATATTCCGATGAATTATCAGCTAACGGATATATTTTATGTAAGGGTAAACTCCTGAAAGAGTTGAAGTTGCAGTTTGCTCCCGTTATAAATGTCGGGAGCAAAACGACCCAGCTCGGATTGTTTAATTTTCGCTCATTCTTAGACATGGGTATGCTGCTTACAGAGAGTGAGAAAGCTAAAAAAGTCCGTAGTCTTATCTTGGATTTTGTGATTACCACCATCAACGAAAAGACCGGAGGAGGAACAAAATATATAAATCGCAGGGATGTACATTATCTTCCTGCTGCAATTGCAGAAGAAAACTATCGTAAAAATCTCACTTCTGCCATCAATCAATATGTGGATGGGCATCCTACATACAAGTATTCTCAAATTACGGATTTCATCTACAAGGCTGTATTCAAAGAGAATGCTAAAGAATACCGAGAAGTATTAAAGTTGGATTCCAAAGACAATGTTAGACACACGCTGTATTCAGAGGTTTTATTGGTTATCTCTTCTTTTGAAAACGGAGTGGGTGCAGCCATCAGTGAACGATTCAAGGAAAATGGTGGCAGGTTGCTTACCATTGACGAGGTGGAGTGTATTGTGAATGAACTTGCCGGACACCCAATGCAAAAACCTTATCTGAATGATGCCAGAACCAAAATGGCTTCAAGGGATTTCAGTTTCCGGGATGCGTATCATGGTAATATAGCAGATTACCTGCAAGCTGTTACTCCTGAAGAATTTGAACGATTCATCGGTGACCAGTCTATTGATTTTGACCGTATCTTGGCGGATAACAAAGATGTGCTTAAACGCTTAAAGCAGGCAGAAGATGAGTAAGGAAATTATTTACATAGATTACGATGAAGTCTTAAACATCTATGGCAAAATGATTGATGCCAGTGATGGCGGTTTTGAAGGAGTACGTGACGAAGGGGGTATTCGTGCTACATTGGATTTTGTGCAAAATGATTTATACTATCCAACCTTTGCCGACAAACTAACCTATCTGATGTATAGATTCTGTTCCGGGCATTTCTTCAATGATGGGAATAAGCGTATTGCATTGACTTTAGGTACATACTTCTTACATAAAAATAATTACTATTGGCACGCTTGCATTTGTATGCGTACATTGGAATCTATCATTTATCATGTGGCAGCATCAAATATCGACCAAGATTTGTTGTTGCGCATCGTCAATAGCTTTTTGACAAGTAAAGACTATGATGAAGAACTGAAAATAGATATTGCCAATGCCATGAGTAAAGGAGAGTTAGGAATACAAGGAGAAGATTACGAACAATGAACGGAAAACAATTAAAAAACAGCATACTCCAGTGGGCGATACAAGGGAAACTTGTATCGCAAGACCCTAATGACGAACCGGCATCTGTACTTCTTGAACGTATCAGAGCCGAAAAAGCCAAATTAGTTAAGGAGAAGAAAATCAAGAAGGATAAAAACGAATCAATCATTTACCGTGGTGACGATAATTCCTATTATGAGAAGTTTATCGCTACGGGGGAAGTAAAGTGCATTGATGAGGAGATTCCGTTTGAGATTCCGCAGGGGTGGGAATGGGAACGTTTGGGAAATATCACGACTATCAAAGGAGGAAAAAGAATTCCAGTTGGAATGAATTTGTCTACTATAGATACAGGGCACAAATATATCCGGGTTGCAGACATGAAGAATCATTCTATAAAGAATGATGACATACACTACATTACCGATGAAATTTATGAAAAAATAAAGGCATACATTATTTCCAAAGATGACCTTTATATCACAGTTGCCGGAACAATTGGAAATGTTGGCATTGTTCCAGAAGAATTTAACAATGCCAATCTTACTGAAAACGCCGATAAAATAGAAATTTATGCTTTATGTAAATTGTATTTACTTTATACTCTTTTGTCAGATGTTGTTCAAGAACAGATTCGCGAATGCACAACTAAGGTTGGGCAACCTAAATTGGCAATAATTAGAATCCAAAATTTCTTAATCCCGATTGCTCCATTAGCCGAGCAAAAACGAATTTCAAATAGAATAGAGGTATTGCTACCAATTGTAGATAAATATGAGTTTCTTTCCTCGAAACTTGTAAAATTAAATAGCTCTATAAATGAGTTTCTCAAGAAATCAATTCTCCAAGAGGCAATACAGGGAAAACTTGTTCCACAGATTGCAGAAGAAGGCGCAGCCCAAGAATTGCTTGAACAGATTAAAGCCGAAAAAGAAAAACTCGTCAAAGAAGGTAAATTGAAGAAGTCTGCTTTAACAAACTCTGTAATCTATAAAGGTGACGATAACAAGTACTTCGAGAAGATTGGTGAAATTGAAAAAGACATTACTGACGAGATACCATTTGAAATACCTGATTCTTGGGCATGGGTAAGGCATAATGACTTATTTGATATCTCGGGCGGTTCTCAACCTCCAAAGTCTATATTTCAAACACAAGAAAAAGAAGGATATATACGGTTATTTCAAATTAGAGATTATGGACCTAACCCACAACCTGTACATATACCACTTTCTACGGCCAGTAAGATTTCTCAGAAAGGAGACATTCTGTTAGCTCGTTATGGTGCCTCTTTAGGGAAAGTATTTTATGCAGAATACGGAGCTTATAATGTGGCATTAGCAAAAGTTATCCCATTATACGAATCTCCGCTTATATTTCAGAAATATATTTTTCTATATTATTGTAGTTCTATATACCAAAATGAAATTGTCAATCGGAGCCGATGTGCACAAGCGGGATTCAATAAAGAAGACCTCAATTCATTGTTATTCCCTTTGCCACCTTTAGCTGAACAATATAGAATTGTAGAAAAGTATGAAAAAGCAATAGCAAGTATTATGAGAGGATAAATGGGCAAATCGTTGAATTTGAGATTCCTTTTGAATATCCCAATAACTGGACTGTGTTACGTTTGAAAGATGTATGCCAACTGACCGATGGAGAAAAAAGAACCGGGAAGGGCATCTGTTTGGATGCAAAATACCTGCGTGGGAAATCATCTGCCAACGTTATTGATAAAGGAAAATTTGTCTATGCGGGCGATAACATCATTCTTGTGGATGGTGAAAATTCCGGTGAAGTTTTCTCCGTTACACAAGATGGATATATGGGAAGTACGTTCAAGCAACTATGGATTTCTTCTGTAATGTGGAAGCCTTATGTTTTGGCTTTCATTCTGTTTTATAAAGCGGAACTGAGAAATTCAAAAAGAGGTGCAGCAATCCCGCACCTCAATAAAGAGCTATTCTACAATCTAACTATTGGTATTCCGCCATTAGCGGAACAGCAACGAATAGCTTACCAAATAAATAAATTATCTCAACTTATCAAATAATTGTTCTATTATTGCCACTATTCGCCCTTGTTCATTAAGAGGAGGAAGTGGCAATAATAGATTATTCAAACTCTTAGAATTTAATGTCTTACCTTTTATAGCATCTTTAGAATCTCCAAGATTGGATATAATTGGCAAGATATAAAACAGATAATTTCTTGTTCTATAATCCTTATCCACAAAAGGATATATGGATATAACTGCTTCGTTATGATATGCCGAAATATCTAAAATAGAAGTTCTGCCTACCGTTAACTTAAAACTCATTATTAAAGTTCCGGCAGAAGATATATCTCCAAATAAACTTTGAACATATTCCGAAACAGTTTCTTTTGTTGTTTTAACCAATCCATAATCAGACATGTCAGAAATTGAGACCCATGGATATATCCCATTTGTCCAATATTTAGTTTCGCCTCGTGGTGGTGTTTTTCCGATAGACATTCTAACGTATTGACCAAATCTAATCCAAGTCCAATTATTAGGCAAGTCAAAAGGTATTTCTTCTGTTATATCAGTATTTTCATTGCTTACCTGCTCATAATACTTGTTATCGTCACCTTTGAAGATAATAGAATCGGTTAAGGCAGACTTCTTTAGTTTACCGTCTTTGACAAGTTGCAGTTTCTCTTGCCGTATTTGTTCGAGTAATTCTTGGGCTGTTCCTTCCTCTGTAATCTGTGGAACAAGTTTTCCTTGAATAGCCTCTTGGAGAATGGATTTTTTCAGAGATTCCTTAATTAGTGCATTAAGTGTATCAAGCTCTTTCTGAACATCATCAAATTTATCAATAACAGGCAACAGTTCATTTATCTTTGAGACAATCCGCTTTTGTTCGCAATAAGGAGGAATGGGAATAAAACGAGGTTTCATATTTTCCATTGAAACGTGAATCATCGTACTTCCTGTTGTTGAAGACAGAACCTGAGTTTTATCATACAAAAAGAAATAGAAGAGATAATCACGTAGAAGAATTCTGGAATTATATTTCACATTCCAAATGTGATAGTGGAAAATTGTTTTAACATCGTTCCATATCTGGGGGCCGAACGAAGCAGACCAAGCATAAAGTAAATCTCCTGGGTAGCAATACTTGTCATCGGGTAGTTCTAAATCAGAATAATACCATTCATTGTTGGTAAAGAAATTACCGACACGAAGAACTTTATACTTGCCTCTACTTAGTAATTCTTCCTTCTTGTAAGCTCTTCCATTTACGAACTTCATGATATCTTGCATTCTACACCACTCCCAAGAAGACGGAATCTCAAACGGAATCTCCTCATCAATGCACTTTACTTCCCCCGTAGCGATAAACTTCTCATAATAGGAATTCAATGAATTTGTGAAGGCTATACATTATTAATGATAGCGAATTGTTTAACTAATAATGTATCAGACATGAACATTGAAAATTTTGAAACGTATCTGCGTCAAGGAAATATGGCAGAGAATACGGTTGCGGCTTATCTCTATGCCGTAAAAGAATACTATTCCCGACACAAGGAACTGAACAAGCGCAATCTGCTTGTTTATAAAACTTATCTCATTGAGAAGTTCAAGCCTAAAACTGTAAATCTTCGTATTCAGGCAATGAACAAGTATCTTGATTGCATGGGAAAATCTCGTCTGAGATTAAAATCCGTCAAGGTACAACAGCGTAGTTATTTGGAAAATGTAATCAGCAATGCCGACTATGTTTTCCTAAAAAACAAACTTAAAAAAGAGGAAAATCAAGAGTGGTATTTCGTAGTCCGTTTCCTTGCTGCCACTGGAGCAAGAGTCAGTGAACTCATACAAATGAAGGTGGAGCATGTGCAGATGGGCTATTTTGACATCTACACCAAAGGTGGCAAGATACGCCGTATCTACATTCCGAAGGCTTTGCGCAAGGAAGCTACAGAATGGCTTGGCAAAGTTAATCGTACCACTGGTTATCTTTTTCTTAACCGCTTCGGTGAACGTATCACTACAAGAGGTATTGCGCAACAGTTGAAAAACTATGCTTTAAAATATGGCTTGAATGAAAAAGTAGTTTACCCTCACTCATTCCGACATCGTTTTGCCAAGAATTTCTTGGAGAAGTTCAACGACATTTCTTTGCTTGCCGACCTGATGGGGCATGAGAGCATAGAAACTACTCGTATTTATTTGAGACGTAGCAGTGCCGAACAGCAAGAGATTGTTGATAAGGTTATAACATGGTGATTGGGTGTCGGGAGATGGACCTGTGGGAGAATATCCTTCCACAGGTGCTTAGCTCTACGGCAGGTCAAAATGGCGCAGATTTCCTGCGCCAAACGGTTTTCCGTTCTGCGGCAAACGATTTTTCAATCTGCTGAGAACGGTTTTCAGGTATGCCGACATCCATTTTACGGGCTTTGCCGTGACGGATAGTGGGTAAAAAGGAGACGTGGATATTTTCCGGAGGATGTTCTCCGCTCTCACTCCTCCTACAAACGGTTTTTCACCCTAAAGGGTTCGCATCCTTCAGACTTCTTCTGTACCAATACTTTAAGGTGAACTTTCTGACTTTACATCCTTCACCGGGATTTCACCGAGATATGATATGCGGCATACAGATTCCGATTTACAAATGTAAACCACTTGGTAATCAATAGGGTTATGGTGAAGGACTTGACAAAGGCTTTTTCATGTCGTATATTTGCAAACGAGAAGACACCGAAAACACAAAGCCTATGGACTTCAAGAAAATCGCGCATGCCGCCGTCTGCCGGTGGAATGAAAAGCGACATGCGGACAAAACAGCGGATACCCTTCGTGCCGTCTTGCCGGAAACCGGAAACTCCGTAGCCCCGCAGGACAACACCCTCTCGGAAGCAACGGAGGCTATTCTCCAGTTGCCGGAAGCCGTACCCACTGTCCGTGAGGTGGCATCCCTAAAGGCCGCCAACCTCGAGTCTGCCCTCAGCGGTTTCCTCGCCGAACGATACGAGTTCCGTTTCAACGTGCTCACCGAAGCCACGGAATTCCGCCACCTGTCTGATGAGGGAAACGGGACCTTCCGGCCCGCCACGGAACGCGACCTGAATGCCATCTGTCTCGAAGTACACCGCCACGGCATCGACTGCTGGGACCGCGACGTGGCACGCATGGTGCACTCCGCAGACGTAAGGGAATACCATCCCTTCCGGCAGTATTTCCAACGCCTCCCGGCATGGGACGGGCG
>ERZ780139.2236-NODE-2236-length-14841-cov-2.994387_pt1 | contig 14841 bp, 10 predicted proteins | sample MGYA00511476_ERZ780139 | MGnify/ENA primary metagenome ERZ780139 (study PRJEB29588, sample SAMEA2158190) | human gut metagenome | biome: human gut; feature: human-associated habitat; material: faeces | place: Denmark | collected 2008/2010 ... | reverse complement strand
AATGTAACGGGATAAGTTTTGCTTTGAATTTTTAAAGATTTTATTATTTAAAGAATAATCATGAAAACAAGTAAGGTAGGTTTGGCGCTTCTTTTAGTATGTTGTGCGTGGGCGGTATTAATTGTGACAGGATGTGCTAAAGATGAAGTAGACACAACCGGCACCATTTATGGAATTGTGAATGATGCCGATAACGGTGAGCCGGCTTCGGGAGTCTATGTCGTTTTGAATCCGAGAGGTAAGACGACGAATACGGGTAGCGACGGGCGTTTTGAGTTCCTTGATATGGAACCGGGACAGTACACCATTCAGATATCGAAGAATGGATATAAAACGAATACGAAACGTATTTCCGTTGTTGCGGGCGAGCAGGCTTCCGGCGATATGGTGCTGGAGCGGGGCGAGTCGCGCATCAAGTTGAGTACGAACTCGTTGGCATTCGCCAAAGAGGAGACATCCAAAACTTTTGATGTAATGAATATCGGTACTTCCGGCTCTGTTTCATGGAGTGTTACGTTTACTGAATCTTGGCTGAAAGTGACTCCTGTAAACGGGATGACGGCTCAGGGGAAGAACAGTACGGTGGTAGTGAATATAGACCGTGAAAAGATAAGTCAGGATATGACTGCAAATCTGCTTGTTGAGGCTGACGGAGAATCCATGCCTATGGAAATCAGCGTGAAATTTGGTGAGAGTGAAGGTGGTGGTGGAGATGAGCCATCCGAAGGCAAAGGTTCGTGCGGGGAAATCGTTTCTTGCGATTCGGAGGTGAAGATAGAGTTTCTGTCGTGCGTGAAGAATGCCGATGCGGTGGAATTTCAGTTTCTGCTGACCAATAACCGGGAAGACTGGCGGATTTGGTTCAATAGGGATCAATCGGACGGGGTGGATGACAAGGGAAATAGTTACCCCGGATATAATACAAAGTTCTATGTAGGTAACTCCGATTCGTTTGTGACGAATGGAAATGCTGTGAGTCTTATGAAAGGGGTGCGTACGAAGTGCCGTGTTTTGGTTCCCGGCATAAAGGATGGAGCCTCCTTCCTGCAACGGTTGGATTGGGTTATTTCCAGTTCACAGCCGTGGAGTCCGCAGGTGAAGAAAATTACGTTTACGGAGGTGAAATGGTGAGGTAAAAAGGGATTCTACCCAACGCCACCGATCTATACATCCAACATGTCCGATATATAGATTCAGCACGTCCGATCTATAGATTCAGCACGTCCGATCTATAGATTCAACATGTCCGATCTATAGATGCTGCACGTCCGATATATAGCACCGTATGGGAAGGAATTTTCTCATACGGTGCTTTTGCGTTGATATACAGTAAGGCTGTTATTCCTTGTGCAGTCTTTTTTCATGATGTATGATTGCATGTGAGCCGCGGAGGCAGAGTTTCTTTTCTGCATGAGTAAGCGGAGAAGGACGGAATGATGAAGCGAGGAAAGAAAATTAAGTGAAAAATAGATAGGGTTCATCAGTTTGTACTATCTTTGCTCAATAGAACCAAAATATGGAGACATGGATTGCGAGAAGCAGACCGTTTACGCAGCTATACAGATAAGTTGTTGAAAGATAATATTATCGGAAGAAATGGTGCGAAGAAAGGTACTCAGTTTTTTGTGAATCCCCAGTTGATAAAGAACGCAAAGGTAAATTTGAAGACAACTATTTCGGAGATTGCGGGTCGGTTACCGGAAGTCGATTTGCAGGAGTTGAGGAAAATGATTTATTCGATGGTGGATGTGGAATTGATAACAGAAGGGGCTCGTACTGATAGACGTTATGCACTGAAATAAGTGGTAAAAAAAAAAAGGAATAAAAAAGAAATAGAAAAAGAAAAGGATTAAGTAGTTGATTGTCAGTCTTAATTTTGTTTTCTATTCTTTTTCTAAAAAGATAAGAAAAGAACTAAATATAGAATGGAACGAGAAGATTTTGACATACGCGATAATCAGTTGACTAGTCGGGAACGCGATTTTGAAAACGCACTTCGTCCGTTGTCCTTTGAAGATTTCAGCGGACAGGATAAGGTGGTGGATAATCTGCGTATCTTTGTTAAGGCAGCCCGCTTGCGTGGCGAGGCGTTGGATCATGTATTGCTGCATGGACCTCCGGGATTGGGAAAAACGACACTTTCCAATATTATTGCGAATGAACTGGGAGTTGGTTTTAAAGTTACTTCCGGTCCGGTGCTTGATAAACCGGGTGATTTGGCGGGAGTGCTTACCAGTCTGGAACCGAATGATGTGCTGTTTATCGATGAAATTCACCGCCTTTCTCCGGTGGTGGAAGAGTACCTGTACTCTGCAATGGAGGATTACCGCATTGATATCATGATAGATAAAGGCCCGTCTGCACGGAGCATTCAGATTGATCTGAATCCGTTTACGATGGTGGGAGCTACTACCCGTAGTGGCTTGCTGACTGCGCCTTTGCGTGCACGTTTTGGTATTAATCTGCATTTGGAGTATTACGATGACGATGTGTTGAGCGGTATTATTCGTCGTTCGGCAGGGATATTGAATGTACCTTGCTCTACAAGGGCAGCGTCTGAGATCGCTTCCCGTAGCCGTGGAACGCCGCGTATTGCAAATGCATTGTTGCGTCGTGTGCGAGATTTTGCACAGGTGAAAGGTTCGGGTAGCATTGATACGGAGATTGCCAACTTCGCTCTTGAAGCATTGAATATTGATAAGTACGGACTCGATGAAATCGATAATAAGATACTTTGCACCATTATTGATAAATTCAAAGGCGGTCCGGTAGGGCTTACTACCATTGCTACGGCATTGGGTGAAGATGCCGGAACTTTGGAAGAGGTGTATGAGCCTTTCCTTATCAAAGAGGGTTTCTTGAAACGTACCCCCCGCGGACGTGAAGTGACTGAACTGGCTTATAAACATTTAGGACGTAGTCTTTACAATAGTCAGAAAACGTTATTTAGTGATTAACTATTAATTAATATCAGTACTACTTTCATATAGAAATGGTCAAACAAATCATTTCCAGTTCTCCTCCTCTTGGGAGGAGGAGTACCCGAAGGGGGAGGTGGTAGGTAAAAAAAGATTCTTATGCAAACCATCATGAACAAATCCGACGTAACCGGTAATAGAAAGGAGTTACGCAACCATAGCACTTCTGCCGAAGCTACTCTTTGGAAAATGTTGAAAGGGAAACAAATAGCCGGTTTAAAATTTCGTCGTCAACATAGTGTCGGGCCATATATTCTTGATTTTTATTGTCCGCAGATAAAATTGGCCATAGAATTGGATGGTGAGGTACATAATAGACAACAGGATTATGATGAGCAACGTAGTTATTTTCTGAATAGGGTAGAAGACATTGAGGTGTTACGGTTTGAAAATAGGACAGTATTTTGAGAATCCGGAACAGATAATATGGGAGATAGAGGAAAAGTTTTCTTCCTACCACCTCCCCCCTTTGGGGTACTCCTCCTCCCGGGAGGAGGAGAATGGAGATAGTACTGTTAACCATTAATAATTAAACGTTAATCATTAAATAAAGTGGCGGGATTAAAAAGTTTAGCAAAAGAAACGGCTATTTACGGGGTGAGTAGTATTGTAGGGCGTTTCCTCAATTATCTGCTAGTGCCTGTATATACGATAGCTTTGCCTGCATCGTCGGGTGGCTATGGTGTGGTTACGAATATATATGCCTGGGTGGCATTGATACTGGTATTGCTGACGTGTGGCATGGAGACGGGGTTTTTCCGTTTTGCCAATAAAGGGCAGGATGACCCGATGCGGGTGTACTCTACCACCTTGTTGAGCGTGAGTATCGGTTCATTGGTATTCGTTGCTTTGGGATTGTTGTTTCTGGAACCTATTGCCGGATGGCTGGAATACGGCGAACATCCCTGGTATATCGGTATGATGATGATTGTGGTAGCAATGGATGCCATTCAAAGTATTCCGTTCGCTTATTTGCGCTATAAAAAACGCCCTATCAAGTTTGCTGCACTGAAGTTGCTGTTTATCTTCCTCAATATTGCACTCAATCTTTTCTATTATGTCATATTGGAAGGGAATGATGTGGGGTATGCCTTCCTCTTTAATCTGGTATGTACCTCTGTTGTTATGGTGTGCATGATACCGGAACTGAGGGGATTTACCTATGTGTTGGATAAAGAGTTATTGAAACGGATGCTTCGGTACTCTCTGCCGTTGGTAATTCTGGGTGTGGCAGGCATCTTGAATCAGGTGGCTGATAAGATTATCTTTCCTTTCGTTTATCCCGATGAGGCGGAAGCTACCATACAACTCGGTATTTACGGAGCTGCCAGTAAGATAGCTATGATTATGGCTATGTTTACCCAGGCATTCCGCTTTGCTTATGAACCTTTTGTATTTGGTAAGAGTAAGGAGAAAGACAGCCGTGAAATGTATGCCCAGGCTATGAAGTTCTTCATTATTTTTACCTTGCTTGCCTTTCTGGCTGTGATGTTCTACCTGGACATCCTGCGTCATGTCATCGGACGTGATTATTGGGACGGGTTACGGGTGGTGCCTATCGTCATGGCGGCGGAAATCTTTATGGGGATTTATTTCAACCTGTCCTTTTGGTACAAATTGATTGATGAGACCCGTTGGGGAGCCTATTTCTCATTGACGGGCTGTATCATCCTGATTTTGATGAATATCTTCCTGGTTCCGAAGTATGGTTATATTGCTTGTGCCTGGGCTGGATTTACAGGATATGGCGTTGCTATGTTGCTTTCTTACTTTGTGGGTCAGAAGAAATATCCGATACAGTACGATTTGAAGGCGATAGGCATGTATGTACTTCTTGCCGCTGTGCTTTATGTAGCTGCCGAATATGTATCGATAGACAATATCTATTTGCGTATGGCATATCGTACAGTTTTGCTGTTACTGTTTATTGCGTATGTCGTTAAGCGTGATTTACCGCTGAACCAAATACCAATCCTGAACAAACTCTTAAAACACTAAATGAGCCGCATGGTAAATTGTAAATTGTAAATCGTCAAATTGTAAATGATATGATGGAAACACCTGAACAAAACCGGAATGTTTTTGCCATTAAAAAGTTCCTGAGCGAGTACCTTGATCTGAGGAAAGACAAGGACAATGAGCTGGAAACAGTAGACTCCATCCGCAAGGGAGTAGAGTTTAAAGGGGCTAACCTGTGGATTTTGATCTTTGCCATCTTTATGGCATCGTTGGGACTGAATGTCAACTCTACAGCTGTAATCATAGGTGCGATGTTGATTTCCCCATTGATGGGACCTATCATGGGTGTGGGACTTTCTGTCGGTCTGAATGACTTCGAACTGATGAAGCGTTCACTGAAGAGTTTTCTGATAACCACCCTGTTCAGTGTAACTACGGCTACTATTTTCTTTCTTGTAAGCCCTGTTGCCGAAGGGCAGTCGGAGCTTCTGGCACGTACTTCACCTACGATTTATGACGTATTCATCGCATTGATGGGTGGTCTTGCCGGTGTAGTTGCCCTGTCTACAAAGGAGAAAGGAAATGTGATTCCGGGTGTTGCCATTGCTACGGCTTTGATGCCGCCACTCTGTACGGCAGGTTACGGGTTGGCAACGGGGAATCTGGTTTATTTCCTCGGAGCATTCTATCTTTACTTCATTAATTCGGTATTCATCAGTCTTGCCACGTTTGCCGGTGTGCGTGTGATGCACTTCCAGCGTAAAGAGTTTGTGGACAAGAAGCGGGAGAAGAAAGTACGCCAATACATAATACTCATTGCCGTGCTGACTATGTGTCCGGCCGTCTACTTGACGGTAGGCATTATTCAGAGTACTTTCTATGAGAGTGCCGCCAATCGGTTTGTTGCCGAACAGCTTTCTTTTGAGAATACACAGGTATTGGATAAAAAAATCCATTATCATGGCAACAAAGACAATGAAATACGCGTGGTACTGATCGGACAGGAAGTTCCCGAAGCTTCGATTGCCATTGCCCGCAACAAGATGAAGGACTATAAGTTAGGTGAAACGAAGCTGATCGTTCTTCAGGGAATGAATAATGAAGCTGTGGATATTTCTTCTATCCGAGCTATGGTGATGGAAGATTTCTATAAAAACAGTGAGGAACGACTGGTGGAACAAACAAAGAAAATTACAGTGCTGGAACAGAGTCTGGCAAGATACAAATCTTTCGATGAATTGGGCAAAACGATCGTTCCGGAGCTAAAAGTTCTTTATCCGTCAGTGAAAACTGTTTCTATCTCTCATGCCATAGAACTGACGGTTGATTCGGTACGGACAGATACCATTACGCTTGCTGTGCTGAAGTTTGGCAAACATCCTGATGCCCATGAGAAACAGAAGATTACCGAATGGCTGAAAGCACGTACTGGAGCGAAAAAACTAAGACTGATTGCAGAATGACGCAATTGGAAAGTATATCATACTAAATTATTCAAAATGAGAGTATGCCATGAGCTAAATCTAACTAAATTCTCCTCCTTCGAGAAGGAGGAGTACCCGTAGGGGGAGGTGGTAGCTGAAGTTATAAAGGACTTATTAGTCATAAAATAAGTTTTTTTTTTACCTACCATCCCGCCCTTTGGCCACCCTTCCTTCTCAAAGGAGGGGAACTGAGTTAGATATTTCTTATATACTCTTAACTTAAGATATAAATTGTAATTTAAACCAAGTATAGAATGAAGCTAAAGTGTATCCTAATTGTAGCTTGCAGCCTCTTCACGTTGACGGGACAGGCGGACGAAGGTATGTGGATGCTGGGAAACCTGAATAAACAGACCCGTAAGACTATGAAAGAACTCGGCCTACAAATGCCTGCCGATAGACTATATAATCCGAAGAAACCGTCGTTGAAAGATGCGGTAGTCAGCTTTGGAGGGTTTTGTTCCGGTGTGGTAGTGTCGGAAGACGGGTTAGTGTTTACCAATCATCACTGCGGTTTCAGTAGTGTGCAGCAACATTCGTCGGTGGAGCATGATTACCTGAAAGATGGTTTCGTAGCCCGTAGCCGTGCAGAGGAATTGCCTAATCCGGAGCTTTATGTTCGTTTTCTGCTTCGTACGGAAGATGTAACCAAGCGTGTGCTGGGAGCCGTTAAACCTTCGATGAACGAGCTGGAACGTTCCAGTGCGGTAGACTCTATGATGATGGTAATAGGCGGTGAGGTATCCCTGAAAGACTCCACTTTGCTTGGCGTGGTAGATGCTTATTATGGAGGCAATGAGTTCTGGCTCTCCGTTTACCGCGATTTCAACGATGTGCGGCTGGTGTTTGCACCTCCTTCCTCTGTTGGTAAGTTCGGTTGGGATACGGATAATTGGGTGTGGCCTCGGCATACAGGAGATTTCTGTGTGTTTCGTATTTATGCAGACCGCAAGAACAGGCCTGCCGATTACTCTCCCGACAATGTCCCGTATCACCCGGAATATGTGGCACCGATTTCACTGGATGGCTATAAGGAAGGCTCTTTCTGTATGACGATAGGCTATCCGGGAAGTACGGAACGTTACCTTTCTTCATTCGGTATCGAGGAAATGATGAATAACTCCAATCAGGCGCAGATTGACATCCGTGGCGTGAAGCAAGCCATCTGGAAACGTGAAATGGACAGTAAAGACAGCATACGCATTAAGTATGCTTCCAAATACGATGAAAGTTCCAATTACTGGAAGAACAGTATCGGTGTCAACCGTGCTATCCGTAAGCTGGGAATCCTGGAGAAGAAACGTGAAATGGAACAGGAAATTCGTCGATGGATACAGCAAAACCCGGACGAACGTGAGAAACTTCTTCAACTATTTACAGACCTGGAACTGAATTATAAGAACCGCCGGGAGGTAAATCGTGCACAGGCTTACTTTATCGAGTCCTTCTTATATGGACCGGAATTAGTGCAGCTTGCACTGAAGATTCTGAACTTCGACTTTGAAGGGGAGCAGAAAACAGTTATTGCCGCCTTGAAAGATATCGTTGAGCAATACTCTAATTTGGATCTGGATATAGACAAGGAAGTATTTACGGCACTGTTGAAGGAGTATCGCTCAAAAGTGGATACCACTTTCCTGCCGGAAATCTACCATACTATCGCACAGAAATATAATGGGGATGAGAAAGCTTTCGTAGATAGTCTTTATGCAAGTTCTGAGTTGACTACTCCCCGTGGTTTGAAACGCTTTCTTGAACGGGATACTACCTATCAGATTTTCGATGATCCGGCTATCTCGTTGGGCATTGATATGCTGACGATGTTGTTCGATATGAATATGCAGATGCAGGCACCTACTACGGAGATCATCCGTGGGGAACGCTTGCTGAATGGGGCTATCCGTCGGATGTATACGTCTCGTAACTTTTATCCGGATGCCAATTCCACTATGCGGCTGAGCTTTGGAACGGTATGCGGTTATACTCCCTTTGACGGAGCGGAATATGATTATTATACAACGACAAAGGGTGTCCTGGAGAAAGTGAAAGCTCATGTGGGTGATGTTGATTTTGCAGTACAGCCGGAGATACTTTCATTACTCTCTTCGGGCAATTTCGGAAGATATGCCGATGAAAAGGGCGAAATGAAGGTGTGCTTCATCTCTAATAATGACATTACGGGTGGCAATAGTGGTAGTGCGATGTTCAATTCGAAAGGTGAATTGCTGGGGTTGGCTTTCGATGGAAACTGGGAAGCTATGGGCAGTGATATTCTTTATGAACCGAAGATGCAGCGTACCATCGGGGTGGACGTGCGCTATATACTGTTTATGATTGAGAAATACGGGAAAGCAGGGAACCTGATCCAGGAATTGAATATTCTCAATTAGTGGACAGGCCCCTGCTTTTCGTGAGGGAGACAATTACTTGCTTCCGGACAAGATTCCGGTATCGGTATCCCTGTTGTTGATTCTTCTGCCTTGGCTGTTGCGCTTCTTTCCGAAGTCAAGGCTGAAGGATGCATTTACCATGAACAAAAGCCTTAAGTTCTTGGAATATGCTAACTGGCGGTAGGGAGCCGACTTTGATAAATTTTCTATTTCCTGTTCATACTTCTTGGTAAACGGGTTCAGCACTCCGGCAGAAAGGCTCCATTTCTCCGTATTATATCCTGCCATGATGGTGTGTAGTTTCTCCTCTTTAGTCAGTGTTTCACCCCACAGAGTGTGGTTGCTGGTATTCATTTCTGCCATCAGTACCCAGTTCTTGTACATTGCCATCAGACTGCCTCGCAGTCCTGCATTGGTGTGTGTATGCGTGTAGGTGTTGCCATAGCTGATATAGCGGTTCAGAAACGGAGTGATTTTAATGGAGATATACTCTTTGTAAGGTCGTATTTGTATAGCTGTCTCCAGATTGATCCGGTGGAAACCTTTATGATTCTCGGTAGTGCGGACAAAATACCCGTCCTCATAGTAGGTATTTTCCATAATCGGCTTATTGTCATAACTATATCTTCCAAATAAATCGACAGATACATACTTGCTTTGCCAACTGGCAGACAGTGTATTGGCATAGAATGTAACAGACTTTAAGTCGGGATTTCCTTTGCGTATCTGATACTTATCCATTGCTTGCGAGATGTCGTTCAGATCGGACAGGGAAGGAGCATACCCCGACACGTATCCGTTGTATCTGAAAAACCACTTTCCGTTGATAGAGTACGACAGGCTTAAGGAAGGTTTGACTATATACTTCTCGGAAGAATACTGCTCCTGACTGTTATAAGTTCTCATGGCTCCAATCCCTACTGTGTAGTTCAGAGCTTTTATCTTTGATTGATATTCGGCAAATAGGTACGTTTCGGCCGTATTCATCGTGATTTTATTCTCTATATTACCCGAATATCTATTTTGCAAATAGGCCTGTGTATGCTTGATGCCTCCGGTAAACTTACCCGTATTGAATTGTTTTTCGTAGATACCTTCTCCAATGATGGAGTACTTCTTACCTTTGGTTTCTGAATAGATATCCGTATCGTTATTGTCATTATTAAGGGCTTTCTGAATAAAAGTCCGTTCATTCTTGCTGTCCAGATAAGAAGCCACTATATCTGCATAGATTGTCTGCTTGTTTTTCAGATTCCTCTGGTAATAGATATCCAACGAAGGGATAACTACTTTGGAGGTAGAAAGGTCGGATATGGAGTAGGAGGTGTCTCCTTCATACAATGTACTGATTCTGTCCGACATGGAACTGGGAGTATCGCTGTATTGATTTCTGAGAGCAATATTGAGAAGTTGTTTGTCATTATCCTGATAGCTGTAATTGATGTTGAAGTTAAGGTTATCATACTTTACTTTGGTAGGTTCTCCCACTTCTCTGTTCTCCTGATAAGTCTCCGGGAAGTGGAAACTTTCATCGTTTTCGCGTGTCCACTTCAGATCTCTCTGTCCCCAATATACGGTAGTGCTGAGCTCTGACTTATTGAAGTGGTATTTGGCGGTGAGGTTATGTTCGCCATATCCCGTATCGGATACTCCGTTGGTGAGATCGGCAGAGATACTCCCTCCTGATTCTCTTCTCTTTACAATGTAGTTCAATACAGCTCCTGCATTTCCATAACGTGCGCCGGGATTGTCTATATATTCGATGCGGATCACATCTGTCGGGCGGATGGCAATTATTTCAGCTTGAGTCACTTCTACGCCGTTAATCCTAAGTTGCACATTGTCTCCTCCGGGAATCGTGATGCTGTTGTCTATCGGATTGATCAGGATGCGCGACAGTTGTAGATTTCTCAGTAAGGAAACTCCGTTGGAAGCGGCTTTAGTCTGCATTTCGGTCGGGAGGATAATTTGCCGGTCGGTCTTTTTGATGATGGGGCTGGCTGTGACGGTAACACCTTCCAGCATTACATTGTCGGGCGATAAGGGTAGTTCTCCCAGATTCAGGTTGGTTTGCAGGTTGCGGATGGAGAGATAGGAGTTTTCATATCCGACGCATGAGATGCATAAGATATAATCTCCATCGTTTACTTCTTTCAGCAGGAAGCCGCCACCGTTGTCTGTGGCAACTCCGGTGATGAATGTTGAATCCTGAGTCAGCAGGCTGACATTGGCATACTCGATGTGCTGATTGTTACTCTCATCGATGATTTTCCCTGTGATTTTGTTTGCTGCCATCAGGGAGGTACATAGGAATAATACTCCTGAAATGATACTTAGTCTCTTCATTTTACTTATTATTTTTAGTGATTATTTCTGTTCTTTGAACATGACAAAGGTAGGGGGAACGGGGGAGAAAAACGGTTTATATGTGGCACTAAATAAAGTGCAATGGATTTTGCAACTGTCTGATAATTAAAGTGTTTTGAACTGCGGTTTATAGAAAAGTTTATATCTTCCTATTTCAAGTTTATATATAAAGAAAAGTGCAAAAAATGGGATGCCGTAACTTCCGTTAATTGATAAATATCTATCTTTGCAAAGACTTAAAGCAAGAAGGAAGGACGGCATGAAAGCATTGAAACATGGTTTGATAGGTTGGGTATGCGTGTTGGCATTGGCAGCATGTGCAGAGGCCCTGCCGTCGCAACGCATCCAGATAGAAAAGGCGGAGCAGATGTTACAGCAGAATGCAGAGGAGGCGATTGCTCTGCTTCGGTCGGTGAAAGATCCCGAAATATTGCCGGATTCATTGCGGGCACGGTTTGCATTGGCTATGGGGCAAGCCCACTATAATGCGCATTGGGTGATGAATGAAGACTCTTTGCTATTATATGCTCTGGATTATTATGGAAGGCCGGATGTACGCGACACATTACAGTTACTGCGTACCTATAAACTGGCGGCGCATTACTTCTACGATAGCGAGAGATATAAAGAAGCCACTGAGATGATGGCCGAAGGGAATCGCATTGCAGCCCTGCGTGGTGATACGGCAGCCCGTCTTGATTTGCTGCGGTCCGTAGCGAATATAGGGGAAGGTAATGATGACTTTGAAGGTCTGATACGCTTGCAGAAGCAATTGATAGCTATAGAGCCTGATTCCACCCGGCGATATTCCAATTACAACAGTCTGGCGATATCATACTACTGTGCAAATCAGAATGATTCTGCGCTGCTGGCTCTCCGTAAAGCTACCGAATGCCTGTATACATCCGCAGACTCTCTAAAGGCGTTATACTATGTGATGCGCAACTATGCTGATATATTGAGTGACTCTGGGAAGAATCAGGAAGCCGTCAATTTGCAACGCCATAGTTTACAAGAGTATAAAGAGACGAAACATCCTTTTGAGTCCTTATCTTATTATGCTCTTTCACGTTATTTCCTGAATATGGGGCAGGTGGATTCCGCCCGCTACTATATACAAATGGGGGATAGTGTGCGTTCGCCCTATATTGACCAGGACTTATCGTTGGCTAACTTTTATCTGGTACAGAAAACGTTGATGAATTATATAGATAGCCGTTCTTTTACAATCCGGGATGTGGCGTTCTTCTCAAACCGGTTGTATAACAACTTTATCCGTGACCAACGGGTGATAGCCCAAAAAGGGAAGGTGCAATTGTTACTCCAACAGCAGAATATGAATCTGCAACTGGAAAAACAGAAAGAACGGACCTTCTTTGTCGGAGTGGTGGCTCTCTGTATTTTGTTGTTGCTGACTGTCGTCTGGTATTTGCAGCGAAGAAAGCATTTACTCGTGGAAAAGGAAGAAGAACTGGAGGCCTTGCGCCGTCTGCTGCATGAGACGGAAGGCGATGAAAGCGGCAATAATGATAAGTTTGTCAAGAAGATGCTGCTTCAGCAGTTAGGTCTGATACGTATTGTGGCTACGAATCCCAGTTCCGATCATCAGGAGCTATTGGTACAGATGGGACGGATAGCCAATAAAGATGTAGCGGTGGATGATTTGCTGGTTTGGAGTGATTTATATAAGACTATCGACATGGTACATGATGGCTTTTATACCCGTATCAGTCAGAAGTATGGAAATATCCTGAATGAAAAGGAACTGCAACTCTGCTGTTTGTTAAAGTCGGACTTTTCGACGAAAGAGATTAGCGTGGTTATCCAGCAGAGCATACGGACGGTGTATCAACGTAAGACGGTCATACGGCAGAAATTGGACATGGCAGAAAAAGAGGATATCGTTGAATTCCTTTCTTGTAAACAGATAGGTAGATGATTGACAGTACTATCTTAGTTCTCCTCCTCCGACTGGAGGAGGAGAACTAAGATACTCTATCCGCGTCGTCCGCGTACCTATTATGCAATTCCCCGGATGCGGTCATCAAATGCTGACAGTGCCGCCTTTGCACCTTCACCCATTGCAATTACTATCTGTTTGTAGGGAACGTTCGAGACATCTCCTGCCGCATAAACTCCCGGAAGTGTGGTGCGGCAAAAAGCGTCGATCTCGATTTCGCCTATTGGAGTCGTTTCCAGCATGTCACGGAAAGGAGCGCTATTGGCTGCCAAACCAATCTGTACGAAGATACCATCCAATGGGAAATCCCGTTCTTCACTACTTACACGATCTTTGACGCGGATAGCAGTTACCTTATCACCGTTTCCCACTACCTTTGTGGTCTGTGAAGAAGTGAAGATTTCTACATTCGGCAAGCTTTTCGCCTTTTCTTGCAGTACCTGGTCAGCTTTCAGTGTATCCGCAAATTCAAAGACAGTCACTTTCCGGCAGATACCTGCCAAGTCGATGGCTGCTTCTATACCGGAGTTTCCTCCACCGATAACGGCTACGTCTTTTCCCTGATAGAACGGCCCGTCGCAATGCGGACAAAAAGCTACTCCTCTGCCTATATACTCCGTTTCACCATCCACATTCAGTTTGCGCCAGCTTGCACCGGTGGCGATGATAACACTGGGAGATATGAATACTTCACCGCCCACTACTGAAATCCTCTTTTCTTTTCCTTGAAGCTCCGCCTTCTCTATTTTACGGTCTTCAAACAAGTCGATGGGATAATGATTGATATGGCTTCTTAAATTGTCTGCCAACTGTGCACCTGTAGTCTGCGGTACGGAAATCAGGTTCTCGATTCCTACGGTTTCCTTTACCTGACCACCGACTTTTTCAGCTACAATAGCTACCCGTAATCCCTTGCGGGCTGAATAAATCGCAGCTGAGGCACCTGCCGGCCCACCGCCTAATACAAGTACATCATAAGTCCGTGAGATAGGTTCTGCATTTCCCACAGGTTCGGAGCCGAACATTTCTTCCAGCTTTTGCAGAAGTTCGCCTAAGGTGCCGCGTCCTACATGAAGCAATTTACCGTTGGCATAGACGGACGGTACGCCTTGTATTTTCAATGCATCCACTTCTTCCTGGAAAAGAGCACCGTCTATCATTTCGTGTGTGACCTGTCCGTTCAGCAAAGCCATTATATTCAGGGCCTGCACCACATCGGGGCAGTTGGTACATGTCAATGATACATAAGTCTGCAATGAAATAGGTCCTTTCAACGCCTGGATGCGTCGGCTGATGGCTTCATCAGGAAGATTTTTCCCCTTTCCATCGGCATTCAGTACTGCCAGAAGCAAAGATGTGAATTCATGGCCGTTCGGTATCCCGCGGAATTTGACACCGGTTTCTTTCCCGTTTTTCAGTAAAGAGAATTCCAACTTCGGTTCTTCGGTTTCAGTTACCTCACAGGAGAGTTTATCGGAACATCCTGTTACATCTTTCAGCAACTCTGTCAGTTCCTGTGCGCTTTCGTGCCGGGGATGGCAGGTGATATGAAAAGTGTACTGCGCTTCCAGGTTTTGGAAGACGCTGCGTACTTGATTTAAAATGCTTGTTTCTAACATAACAGTCTATATTAATGTATTCCGTTGGCGGGATTAATTTGTTTCTGAGCGGTTATGAATTAATTCACCACAGAGTAACACAGA
>ERZ780139.2228-NODE-2228-length-14879-cov-9.190569_pt1 | contig 14879 bp, 9 predicted proteins | sample MGYA00511476_ERZ780139 | MGnify/ENA primary metagenome ERZ780139 (study PRJEB29588, sample SAMEA2158190) | human gut metagenome | biome: human gut; feature: human-associated habitat; material: faeces | place: Denmark | collected 2008/2010 ... | reverse complement strand
GAGCAACTGACTCTTAATCAGTGGGCCCAGGGTTCGAGTCCCTGGAGGTGCACCAAATTTTGAACGTCAAATCGTAAGATTTGACGTTCTTTTTCGTTATGTAACCCCGAAAAATCGGGGTCTGCACGGTCAATGCACGGTTTTTGCACGGTCGGCTTTTTCGTAGGAATCCTTTGCATGGGCTGGAATTACTTTGAAATGCGTGGTAAATTTTGCATCAAGTCAACAGAGCCAGACGGAGCTGCGCCTTTACTTCGGGGTCTGCATTCTTCAGCAGTACCAGCAGAGCGGTCATAGAGATGGTCGGTTCGCCTTCGGCAGGTACAGCCTGCGGGCTGGGGCTTTCCTGTTTAGCATAGAAACCTTCCTCGAACTTCCTGCCCAGCTCTACACGGGAGGACTGCTGGATATGGGCGTAGGTGTTCACCAGCATATCCGCCGTAGCGTGTCCTGTGGTACCCTGTACAGCCTTCACATCGCCGCCGGAGATCATCAGCTGATAGGTGGCACTGGAATGCCGCAGACCGTGGAACACAATACGAGGGAACTCCGGGTGGGTATCCTGCCATTTGAGGAACTTCTTGCGAATCAGCACAGGCTTCACCGCCAGACCGTTGGGCAAACGGAACAGCATTCCGCTGTTATGGTAACGTGCAGGGTCTTTCATCTCGTCTGCCGCCAACTGATTCAGCCACTTCTTCAATTCCTCTTTCAAGGCAGAGGCCATGAAGATGGTGCGGCAGGAGGATGCGGTTTTGGTGCTTTTCAGGATGAGGGAAGTGATGCTGCGCTCCAGCTTGTCCGGGAATAGTCAGTGTTTCGGGTATGGAAGGAGCCACGCCGGAAGCACTGGAACAGCTGCGGCGCATCGAAGCCACAGCCGACCCCTACGCCATGCAGCCGCAGACCATTATGAAAGAACAGGAATCGCGCCGGGAACTGTACGATGGCCTGAAACGGCTGACCCAGCGGGAGCAGACTTATCTGCTGTACCACTAAAATGGCTCTTTGTAACGGCATCAAAACAAGATCTGAACCTTTTTCCGGTAGGAGAAGGGTTCGGATTTTTCGCTTTGCCGTTCAAGAGCTAGGGTGCATATCAGAAATCTCGTGCTTTCTAATGGGCCATAAAGGATTCGCCCCTGCCGGAGCGGTTATAGGCTGCCAGCAATTTCAAAAGTCCGTTTTTCGCTAATCTACCTGCAGATTGCGTTAGCGGGAAAGAGCAAAGAAGGGGTATACTAGTGTCAGGAAACGCAGAAGCGAGCGTCGATGAGGAAATGGGCCGCTCCTGCAAAATGTCTTATTTCCCACGCTCGGAAGGGAGTGGGAAGATACATGAGAAGGAGAACAATCATGAAGAAATGGATCTCTCGCCGGAATTTTCTGAAGGCAGCGGGTGTCTCTGCTGTGGCAGCGGGTCTGACTGCCTGCGGTGGCTCGACCAGTTCCACCAGCAGTTCGACGGCATCCGGTTCGGCAGCTGCCAGCGGCGAAATGCCCAAGGTCGTTATGTACTACCCTCTGTCCTCAGTCCAACCTGATCAGGAAAAGGTAGCCAAGGCCATTCACGATTACGTGGCCGATAAAAAGGGTATCGACTTACAGTTGGAAGTGGTTCCCAGCAGTTCTTATAACAACCAGCTCAATCTAGTGATGGCAGGTAGTGAGCAGGTGGACATTGCTCTGGTTTGGGGCACCATGGTATCCAGTTGTGTGGCAAAGGGAGCACTCCTTCCGTTGGATGACCTGCTGGATGAATACGGTACGGATATTCAGGAATGTCTGGGAGACTATCTGCAGGCTGGCAAGGTGTCCGGTGTAGCCTATCAGGTGCCGGTCAACCGCTCGCTGTTCTATCAGGGCGGTATTGTGGTGCGCACTGATATTCTGGAAAAGTACGGGATCGATCCTGCTACGATCAAAACTACCGATGATTTGGATGGGATGTTCGAGACCATTCATGCGGGCGAGCCGGATATGGCCATGATGCGCCTAGAGGGTAGTGGTACGTTTGTCTACGCAGACTATGATCCGCTGGGCGATACCTTTGGTGTTCTGCTGAACTATGGTCAGGACGACGAGATCTCTGACTTGTTCTCCAGCGATAAATTCCGTGCTGAGTGCGAAAAGCACCGGGAGTGGTTCAAGAAGGGCTGGATTGCATCGGATATTCTTACCACCACCGACGGTGCAGCGGAACAAATCAAGGCCGGAAAGCTTCTTGGTTTCTATGGTACTGTTGGCCCTGGCACTGCACAGGATAAAACTAATCAGTGCGGCCGGGATATGACGGTGATTCCGCTGAACACTGTATTCTCGTACACTACAAAGGTGAATTCTTTTGGCTGGTCGCTTCTGAATAATAGCAAGAATCCCGAAGCTGCTATGCAGGTGCTGGATATGATGTACTCTGATCCCACCTTCCTGAACATGCTGGATTGGGGTCTGGAAGGTGTCCACTATAAGCTGAAGGAAGGCTCTGACCGTATCATCACTTTCGCTGATGGTGTGGATGCTTCCACCAGTGGCTATTTCCACAACTGGAGCTTTGCATTTGGTGACCAGCTGATCGCTTATTTCTGGGACGGCACGGAAGAGGACTTCCCGGAGCAGGTGCGCGCCATGAATGAGAGCGCTATGCTGAGTAAGGCCATGGGCTTTGCTTACGACGTGACACCGGTAAAGACCGAGTACACGGCAGTAACGAATGTCTGTGATCAGTATCTTAGCGCACTGGCTTATGGCTGCATCGACATCGACGACAATCTGCCCAAGTTCCTCAAGGAACTGGAGAGCGCCGGTCTGCAGAAGATTATCGATGAAAAGGCTGCCCAGTTCGCTGACTGGAAAAAAGAGAATGGCGTTTCCTAACCGTAAAATACAGGGAACCAGCACATGAAACATGATCCCCTGCCCTGATCCGGCAGGGGATTTTTGAGAACAGGTGGTATTTATGGAAAAGACCGTTACCGTCCCGAAGAAAAAGGGAAAGATCAGGCAGTTTATCCCTCTGTATCTGATGGCATTGCCCGGATTGCTTTATCTGCTCATCAACAATTATCTGCCCATGGCAGGTTTGACCATCGCGTTCCGCAATGTCAACTACGCCAAGGGCATCTGGAAGAGCGATTGGTGTGGCCTGGCAAATTTCAAGTATCTGTTTGCCACCAAGGATGCCTGGGTCATCACCCGCAATACCATCGGCTATAATCTACTCTTTATCGTACTGCAAACCGTGATGGCCATTGCCATTGCACTGTTCCTGAATGAGGTGAAGTCCAAGTTCTGGAACCGTTTTTTTCAGACCTCCGTGTTGCTGCCTTACCTGTTCTCCTACGTCATCGCCAGCTACCTTGTATATGCATTCCTGAGCCCCACTACGGGTATGTTCAATCATATTCTCACAGTAATGGGAGAAGACCCGGTTTCCTGGTACATGGAAAGCAAATTCTGGCCCTTTATCCTGACCTTTGTGGAATTATGGAAGCGTTCGGGCTACACTGCCATTGTCTACTATGCCACTATGGTGGGTATCGATTCCTCCCTCTATGAAGCGGCCGAGCTGGACGGTGCCGGAAAGCTAAAGCAAATATTCTCAATCACCATCCCTCTGATCTCTCCTACCATCGTTATGATGTCGCTGCTGAGCGTAGGACGTATCTTCCATTCGGACTTTGGTCTGTTCTATCAGATTCCGATGCAGTCTGGTATCATCAGCAGCGTGACTTCTACCATTGATACCTACGTTTACAACGGCCTGATGAAATTGGGTGACGTGGGCATGTCTTCGGCTGCAAGCTTCTATCAGTCTATTGTTGGTTTTATTTTGGTGATGTTCTCCAACTGGCTGGTGAAAAAGAGAAATATGGAAGGGAGCCTGTTCTGAGTATGGATACCACAACAAAAAAGAAAAAACATGTCTCCGGTGTGACGGTCGTCTCCTACATTGTGCTGGCGCTGCTGTCGCTTTCGGCCATTCTGCCCTTTGTGCTGATGTTCACCTCGTCTATTTCCAGCGAGGAATCTATTACCCGGAACGGATATTCTTTCATTCCTTCGGAATTCAGTCTGGCTGCTTATGAATATCTGTGGGGCAACCGTGCAATCATCGGACGGGCCTATCTGACGACCATTGTCATCGCAGTAATGGGAACAGCCATCAGCTTGGCAATTACCCTGATGCTGGCCTATACCCTCTCCCGCGAGAATCTGCCGGGACGGAAGGTGCTGAACTTTCTGGTGTTGTTCACCATGCTGTTCAACGGCGGCCTAGTGGCTACCTATCTGGTCTACACCGAGGTGTTCCATATCAAGAATACCTATTGGGCCCTCCTGATTCCCGGCCTGTTGATGAATGCCTTCAACGTCATGCTGGCACGGAACTTCTTCAGCAACAGCATCCCCAAACCACTGATCGAGGCGGCCCTCATTGATGGTGCTACGGAGTTTCAGGTTTTTCGGCGGATCGTAATTCCAATTTCACTGCCCATCATCGCAACGCTGGGCATGTTCATCTTCATGGCATACTGGAACGACTGGAACAATGGTCTGTACTATCTGACTGATACGCGGTATTATAATATTCAGAATGTCCTGAACGATATGCTTGCAAACATCCAGTTCCTGAAGAACAACAGTGAGATCTCTGGCGAGATGATGGCTGCGGTCAGCAATCTGCCCACATCGGGTGTCCGTATGGCCATTGCATCGGCAGTTGCCATCCCGGTTTTGGCGGTGTTCCCCTGCTTTGAACGCTATTTTGTCAAAGGAATTGTGATCGGCGGCGTGAAAGAATAATCAATATTGTACCGCAAAGGTCTGGCAAACAAGATTGCCGGGCCTTTGTGGTGCTTTCAGAGGAAGTTGTGCCTATGAAACGACCATCCGTCCATCAAAAGCTTTTCTGGTTCTACAGTATCCCGGTTCTGGTTCTGATGTTCCTGATGCTCATCTGCTGCGGGCTGAGTATATACAATCTGAACCGCCAGGTGACCCAGCTGGATCAGGCGGCGCTGCAGAACTATGCGGATCAGTTGGAAACAAATCTGAACGCCATCGAAATGAATGTGCAGACCTTTACGACAGTGGATAACGATACCATTTATATGCAGTATCTGACATCCGAGGCAGAGCGTGTGTTTGCCACAACAAGGGTCTTTCGGCGGATGGCAGTGGACGTGATCGAGTATCCTAGCATGAGTGCGGAATTTCTGTGTCCTCTTGCACATGGGTCGGTTCTGATGGTTCGCGGAGAGGGCCAAAGTCTTATGGAACGTCAACAGGTGAATCATGCTATTGAGACGATCTGCCAAGATCTGGACGACTACCCCACCGGCACATGGCAGTATTACACAGATGAGGCCGCTCAGTATCTTCTGTACAGCTATCAGATGAACGATGCCTACTTCGGCTTTTTGCTGGATCCAGTGAAACTGATGACGGTTCCCTTTGCAGAGGATAGCAGCCAGTATGCGGAGACCAGCCTCTACCTGAACAACAAACGGATTGCAGGAGTGGAGGCCGGCCCGGAAAACTGCTTTTCGGCTAAAATCGGGCGCACCGGCTTTGAACTCCGGGTCAGGCTGGTGCGCACCGGTCTTACAAATGGCATCGTCTGGCTCAGCTTGTTGATGATGGTGATTCCGCTCTTGCTGCTGGCTGCACTCTTTCTGCTGTACCGTTTTGCCCGATTGCAAATTGTGGAACCCATTGATCGGATTTCACAGATCATGCACCAAGCCGGACAGGGAGATTTGAGCGTCCGGGTGGATACAAGCGGAATGCTGCAAGAGTTTTCCACCATTGGTACGACCTTCAACCTCACGCTGGAGGAGATCTCTGAGCTGCAGGAGCGTCAGACACAGATCTTACGGGAAAAGCAGATGAGCCAGCTGCGAAATCTACAGATGCAGATCAACCCGCATTTTCTGGGCAACTGCTTTAATGCGGTTTACAATGCCTCCCTTACCGGCGATTTTGAGCAGGTGTTGGCTCTGACCACTTACCTGAACCGATATTTCCGGTTTATGGCACAGGTAGAAAATGATTTTGTTCTGCTGGAAGAGGAGCTTCGCTTCACAGATGACTTTCTCTCCATCCAGAAACTCCGATTCGGCGATGCCTTTTCCTACACTATCTCCGTCCCGGCCTTTCTGCGGCAGGCACGCATCCCTCCTTCAGTCATCAAGTCTTTTGCAGAGAATGCGGTGAAATATGCGCGCAATATGAGCAGGGAAGCCAAAATCGACATCCGCGCCTCGATGCAGAACCGGGAGGGGGAAACCTACTTATGGCTGGAAGTGCTGGACAATGGCCCTGGCTTTTCGGATGAGGTGCTGCAGGTTCTGCAGCAAAAGGCACAACCGTTTTTTGATGGGCGGGTCCACATCGGAATCGCTAATGTCCGACAGCGGCTGGAACTGCTATATGCAGGCAAAGCGGAAGTTCACTTGGAAAATCGGCCTGACGGCGGCACACATGTGAGCGTGATTCTGCCGCTGAACTACGGCACAGAACAGCCGGAAAAGGAGGAAACACTGTGACGACCGTTCTGATTGTAGATGATGAGGCGCTTGCAATCCAAGCCATCCGGCGCTCGATCAACTGGAAAAATCTTGATGTGGACCGGGTGCTGGATGCCGCAAACGGCGTGGAAGCGCAGAAGATCCTTCGCCAGGAACCGGTACAGGTTCTGGTCTGTGATCTGGAAATGCCTCGGATGTCCGGCATTGAGCTGCTGGAATGGATGAAGACCTCCTGTCCCGATACCGAGGCTGTGATCCTGACCTGCCACGAATCCTTTCCCATGGCGCAGAAAGCGATGGAGCTGGGGTGTGTGGAGTATGTGCTCAAGCCAATTGCACCGGCGGAGCTTACAGCATCCATCCGACATGCGCTCAACCTTTGGAAGACGCAGGAAAGTATGCGCGGGACCCGCCGCGCCTATGAAAACGGGCGCAGTCTGCGCCGAGACCAGTATTTGCAGGACGTTTTAGAAAAAAACATCCTATCCACGGCGGAATCTCTTTTCAACTGTGCACAGAAGTATGATCTGGAGCTGGATGTCAGTGCGCCGCTGCAGGTGGTACGGGTATTGGTGCAGATGCCTGCTGCATTGCCGCAGAGCGAGCAAGAGCTGCTCGGATACGGCGTGTGCAATATTGCCAAGGAGCTTTGGGATAAAACCGGTACCGGCTGGACCTCTTTGCAGCGCCGAAGTGGACAGAGTTTTCTGCTCATCAGCGCTGGAATGGAACCTGCTGCGGCTGCGCATTTCGGGGAAGAATTGGGTCTAGCCTGCAAGACGATGCTGAAGCAGTCAGTAAAGGTCTCGCCTGCCGTGTCCAGCAGCATTCTGGGACTTTGTTCCACTGCGGATGCGCTGGAACAGTGGGAAACGAGCCTTCACAAGGAGTCGCAGAGCCCGGAGGAGGCCCGGATCCGACATTGGAAGACCCTGCTTTTGCAGGAAGATGCTCAGACTGTGCAGGCAGAGATTACCACCGAACTCAACCGGCTGTCCCTCAAGGCAGCACAGGAACGGATGCAGTGGATTGCACAGACCTTGATACAGGCACTCCACTGCACGCTACAAGAGCGAGGCTGCCCGGAGGCAACAGAACTTGTGGAAGCGAAACCGGTGTTTGAATCGCTGCCGCAGTTTCTTTCGTGGGTGCAGGGCAACCTTGCTCGGACCGAAAGACTGCTGCGGCACTCGCCCGGCGAGGAACAGGTAATCCGCCGAATCAAGGAATACATCGAACTGAATATTCATCAAGAATTGACGCGAGAAAATATTGCAGCGGCCGTCTACCTGAATCCGGACTACACAGCCCGGCTATTCAAGCGCAAGACCGGCCAGAGCTTGAACGACTATATCCAGAATAAACGCATCAATCTAGCAAGACAGTTGTTGGCGGGAACCGATATGCCCGTGGGCGATCTGGCTGTCGCACTGGGATATTCCAGCTTTTCGCATTTCACCAAATTGTTCAAATCCATTGAAGGAGTCACACCCAGCGATTACCGTAAGCAACATGCCCGAATGCCGGGATGAAATGGCGCCGGAAGGCCCTACAGGAAGGAGAACTACTATGGATGTCTGGACGCACGCAGTCGGAAGAATGCCCTATCGGTTTGACCGATTTCCCCGAACGAAAGAACACTGTCTGAATGGAGTCTGGGATTTTGCGCTGATTCCCCGTGCTGATGCCGATACACAGACCCCGGAACAGCTTGGGGCGTTGCCAAAGCCCAAAGCAATCTCTGTGCCCGGATGCTGGCAGCTGCAGGGTTTTGATAAGCCCAAATACATCAACACACGCTATGCCTTCGGGGCAGATGCGAACAAGCTGGAGCCGCCTTTTATTCCGGAAGGACAGGGGATGGTTGGCATCTACCGGAAAGATTTGACTCTGGAAGTTCCTACCGCGCACCACCGGATGATCCTATCCATCGGCGGTTTTTCCTCTGCTGTAACTGTTTTTTTGAATGGGCAGGTTCTTTGCTATGCGGAAAACGGGCGCACTGCCTGTGAGGTAGACCTGACCGATGCTGTACGGCCTGGGCAGAACCTACTGTTGCTTCGGGTGGATGAGTTCAGCCCAGGTTCCTATCTCGAATGTCAGGATATGTGGAGGCTGTCTGGAATCTTTCGCAGCGTTAAATTGTATGAAATCCACGAGCTGCACCTTCTGGACAGCTATCTCTGGGCAGAGGTAACGCCGAAAAAGGCAGTTCTGCATACCGAAAGCAAAATTTTGAATTTGAGCCATCGCTGTGCTCCACGCATCCGGGTAGAGGTGGAGTTGCTGGATGCCGAGGCGTGTCCAGTGGGCAGTTGCAATGGGAAGACTGGCAACGACAGTGATCGCTTTGAGGAGGTCAGCCTGGAAGCGGTATTTAAAGAGCGTGGTTTTGATCCGGCCTGGTTGGATGGCGCATTGCAGATCCCGGCGGGCATCACCGCAACAGCGTATGGGCATTTGGAGCTGGAAACGCCGCACCTCTGGTCGGCGGAGACACCCTATTTGTATCAGGTGCGGCTGTCTACTTTTCTGGGAGAAGAAAAGCTGGAGGAAACCACCGTGCCCTTCGGCTTCCGCCATTATGAGATCGATGGAGAAGGCGTATTCCGAGTCAACGGTGCACCCGTCAAGCTGCGAGGCGTGAACCGACACGAGTTCGACCCTGTCACCGGCTATGCCATCACCGAAGAGAGCATGCGCCAAGATATTGAGTTGATGAAGCGATGCAATATCAATGCGGTTCGCTGTGCGCATTATCCCGATACTCCACGCTGGTATGAGCTCTGTGATGAATACGGCCTTTATATAATGGATGAGGCAAATCTGGAAAGTCATGGCATTTCTTACCGCAAGAATCTTTTGCCCGGCAACGATATGCGGTGGCTCCCCCGTGTGCTGGACCGACAGGCTGCCATGGTTCAAACCAATAAAAACCATGCATCGATCTTCTGCTGGTCCCTCGGCAATGAGATTGGTTATGGAGAGACTGTGGCACTGGCGGCATCCTACTGCCGCACTGCGGACCCCACCCGTCTGATCCACAAGCGTCAGATGAACAAGATTGCAGATATGGACAGCGAGACCTATCCTTCTCCTCAGAACATGAGGGAACGGGCAGAAGCAAATCCCAATCGGGCCTTTCTGACCAATGAGTACCTTCACGCTATGGGAAACGCATGCGGAAGCATGGGGGATTACTGGAAAGAAATCTATGAACACCAGAATCTGATGGGCGGCTTTATCTGGGAGTGGTGCGACCACGGTCTGCGCCAGACGAACCCGGATGGAACGACCTGGTATGCCTATGGCGGCGATTTTGGCGAGGAATTCCATGACAGCAATTTCTGCATCGATGGACTGACAACACCCGATCGTCGATTTACGCCTAAGCTACAGGAAGTTCAGACGGTGTACCAGCCCATCGACCTTCGGGTGAAGGACCTCCGGAATGGAATCTTTGTTCTGGAAAACCGTTGTGAGCAGCTGAACCTGAGAGATTTTGCAGCTCAACTGCGCCTGCTGGAAAATGGTGTCTGTCGGGAAATCAGAGAGCTCTCTCTGCCGGATTGCCCTGCAGGACAGTCGGTGGTATGGAAGGCCGACCTGCAGGATATTCCTCCGGCTTCGGGAGAACAGCTTCTGGAGTTCTTGTTCATGGAGAAATCTCCGGCCCATGCGGGATGCGGCCTCAGCGGATGGAAGCAGTTCCTTTGGAAAAAGGGATGTCACCCGGCTCTTGTGACAGAAAAGGTCACAGCTCATTTCTCAAAACAGGGAACTCTTCTGGTGGGCGAGATGGGTGACTTGACTCTTCGGCTGGATACAGAAACCGGAGCACTTCAGGTCGACAACGTATCCGGTGTGCTACTGCACGATCTGTTCTTCACCCCTTTTCGTGCCCCCACAGACAACGATGCTCACAGCCCACTGGTACTGGGTAAACAGAACTGGTTTACAAAGCAGTATGATCATCCAAAACGTACTTGTTTGGAAGTCCGGCAGGGGAACGGGGTAGAAGAGCCGTCTTTGACCTACACCACCGCATACCAGACGGAGAAGGACAGCTTCTATGTTACCGTTGGTTTATGGCAGGCAGGACAAAATCGTATATTTATTGACTGCAACGTGCAATCTCCGGCAGATATGCTGTCTCCGGGGCGAATCGGGATGACGGCAATTCTTCCCGTGCGGTTTACGGCTATGAAATGGTATGGGAAGGGACCGTTAGAAACCTATCCTGATCGCCAGTGCGGCGGGCGCATGGGAGTTTACAGCGAAGATGTGAGAAATCAGCCGTTTTATCTACGGCCTCAGGAATACGGACTTCATACGGAATCTCGCAGTATGCGATTAACAGACCCGGACCGTGCGGATTTTGTACGGTTTGAGGCCGCCTGCCCCATGGCCATGAGCGCAGTGCCCTACAGTGATCTGCAGCTGTGGAATGCCCGGCATCCCTTTGAGCTTCCTGCACCGGAGGCCCTGTATGTGCATCTGGACTACGCCCACCGGGGTCTGGGCAACAGCAGCTGCGGCCCAGATGTTCTGCCGACATATCGCATCGACGATCGGCCTTGTCGCTTCGGCTTTGCCCTGGAGGCTGGATTGGGAGAACGGGAAGATAACCCCTTCGGCCCCATTCCGGAGGAGATCCCAGCTTACCACCCATGGAAAGCAGTAGGAGAGCAGGACAGGACACCAAGCTACCGAGACCCCTCGGACCCTGATCAGCGCAGCAACGCCGGTATGGTGTGACACTTAAAAAAGCATAAGTAAACAAAAAGAAGGGGCTGCTGCACAAGTTCCAACAAAAAGACCAGAGTTGTTTAGCCGAGAGGCTTTATAACTCTGGTCTTTTGCTTTGGGTAGCTTGAGCGAGCGACAACCACCAGCTCTGCTGGTGGAATAAAAACGGCTTTAGCCCTAGACAAAGAGAAACCTCCTGAGTTTTTCTTGGAATCTTTATGACCATTATACGACTTTACCCATCGATTGACCAATTCAGGACTGCGAAGATGGTATTTTTCGCAGAGCGTTTGGAAGCTGCCTTTTCCATTCAGATAATCCTTTACGACTTTTTTCTTGATCTCCTCACTATAAGTTCTCTTGGCATTTGAAGATGCAAATGCTGCAGGCCCATCCATTTTGTACAAGTTGATCCACTTTCGCATTGCAGTGGAAGAAACACCTGCTCGTCTGGCAGCCTCTCGTCCTCGCATTCGCCCTGCAAGGCATTCTTCAATGAGCTAGATTCTAAACTCTGGATCGATCTCTTTTCGTTTGCTCATTTTAATCCTTTCACTATTTCAGTGTCTCTCTTATAGGGAGCATATCATTTTGAACACATGAGGTTGGGTGTGCCGTTCTCCCTGCATGGATTTCCTGCCCCCTTCCGGCGGCGTTTTCCGGCTCTCCCTTACGAGGTCATCGCCGGGTATCCCATGCAGACGGTCTTTCGATTTTCAAGGTACGGTGCTGAATTTGGCAATAAAAAATCGCCACACAACAACCTGAACCTGACCATCCCTTCTGGGATGGCCTTGGTTCGGGTTCGTTATGTAGCGATAAGAAAGCTAAAAACTTGCTCCGGCTCTTTCGGGAGCCGAATTGGAACTCTATGTAAATATGTTATATTAAATTGTCGGGATAGATTACCACAAAAAATCGAGTCATGTCAACGTGAACTTGTCGGGGGCGAGGCCCCTCCATCTTGCTGCGCAAGACTGTTCTGCCGCTTAAAAGCCCCACTGGGGCTTTCATTGCTCCGCTGCGCAAACGCGCACTTTTGAAAACACGACACTTTCAGCAGTATGCAAGAAAAAACAATGAAAACTTTGGCGAAAAGAGAGAGCCGGATGACTCGTTTTACTTATTTGTTTTTTACCAGCAGCGCCTGATAGGGTTCCAGCTCCACATCCGCCAGCCAGACGGAAGTGCCCTCCGGGGTGTGATACTCGCCGCCCAGAGCGTCCAGACTGGCCCCTGCCGGGTACTCGGTAAAGTTGAACAGTCCCACCAGCGTTTCCTCACCGCGCTTGCGTACCAGCGCCAGCACGCCGGGGTTGTGGCTGTCCCATGTGGTCACCCACGCATCCGGGGCAAAGCAGGGGTCTGCCCGCATTTGGCGCAGCTGCTCCATGCCCTGCCACAACTTGTTTTGCAGCGTGCCCTTCCGGGTGCGCTGCTTTGCGTCCTCCCAGTTGAATTTTGTGCGGTGCAGATTGCGGCTGTCCTCCACACGGTCGGGGTCGTTTTTATAATCCCAGCCATTGAGTTGTGCGATCTCATCGCCGCAGTTCAGCATGGGGAAACCCTGCAAAAACGCCATAGCAGTGTGCAGCAGCAGGTCACGCTTTACGGCGTAGTCCAGTGCGGTTTTATCGTCCTTTTCCAGTGCCTGTTCGATACCGCACAGGCTGGCGGTGGTGCCGCAGCTCCGGGCATCGCCGGTGGCAGGGTCGTAGTTGTACAGCTCGCCCTTTGCCCAGCTGCCGGGGAAATTGCCCTCGTAGAAGTGATACAGATATTCCTTGTGCTTTTGCGGGTCAATGCCGAGTCGCTTCTCCACCACCTCATCCAGACCCCAGCCGATATCATCGTGGCAGCGCAGATAGTTCACGAACCAGCAGTTGTCCGGCAGGGCGTGGAGGGCATCCAGCTGCGCCTTCAGCAGCCGGGTATCCCGGCTGGCAAGGGCACCCCACAGGTTGACCATGGTGGACACGTTGTAGAGCATGTGGCATTCCGGCTTTTCCGGGGTGCCGAAGTAAGCAGCCAGCTCCTTGGGAGCCATGACCACCTCGCCCTTGAGGATGACCGCCGGGCAGACGCATTCCAGCACCATGCGGAGCATCCGCACGATGGTGTGCACCTGGGGCAGATTGCGGCAGGTGGTGCCCAGCTGCTTCCAGATGTAGGGCACGGCGTCAATGCGGAACACTTCCACACCCAGATTTGCAAGGTGCAGGATGCTCTTGGTCATGTCCACGAACACCGCCGGGTTTGCGTAGTTCAGGTCCCACTGGTAGTCGTGGAAGGTGGTCAGCACCCACTTGTGCATCTCCTCACACCATGTAAAGTTGCCGGGTGCGGTGTTGGGGAACACCTGCGGCACGGTCTGCTCGTACTGGTCGGGGATGGTGCGGTCCTCGTAGAGGTGGTAATAGGCCTGAAACCACGGGTCTCCGGCTTTTGCCGCCATGGCCCAGCGGTGGGTGCTGGCGGTGTGGTTCATGACAAAATCCAGACACAGGCTGATGCCGGCTTTCCGCAGCTCCCGGGTCAGGTTTTCCAGATCTTTGTTGGTGCCAAGGGCCGGGTCTACGGTGTCGAAATCCTCCACCGCATAGCCGCCATCGTTGTGGGGATGGGGCATCTGCAGCAGGGGCATCAGGTGCAGATAGGTCAGCTTCTGCTCCTTGAGGTAGGGCAGCTTCTTTGCCAGTTCTTTCAGATTTCCGGCAAAGAGGTCGGTGTACATGGTCATGCCGAACATATTGCCACGCTTGTACCACTCCGGGTCGGCAGAGCGTGCTTTGTCCAGCGCTTTCAGCTCGGCGCTGCGGGCGTTGTAGGCTTCTGCCATCTCCCGCTCCAGAACTTCCAGCCCTTCCCGGTTGTGGTACAGTTCCATGAACAGCCATTCCAGCTCGTCCTTGTGCTTGGCAAACCGGGACTCAAATTCCTGTTTTGCTGCCATGGTTCAGCCCTCCACTTCTGCAAGGGTGGGCATGGCGGGGATAGCACCATGTCGGCTGGTGGTGATGCTGGCCGCTTTGTTGGCAAAGGCCAGAATGCCTTCCAGCTTGTCCACCGTCAGGGTGTTCAGCTCCTCCTTGCAGAGCTTGGACAGAGCCGCCCCAAAGAAGGTATCGCCTGCGCCGTTGGTATCACCCACCTTGCAGGGGACACCTGCCACATGGCCGGTCTTGTCCCCAAAGCGGTAGAATACGCCGTTTGCACCCAAGGTGACGAAAATCAGCCGGATGCCGTTCTGTGCCAGTTGTGCCGTGCCGCTTTCGCAGTCAGTGGTTCCGGTGAGCAGGGGAAGTTCTTCATCGGACACCTTCAGGATATCCACCAGCGGCAGGGGAGCTTTCATCTGGGCAATGGCATCCTCTTTGTTCTTCCAGAGGTTTGCACGGTAGTTGGGGTCGTAGGTGATGGTAGCACCCAGCTTTTTGGCACGGGCAGCAGCATCCAGCGTAGCGGTGCGGGAGGGGTCAGCGGTCAGGCTGACAGAGCCGAAGTGGACGATTTTGGCAGCTTTCAGAGCCTCGTCCGAAATGTCCTCCTTGCACAGCATCACGTCAGCGTTGGCGCTGCGGTAGAAGCTGAAATCCCGCTCGC
>ERZ780139.2224-NODE-2224-length-14886-cov-8.840402_pt1 | contig 14886 bp, 15 predicted proteins | sample MGYA00511476_ERZ780139 | MGnify/ENA primary metagenome ERZ780139 (study PRJEB29588, sample SAMEA2158190) | human gut metagenome | biome: human gut; feature: human-associated habitat; material: faeces | place: Denmark | collected 2008/2010 ... | reverse complement strand
CTGCCGTAAATATATCGAGTTTATCGAGAAACAGATCGAGTGCCCGATCACGATGATCTCCAATGGACCGGGACGTGACGATATTATCTACAGAAATAAATAAGCAGAGGATCATCTTATGATCAAAAATGTGATTTTCGATATTGGAAACGTGCTTCTTGATTTTTGCTGGAAGGATCACATTGCAAGATTTGGATTCCAGGGGGAAAAAGCAGACCGCATCGCCCAGGCGATGATGCTTGGTCCCATCTGGCCAAAGCTTGACCTGGGGCTGGAGAGCGATGAGGATATTCTGGAACAGTTTGTGGCGCATACGCCGGAGCTGGAGCAGGAGATCCGCAAGGGCGGGTTCCTGGGGCTCAAGTCCTATCTGAGCCTGTCCCCCAAGTACCTGCCGGAGGCGGAGATCCGCATCTTTGACTTCTTCCCGAAGGCGCAGCTGAAAAAGATGGACGAGCTGGGCGCGATCGTGATGCTGCACATCCCGCGCAACGGACGGCTGAAAGACCCCGTCAATCTCGCGCAGATCATGGAGATCAAGCAGGAGTTCCCGAACATTCGCCTGATCATCGCGCACATCGGCCGGGCTTACACGAAAGAAGACGTCGGCAATGCCTTTGAAACGCTCGACCAGGCGCCGGATCTCATGTATGACTTCTGCGCCAACTGCTGCGAATATGCCATCACCGAGGTCCTGCGCCATGCAGGCCCGAAGCACGTCATGTACGGCACGGACATGCCTATCCTGCGCATGCGGACGCACCGCATCGAGGAAAACGGCACCTACATCAACCTCGTTCCCCCCGGACTCTACGGTGACCCGAAGCAGGACAAGCACCTGCGTGAGGTCTCGGCGGAGGAGGCGGAGAAGATCACGTTCTTCCTGTATGAGGAGCTGCTGGCGTTCAAGCGCGCAGCCAAGACGCTGGGGCTTTCCCGTCAGGACATCGAAGATATCATGTACAACAACGCGCACGACCTGATCGAAGGCGCACGCAAGTCTATCTACGGCTGAGGCCGGGAGGTCAAACAGTTTTATGGCTTTATTTGAAGTCACGCCGTATGATCGCAGGATCTACGAAGAAGAGCTGAAGGATTTTCTGCCGCAGAAGATCCTCGACGTGCTCAAGGAGTACGGTGTCACCTGTACCTTTTTTGTCGTGGGCAACTGGGCGGATCAGTATCCCGAACAGGCCAAGGCCATCGTGGACAGCGGCAATGAGCTCATGAACCACTCCAACGCGCATGATCATTATAATTCCCTCACCGCCGACCAGATCATCGCAGACGTGAATACCTGCAACGATAAGATCGAGGCGTTGACCGGCGTCCGCCCGACGCTCATCCGCTGCCCGTTCGGCGAGTATGACGACCACGTCATCTCCACCATCCGCTCGATAGGTATGGAGCCGATCCAGTGGGACGTGGATTCCCTCGACTGGAAGGGCATCTCGGCGGGTGAGATCACAAAGCGCGTAACAAGCAAGGTGCAGAGCGGGTCGATCGTGCTGTTCCACAACGCGGGTGAGCACACGCCCGAGGCGCTGCCGGATATTCTCGACTACCTGCTCGCCGAGGGGTATAAGATCGTACCGATTTCGAAGATCTTACTCACATGTGACTACACCATCGACCACGAAGGTCGGCAGTGCCCGGCAGTGCAGTGAGCGTTCGATACCGCACTTGCTTGACCGTGTGTAAAGACGCGAAAAGGGGAGCCCTCTATCACAAGAGAACTCCCCTTTATTATTTCTTCCGTGCATTGCGGGGTGATTTTTTACGCGCCGATGATGAGCGGCACGAGCGCCGCGCAGGTGATGCACATCAGCATGCCCGTGCAGAACGAGTAGGCCATGGTCTCGGGATTGCAGTACTTTTCCACAAGCGGCAGGCACAGGTCGGTCGACGCTGTGCCGGGCAGCGTGATGGCCTCGATATAGCCGATCTTGCTGGCGATGAGCGGCAGGAAGATGAGACCCATCGTCTCGCGCAGCACGTTGTGCAGAAACGAGATCGCGCCCGCGACCGCGTGTCCTGCGCCGGAGATGACGCTCGGTGCCATCGTGTACCAGCCGAAGCCCGCGCTGATGGCGAGCCCTTCGCGCAGCGTGACGGGGGAGAGGAGCGCATAGACGACGCCGGCGAGCAGCGAGCCAATCACAGAGAAAATGGGCACGAGCACGACGCCCAGCCCCGCGCCGCGCATGACGCGCACGATGCTGCCGTCAAGTCCCATGCTGAAGCCCACCGAGCCGAGCATGATGCAAAGCCCTATGACGAGCAGGTTGCCGGAGATCTCTTCAAAGCGCTCGGGCGAGATGAGCTGCGGGAGGACAAAATAGCCCAACAGCATCCCGCAGATGACCATGAGGCAAATGATGACCGAGGACTTGATGCCCGTGGTGTTGACCCCGCCGCCGTGCTCCTCGGCGCCTTCTTCCTCTGTACCGGCGGGCAGGGAGTGGCGGTTGAGGTGCACGATCTTGCGCGCGGCAGTCGCGCCGAGCATACTGCCGACGGCGGTGAGCAGTGTGACGAACAACGCCTGCACGCCGATGCTGCCAAGGCTCGACGTCACCTCCTCATCCGCGCCCATGCGCAGACCCATGAGGAAGATGAGAAAATAGATGAACAGATTCGTCAGCGCGTCCAGAAAGTGAAATTTGTCTGCATGGCGGCGCAGCTTGCTTGCAATGAGGTAGCAGGCGATCATAATGGACCAGTAGAGTGCGAGCATTGCCATGAGAGGGAACCATCCTTTCGCCGCGTGGCGGCAAAGATAGAAAAAGGACGGCGCGTGATCCGCGCCGCCCTCTGCTGCTTTGGTAGAATTGGGAAATATCAGGCGAGGGTGTTGACCCAGGCGGAGTATTTGGCGAGGTTTGCGTCGCGCTCCTGCGCGTCCGCACCCTTGGTGAGGATGTAGACCTTGATCTTCGGCTCGGTGCCGCTCGGGCGCACGACGATGTGCGTGCCGTCGCAGAGCTCGAAGCGCAGCACGTTCGAGCCCGAGAGCGCGATCTTCGTGACCTCGCCGCTTGCGGCGTCGCGCGCGGTGCCATCCGAATAATCCTTGTACGTCGCGACCTTGACGCCCGCGATCTCGCTCGGTGGCGTCTCGCGCAGGGACTTCATAAGAGCGGCCATCTTCTCCGCGCCGTCGAGGCCCGGCATGACGAGGTTGTGCGTCTTTTCACCGTACCAGCCGTACTTTTCAAAGAGTGCGTTGAGCGCGTCGAAGAGCGTCATGCCCTGGGAGTAGTACCACGCGGCCATTTCGGTGAGCAGCAGCGAGGCCGTGACTGCGTCCTTGTCGCGCACGTAGTGGCCGATCATGTAGCCGTAGCTCTCCTCGTAGGAGAAGATGACGGTGTTTTTGCCCGCGCCCTCAAGCTCGTTCATCTTCTCGGCCATGAACTTAAAGCCCGTGAACGTGTCGTAGCAGTCGAGGCCGTTCGCCTCCGCGACGGCGCGCGCCATCTCGGTCGTGACGATAGTCTTGAGCGCGGCGGCATTCGCGGGCAGCTTGCCCGCGCGCTTCATCGCACCGATCAGATAGTCGAGCAGCAGCACGCCCGTCTGGTTGCCGGTGACAGGCTCGAACTCGCCCTGCTTGTTGCGCACCATGATGCCGACGCGGTCGCTGTCGGGGTCGGTGCCGAGGATGAAGTCGACGTCGTTCTTCTTGGCGAGGTCAATGGCGAGGTAGAAGCCCTCGGGATTCTCGGGGTTCGGGGACACGACGGTCGGGAAATTGCCGTCGATGACCATCTGCTCGGGTACGCATAAAAGGTGCTTGATGCCAAGACGCGTCAGCGCCTCGGGCACGAGCTTGTGGCCGCAGCCATGGAAGGGCGTGTAGACGAGCTTGAAGTCGTCGGCAACCTTTTTGACGGTCTCATAGTCGTTGACCATGCTCATGACATTTGCCATGAAGCGCTTGTCACAGTCCTCACCGAGCATCGTGATGAGACCCTTGTTAACGGCTTCATCGAAGTCCATCGACGTGACGCCGGTGAAAATGTCGATGTGCTCAAGCTCCTTGGCGATCGCGGCGGCGTGCTGGGGCGGCAGCTGCGCGCCGTCGGACCAGTAGACCTTGTAGCCGTTGTACTCCTTGGGATTGTGCGACGCGGTGACGTTGATGCCCGCCTCGCAGCCGTATTCGCGCACGGCGAACGAGAGCTCAGGCGTCGGGCGCAGGGACTCAAAGAGCTTGACGGTGATGCCGTTACCCGCCATGACGCAGGCCGCGGCGCGCGCAAACTCCATCGAGTGGTTGCGGCAGTCCATGCAGATGGCGACGCCCTTTTTCATGGCCTCTTCGCCCTCAGCGCGGATGACGTTGGCAAAGCCCTGCGTCGCCCAGCGGATGACGTGGCGGTTCATGTTGTGAAGGCCAACGTACATCGTGCCGCGAAGGCCGGCCGTGCCGAATTCGAGCGGACCGTAGAAGCGGTTTTCAATCTCCTTTTCGTCGTTTGCGATGGCCTTGAGCTCGTTTCTCTCGTCCTCGCTCAGCGCGGGGGAGGCGAGCCACTTTTCATATTCCTGACGGTAATTCATTGCATGTCCTCCTGTTCCGGAATTTCATCAATGGGGCGGATCAGATTTTTCGCGTCCTCGAGCATCGAGGACGGCACATAGAGCCACGTGCCGCTGCCGGGCATGCCGAGCACGATCTTGCCGAACGAGCCCTCGCCCTCGTATTTGCGCAGCACGGGGATGTCATACGAGCGGAGCATGGCGCAGAGCATGTCCGTCTCGGCGTTCGTGTCCATTGCGACGGTCAAAAGCGCGGGCTCCTCCGGCGTGCCGTCGGCGGATTTGGGCCAGCGCTGCAAAAGGTCGTTTTCTGTCTTGCCCCAGGTGAGCTTCACTTCATCCGACATGGGCGGTGTCCTCCTTTATGTTGATGATGGGTCATTTGTGGTATTTGGTTCCGGCCTCGATCTGGTAGGCGCGGTAGATTTGCTCGAGCAGCATCACGCGCGCTAAGTGGTGCGGGAACGTCATCGGCGACATCGAGAGCCGCAGGTCGGCTTTTTTCTTTAAGTCCTCGTCAAGGCCGAAGCTCGACCCGATGAGGAACGTCAGCTGTGACGCGCCGCGCGCGGCGAGCTGCTGCATTTTCTGCGAAAGCGCTACGCTGCTCATCTCCTGTCCCTCGATGCACATGGCAATCAGCGCGCCACTCTTGGGAAGCTTCTGCTCGACGAGCGTAGCCTCCTTTTTGAGGGCCTGGCGGATCTCCGCCTCGCTCGGCTCGTCGCCGAGGCGCTGCTCGGGCAGCTCCAAAAGCTCTAACTTGCAGCAGCGCGAAAGGCGCTTTTCATATTCCTTGACGGCCTGCTCGTAGAAGGCCTCCTTCAGTTTTCCGACGCAAAGGACGGTGATCTTCTGCATACGTGTACCTCGCTGATGGTGTCGCGCGGCGCGGCGGCAAGGCGGACGCTCAGCCCGCTCGATTGCAGCGCGCGGCCGACGGTGTATTCGGCAAGCTGGGGAGAGTTGTTCTCGTCGCTCAGGTGCGCGAGCAGAATGTCGCTCGTGCCCGCGCGGACGCATTCGATGGCGAATTCCGCCGCAGCGTCGTTCGACAGGTGCCCGTACTCGCTCAGGATGCGCTGCTTAAGGTAGTAAGGGTAGCCGCCGTTTTTGAGCATCACGACGTCGTGATTCGATTCGAGCAGCAGCATGTCCGCGCCGAGGGCGGCATCGTGCGCCTCATCGGTGACAAAGCCCGTGTCCGTTAGCACGGCGAGCGAGCCTGCGTCGCTCTCGATGCGGTAGCCGACGCTCTCTTTCGCGTCGTGCGACGTGCGGAACGAGCGGACGTGCAGGTCCTTGATCGTAAACTCTTTGCCCGTGGCAAAGGCGCGCAGGCGCGGCTCGGGGTATTGGATCGCCGCCGCGGTACCGAACGTCGCATACAGCGGGGCGGGGCATTTTTTGGCGAGCGTCACAAGTCCTCGGACATGGTCGATGTGCTCGTGCGTGATGAGGATGCCGTCGAGATCATCGAGCGTGAGATCAAGCACTGCGAGCGACTGCGTGATGCGGCGGCAGGAGATGCCCGCGTCGATGAGAAGGTGGGTATCGTTGTGACAGACAAGCGCAGCGTTGCCGGCGCTCGAACTGGCGAGGGTGTAAAATTCCATGGGTCGATTCCTTTATCTCTATTCTTCAAAATCATACCACAGCTGAGCGCAATAGTCAAAAAGAAAAAGCCCCTGCACGGGGGGCCCTGAGGGGGAGAGAGAAGCGCGGTCAATTGGCGGGAAAGGAGAGTCCCGCCATGAAGCCGTTTTCACCCGTGCAGACGATGTCGCCCGCGGCAAGCACGCCGTCACAGACGTACAGATCGGCCTGACAGGGGAGCGAGGCGTCAGGATAGTTGGTCACAACATAGGTGTAGCGCGAGAGCGTCTGCCCGCAATAGCGTGTGAGGTCAAAGCCCTGCGAGAGCTGGAGGCCGTTGTAGCTCAAATACGGCTCTTCAAGCGTTTCGCCCAGCGTGACGCTCAGCGTTTCGATCGGCTGGTCGTTCACCTCCCAGCCGAGGGAGGCAAGATACGCAATGCGCTCTTCATTTGTTCCGGCGGCGATGACGGGCGGCGGAGACGAATGCCGGCACGCGCGCAGCGCCAGAAAGAGCGAGAGCAGCAGCGCAAAGACGAGCAGAATTTTTACAACGCGGCGTTTGGAGCACTTGGCGGTGATGATGAACATGAAGCGACCACACCCTTTCGATAAAAACTATTCCACCGAAAGAAAAAGTATGCTACACTGATACTTCAGAATGCAGAAAGGCGGGAACCACCATGGCACAGCAGAGACTCGACAAGATCATCGCCTCGACCGGGCGCTATTCGCGCCGCGAGGTCAAGACCCTCGTGCGCGAGGGTTGCGTGCTCGTCGACGGGCGCATCGCGGCCAGTGCGGAGGACAAGTGCGACCCCTTGACCGCGCGCATCAGTGTGAACGGCGAAGAGCTTTTTTATCGCGAGCACACGTATGTGATGCTCCACAAGCCCGCGGGCGTGCTCTCGGCGACCGAAGACGGACGCGGGGAGACGGTGCTCGACCTGCTTGCGCCCGAGTATCGAAAGATCGGCCTGTTTCCCGTCGGGCGGCTCGACAAGGACACGGAGGGGCTGCTGCTTTTGACCGACGACGGCGCGCTCGCGCACGACCTGCTCGCGCCGAAAAAGCATGTCGACAAGGTCTACTTCGCTCGCACCGACGGCGCGCTCGACGACGCTGACTGTAAAGCCTTTGTGCAGGGCATCACGCTCGGCGACGGGCTTGAATGCCTTCCGGCAAAGCTTGAGATTTTAAAGAGCGACGCGCAGAGCGAGGCGCTCATCACCATCCGCGAGGGCAAGTTCCACCAGATCAAGCGGATGCTGGCCTCGCGCGGAAAGCCGGTCGTTTACTTAAAGCGGCTGAGCATGGGCTCACTCACGCTTGACGAGGGGCTTTCCAAGGGCGAATACCGCCTGCTCACGGCGGAAGAGATCAAAAACCTGCGGGAAAGTGGGCAATTTGCCCAAGGAAAAGCGGGCGCGGACAAGTAAGCGTTTGTCCTTCCTTTACGGAATGCCTAAAAAAGAAGAAAAAAATTGTTGAAAAGAGAAAAAAGTTCTTGCAATCGTCAGACGGAGAAAGTATAATAGTCCCATCAAGTTGGCAGAATGCACAAACTCCCTAATAAATCAAGGAGGCACGGAATATGTCCGGTAGGATTTTTCAGAACATCGTTTTACAGTTTAAGGAAACGACCGATACGGTCATTGGCGTGATCGACTCCGAGGGCACGGTCATCGCCTGCACCGACCTGCCGGAGATCGGCCAGCGCTGGCCGCATCTGGTGCAGCCCATCAATGAGGCCGAGGGCGCCTGCACCGCGCTCGAGGGCAAGACCTTCAAGGCGCTCGAGGGCTGGGGCGGTCAGTTCGACTTTGCGGCCTTCACCCGCGGCGAGGACGCGCTCAGCTCGACCGTCTGCAGCATGGCGACCGTCGCGCTCAACACCGCCAAGAGCTATTACGAGGAAAAGCACGACAAGACGTCATTTGTCAAGAGCATCCTCTCCGACAACATTCTGTTAAGCGATATCTACGTCCGCGCCAAGGAGCTGCACGTCGAGGCGGAGCTCAACCGCGGCGTGTTCGTCATCCGCCGCACGGACGAAAAGGCCGACGCCGTCCCCGTCGAGACCGTGCAGAACATCTTCCCCGACCGGCAGACGAGCTTTGTCCTTTCCATGGGCGAGGACGATGTGGTGCTCGTGCAGCAGCTCGGCGACAATGTGGAGATGAGCGACCTTGAAAAGACCGCCGCGCAGATCGAAGAGACGCTGCGCGTGAACGGTGAGAGCACCGTGGTCGTCGGTATCGGCACGGTGGCGACGCACCTGCGCGACCTCGCGAAGTCCTATAAGGAAGCGCAGATGGCGATCGAGGTCGGCAAGGTCTTCGACACCGAAAAGTACATCATCAGCTATGAAAACCTCGGCATCGGCCGCCTCATTTATCAGTTGCCGACGACACTGTGCGAAATGTTCCTGCAGGAGGTCTTCAAGAAGAACCCCATCGACGCGCTCGACAAGGAGACGCTCTTTACGATCAACAAGTTCTTCGAGAACAACCTCATCCTCTCCGAAACGGCGAGAAAGCTGTTCGTCCACAGAAATACGCTCGTCTACCGTCTCGAGAAGATCAAGAAGCTCACGGGCCTCGACCTGCGCGAGTTCGACGACGCCATCACCTTCAAGGTCGCGCTCATGGTCAAAAAGTACCTTGCCTCCCGCGGCATCGAAGCGTAAAGAAAAAGAATTTGACAAGGGCTGTCTTCGGACAGCCCTTGTTTTTTTCGCCATTTTGCGGCAAAAAAGTTGAAAGTTTACATAATTACCTGTTGCCATCGCGTGCGCTTCGCGCTATAATAAAGACTGAAAATTTGCGGGATCGAGTCAAAACCTGCTGGAAACCGAGGGAAGAGCATGATACGCCTGAGCGATGTAGTAAAGGAATACGAGAGCGGCACGACGGCCTTAAAGGGCATTTCGCTTCGCATCGAGGATGGGGAGTTCGTCTTTTTGGTCGGCCCGAGCGGCAGCGGCAAGTCGACGATCATCAAGCTGCTCACTGGCGAGATCGTACCGACGTCCGGTCAGATCGCCGTCAACGGCTTCAGCCTGACGAACATTGCCGAGCGGCAGATCCCGCTGCTGCGCCGCTCCGTCGGCGTCATCTTCCAGGACTTCCGCCTGATCGAGAAGAAAACGGTCTACGAGAACCTGAGCTTCGCCATGCGCGCCGTCGGTTCTTCGCCGCGCGAGATCAAAAAGCGTATCCCCTATGTGCTTGAGCTCGTCGGACTTGAGGAAAAAACCGACCGTTATCCCAACGAGCTCTCCGGCGGCGAACAGCAGCGCGTGGCCATTGCGCGTGCGCTCATCAACAACCCCAGCACCATCATCGCCGACGAGCCGACGGGCAACCTGGACCCCGCGCGCTCGCTGGAGATCATGCGCCTGCTCGAGCGCATCAACCATCTCGGCACGACGATGGTCGTCGTCACGCACGAGAAAGATCTTGTCAATCAGTTCAAAAAACGCGTCGTCACGCTCGAACAGGGCATCATCACGAGCGATGGCGACGGCGTCGGCTATAATGCGAGGTAAGCTATGCGCAAACACGATTTTTCTTACTTTTTCGGCGAGGGCATGCGCAACATGTTCTCGCACGGATTCATGTCCTTTGCGGCCGTGGGCATCACGGTCGCCTGCCTTGTCGTCATGGGTACATTTTCGCTCGTGGCGTACAATGCGCAGGTGCAGCTCCAGCAGCTTGAGAGCGAGTATGAAATTCTCGCCTTCGTGGACGAGAGCTGCGACGATGCGCAGACCAAGGCCGTGGGCCGCGCCATTGAGCAGCGCGCCAACGTGAAGGAATGCGTCTTCATCAGCAAGGAAGAGGCGATGAAGTCCTTTGAGGCGCGTTACGAGGGGGACAACATGTTCCAGAACCTTGACCCCGAGATTTTGCGCGACCGCTACGCTGTCTATGTTGACGATCTGAGCATTTCCGGCAAGACTGCGCAGGATATCCTCGATAATGTCGAAGGCGTTGCCAATGTCCGCGTGGACGAAGACATCGCGGGCGGCTTTATCACGCTGCGAAATGTTGCGAGCGTAGTGTGCATCGCGCTCATTGCCATTTTGCTGCTCGTGTCGGTCTTCATCATCTCGAATACCATCAAGCTCACGACATTCGACCGCCGCGACGAGATCGCCATTATGAAGATGGTCGGCGCGACGAACGGCTTCATCCGCTGGCCGTTCGTGTACGAGGGCTTTATGATCGGCCTTCTCAGCGCGGTGCTTGGCTTTGGCTTGCAGTGGCTGCTGTATGAATCGGTCGCAAAGAGCCTTGCGATGTCCGACCGGCTGCAGCTGTTGACGATCGTCGACTTTACGTCGATCTGGCGGCCCGTGGCTGCGATCTTTGCCGCCGCCGGTATCCTGATCGGTGTGGGTGGCAGCCTGACGGCTATCCGCAAATTCCTGCACGTGTGAGGGAGGCGGACGATGAGCAGAAAAAAGATCGCACGCATCCTCCTGGTGCTGGCCGTCTTCGCGTCGCTGACGCTGACGGAGCTGACGCCGCTTTCCCTGGTGCAGGACGCCTCCGCCGTTACGCAGGCGGATATCGACAAGCTCAAAGACGAGCTCAGCGGTATGAACTCGGAAAAATCGCAGCTGGAAAAAGAGCTAAAATCCATCCAGAACGACAAGAGCGCGGCGCTTGCGCAGAAGGAGAACATCGACAAGCAGATCAACTTGCTTCAGTCGGAGATCAAGGGCGTTGAGTCGCTCATCAGCGAGTATGAGACGCTGATCACGCAGACCGAGCAGGAGATCCGCGAGAACGAAGAGGAAGAGGCGCGCCAGTACGAAAAGTTCTGCGAGCGTGTGCGCTCGATGGAAGAGCGCGGCACGGTGTCGTACTGGTCGGTGCTGTTCGACTCGGCGAGCTTTTCCGACTTGCTGAGCGCCATGGACTTCATCAGCGAGATCATGGACAGCGACCAGAAGGTCATCGACGATCTGCGTGCCCTGCGCGAGCAGATCGAGCAGAAGAAGGCTTCACTCGAGACCTCCCTTGCCGAGCAGCAGAGCGCCAAGGAGACGCTCGTTGCCAAAAAGAGCGAGCTGAATACCCAGCGCGCCGAGGCGGAGAAGGTGCTTGCCGAGCTCAAGGCGAACGAAGCGCAGTACAAGCAGGTCCTTTCGGAAAAGGATGCCGCGATGGAGCGCCAGCAGGCGGAGATCGTGCGCCTTTCCCGTGAGCTTGCCGAAAAGAACGGCAACACCACCGTGACCTATGGCGGCTACATCTGGCCGTGCTCGAGCAAGTATGTCACCTCGCCGCTCGGCGCGCGCTACACGGGCATCGCGGGCGCGTCGACGAATCACGCGGGCATCGACATCGGCCGCGTGGGCTACACGACGCAGGCCGTCGCCGCCAAGGCGGGCACGGTCATCATCTCGGCCTACAACAAGTACCGCGGCAACTATGTGGTCGTCAGCCACGGCAGCGGCAACACGACGACGTATCAGCATTTGTCATCCCGTTCGGTCAGCGTGGGCACGTATGTCGCGCAGGGGCAGGTCGTCGGCATCACCGGCACGACCGGCGTGAGCAGCGGCCCGCACCTGCACTTTGAGATCACCGAGAACGGACAGATTATCAACCCGCTCAAGTACCTCACGGACTATATCAAGGGTTGGTAAACCGCATAACGCACAAGCTCCCCGCCATATACTGGCGGGGAGCTTTTTTGCGGGGAGGGGTCATTTTGCAGGGATTGGTCTGCTATCGGGACACGGGGGAGAAAAACGGCGCGCGCACGCTCTGCGGCGTGCGCTTTGACGCGGCCTACGCATCGCGCGGCGAGGGAATGCTTGCTGCACTTTCGGCCAAGCGCGCAGCAAAATACCTGCAAAAGCGCCGTGTGAGTTATGCCGTGTTTCCCAAGGATTATCCATATGCGGAGGTATTTGCGCGCTGTGGTGTCCTGCCGCCGCCCGAGCAGCCGCTGCGCATGGCAAAGGCGGCGGAGATCATCCGCCGCGCGATGGCGCGGCTCGGCCTTGCGCCGGAGCGGGCACGTATCGCGCTGTGCGCACCTTCGCAGAGTGCGGCGCTCGAAGCGGCGGCGCGCGAGCTCTCTAAAGATGTGCGCTATCTTGCACTTTGCGCGCCGAATGGCGAGCGCCTTGCGCGCACGCTGCGCTGGGACTGCGGCGCGAGTGTCCATACATTGCAGACGGACGAGAGGATCGCCGCCGACCTGAGCGTCTGCTTCGACGATTTCCCGCTGCCCGACGGCCTTGTGCTGCCGCTGGGGAGCGGTGCGGTTTCTGTCGCCTATGGGACGGAAAACCTGGGCGATGCAGCGATGATCTGGAATGAAGATCAGCTCATCTGCGCACTCTACGCCTCGCTTGCGCGCCGCGCGGACGAAATTTGGGTAAAAGATGTGAAAATGCCGCCCGATGGGGGAGGAAACGCAAACTTACCTTGACAACACGGGGCAAAATCACTATAATTATTTCGCTAAAATGGTATTCGTGTGCGCGCCGCGCAATTTTGCGGGCGCGAAAGAAAGGAACGATCTCAATATGGCGAACATGAAAAAAGAGTACAAGATGAGCGCGGAGCGCAAGGAAGAGCTGCAAAAGGAGCTCACCTACCTCAAGACCGTGCGTGAAAAGGAAGTGGCGGACCTCATCAAAGAGGCGCGCGGCTTCGGCGACCTGAGCGAAAACAGCGAATATGATGAAGCGAAAAACGAGCAGGGCAAGCTGTACTCCCGTATCGCTGAGGTCGAGGAGATCCTGCTGCACACCGTCATCGTCGACGAAAACGACGCGGGCACGAACGGCATCAGCATCGGCTGCCGTGTGACCGTGCAGGATGTGAAGTCCGGCCGCGAGCTGCCCGAGTATAAGGTCGTCGGCTCGCAGGAGGCCGACCCCATGCACCGCGCCATCTCCGAGGATTCCCCCTTCGGCAAGGCGCTCATGGGCGCAAAAGAGGGCGACGAGGTCATGGTGGAGGCCCCTGTCGGCACCATCGTCTACCGCATCGTCAAGATCGAACGTTAAGCTGTATTATATAGAGTAGGAGTAAAGAAATATCATGGCTGAAGAAAATATCCAGACCAACGCTCCCGAGCAGGACCTCAGCGAGATCCTGAAGGTCCGCCGCGAAAAGCTCGCAGCGCTGCGCGCCGAGGGCCGCGACCCCTTCAAGGAGACGCGCTTCGACGTGACGCACCATGCTCAGGACATCAAGGACAACTTTGACGCGCTTGAGGGCAGCGAGGTCCGTGTCGCGGGCCGCCTGATGAGCAAACGCGGCATGGGCAAGGTCAGCTTTTGCGATCTGCAGGACAAGTCCGGCCGCATCCAGCTTTACGCCCGCAAGGACGAGATGGATGAGGAGGAGTACAACCGCTTCAAGAAGTACGACATCGGCGATATCGTCGGCGTCGAGGGCGAGGTGTTCCGCACCCAGCGCGGCGAGATGAGCGTGCGCGCCAAGAAGATCACGCTGCTCAGTAAGTCTCTGCGTCCCCTGCCGGAGAAGTACCACGGCCTGACCGATAAGGAAGCGCGCTACCGTCAGCGCTATGTGGACCTGATCATCAACCCCGAGTCCAAGTGCAACTTCGAAATTCGTTCGAAGTTTGTCGCGTATCTGCGCCGCTACCTCGACTCCATCGGCTTTATGGAGGTCGAGACGCCGGTTTTGAGCCCCATCGCGGGCGGCGCGAACGCGCGCCCCTTCATCACGCACCACAATACCCTCGATATCGACATGTACATGCGCATCGCGACCGAGCTGCACTTAAAGCGCCTGATCGTCGGCGGCATGGAGCGCGTGTACGAGGTCGGCCGCATCTTCCGCAACGAGGGTATGGACACCAAGCATAACCCCGAGTTCACCACCTGCGAGCTCTATCAGGCCTACACGAACCTCGACGGCATGATGGACATCCTCGAGGCCATCCTCTCCGGCGCCGCGAAGGAGATCCTCGGCACCTATCAGATCCAGTGGCTCGGCAAGGACATTGACCTGACCCCGTCGTGGAAGCGCGTCACGATGGCTGACGCCGTCAAGGAAGTGACCGGCGCGGACTTTATGGCGATCGAGGGCGACGCCGAGGCCGCCGTCGCGCTCGCCAAGAGCGTCGGCGTCGACATGGACGGCGTGGACAAGACCTGGGGCAACGCCCTGTACGAGACCTTCGACCAGAAGGTCGAGGAGACCCTCGTCCAGCCGACGTTCATCACCATGTACCCCGTCGAAGTGAGCCCGCTTGCCAAGCGCAGCCCGTCTGACCCGTACCTCACCGAGCGCTACGAGATGTTCGTCTGCGGCTGCGAGATGGGCAACGCTTTCACTGAGCTCAACGACCCGATGGATCAGTACGAGCGCTTCAAGGCGCAGGTCGAAAAGCGCGCCAACGGCGACGACGAGGCCGAGATGATGGACGAGGATTACGTCATGGCCCTCGAATACGGTCTGCCCCCGACGGGCGGCCTGGGCTTCGGCATCGACCGCTGCGCGATGATGCTCTGCGGTACCGACTCCATCCGCGACGTTATCCTCTTCCCGACAATGAAGACCCTGAATGATGTAAATAAGAAAAATGATGTAAAATCTAAGGCTACTGAAGAAGTGAAAGCAGAGCCTGAAAAGATTGATTTTTCTAAGGTAAAGATTGAGCCTTTGTTTGAGGAAATGGTAGACTTTGATACATTCAGCAAGTCAGATTTCCGTGCAGTAAAGGTTAAAGAGTGTGTTG
>ERZ780139.2214-NODE-2214-length-14968-cov-4.726681_pt1 | contig 14968 bp, 15 predicted proteins | sample MGYA00511476_ERZ780139 | MGnify/ENA primary metagenome ERZ780139 (study PRJEB29588, sample SAMEA2158190) | human gut metagenome | biome: human gut; feature: human-associated habitat; material: faeces | place: Denmark | collected 2008/2010 ... | reverse complement strand
AGCATTTGGAAACCTACCATAGAAATATGATAAGGCGCTGGGTGCTTAGCCTACATAAGACAGCAAGAAAGTTCTGGGCAAGCGTTGGAGTTGTCACTCAGGAAATCCAGGATATTATCGGTAGTCCTATTGTGAAGGAAGCTATCATCAACAACTCAGATGTTGTGATGCTACTAGACCAAAGCAAATTCCGTGAACGATTTGATGAGATTAAGGTAATCCTTGGTTTGACAGATGTAGACTGCAAGAAGATATTCACAATCAACAGACTTGAGAATAAAGAAGGTAGAAGCTTCTTCCGTGAAGTATTTATCAGACGTGGTTCAACAAGTGGAGTCTATGGAGTTGAAGAGCCTAAAGAATGTTACATGACCTATACAACAGAACGTGCAGAAAAGGAAGCATTAAAACTGTACAAGGCTGAACTTAAGTGTAGTCATCAAAAAGCCATTGAAGCCTATTGCAGAGATTGGAATGCAAGTGGTATAGAGAAATCACTTCCATTTGCACAGAAAGTAAATAGTAATGGTAAAGTACTAAATATCAATAATTAAACAATGAAACGATACTTGTTCATAATAATCATACTGGCAACAGTTACAGTTCATAGGACTTATGCCCAATATTACAGCATCAACTATGACACAAAAACTGTTGCTGCCATGGCTGCTGCCTTTGGAACAGAGGTGGTGGCAGAGGGTTATTACAATGAACAAGTCGCTGCTATACTCAAACATTATAGTGCAGCTGAAGTTGCTACGGCTGGCATTTTTGCAAGTAAGTTCCTAGAAAGGAAGGCGTTAACCGACCTTGGTATATGGAGTAGTGCCACAGAGAACTATTACTACCGACGCATTTACCACATGGTAGCAAACAAGATTATACCAAAGATATGGATTGTGGCCGGTCAAATGCTCCGTTCTCCACATAATGCAATCTATTGGGGCAGTTATCTCGTGAAAATATGTGACGAGGTTAAGACTCTTTGTATGCAGTTTGAAAGCGTCGTAACAAATAGCACCCTTTCATTCAAAGATGTCATGTTCCTTGAGTTTAAGAGTGAGATTGCTCAAATATTTAGACTGTCAGAGATCGGGAATATAGACTGGGAGAGTTTCTTTAACGATTTGAGTAAAGTACCCAACAATTTCAACTCAGAAAACTTAAAAGCAGATATAGATCACCTATATCGTGTAGGTGCAAACCTTGCTTCTGCTGGCATAACAAATCTTGGCGATGCATTATTACAGCAGAGCAACTTCCATGAACTTATCAATGGTAATGTATCCAAAGTAAAGGATATATACGACAACTATAGTGTATTATTTGAGCAACTGGAACATAACACAGGTAATACCTTGCTTGCAATGGTTGGAGGGAAGGACAATGTTGCAGGTCTATTCCAACTGAGTGATTATAATCTCACATCATGGATGACTGATTACCTTGAACAGACTAAAGGTAACTATTACACCCAGCGTTGGTATATCGCCCGTAGAGACCAAGGGACAGAGACCCTATGTGATTACTATCCTCCTACTGATGATAACAGCATATTGAATGGCAGTCAATGGGTGCGTTTTAACACTTCAGATGGAAGTTTCTATCCGAATGCTCAGCAAAGAGAACAAGTTTTATCCAATTCTGAAAGTTATGCAGGATGGTCAAGAAGCAAGGTTAATAATCTTAATTCTAAGAATGACGGCTATAACTATACCATCAACTATTACATGTCAGGTTATCTGATTAACAAAGGCAGTAAGTTAGTAAAGAAAGCCTATGCGTATGAAATCCATGTATATAGAAGTTGGAATAACGAAGAAGTGGTTTATGAAGATTACTTCGATTCATATACCATGGATCTGAATACATTTAAGGCTCAGATGAATGCCAAACTATCCGAGTACAATGAAAACGAAGAAGGATATGTTTATTATCTGGAATCTGACAGCAAGAACTACTATCAGGCTTCAGATGAGATGAAACTACGAGGTTGTGAAACCGTAACGATAAGCGTTACCTGTTCCGATGGAGCATTGCTTGGTCAAGGTTCAACACAATATAAGTGTCGCCAATGTGGAAGTTCTTTGAACGCTCATAGCAAAAGCTGTGCTATGACAACTACCATCTCAGAAAATGATGTTGACCTTTCTGAACTTCATCAAATGAAGACAGAAGCGGACAACAAGGTATCACTTCTTCAAACGCAGATCAATCAGCTTGAAACAGAGAATAAAGAACTGCTGAAGTTAATATCTGAAGCAAGCATAGAGGATGCTGTTGCACTTAGACAACGCTATAATCAGAATAAGGACACAATTGATGAACTACGTTCAGAACTAACAACTTGGCAACAGAAACAATCTGAAATCAATGAAGCAATGAACGAAGCTGGTCAGGATAATGATGTAGCCACTGATGATTATTATAGAATACCGGCCATTATGCAAGATTGTAAAATCGCATATAATCTCACATGGCAAGATAACGGTAATTGGAGTGGGTATACATTCATTCGTAAAGCTACGATGCCTAACATAAATGGCATTATAACCTTTAGTGCAACCTTGAAGATTGCGAGAAAACCAAAATACTTTTTGGGCATAAAGATTCATAGAGCCATACTACAAATTAACTGGGAACTTACTTCCGAATACTCGCAGACACATGTGGCAGAGGTTATAACACTCAATCACGACATGTCTGAAGCTGAGAAAAAGAAAATTGTCAACGACAAAATCTCTGAGATAGCAAGGCAATATCCAAACTGTAAGATAACAACAGAATACTCATATAGTGAACCTATCGAGGAGGAGCCGAACAACGATGTAATTCATCTTCTTTGGTCCTGTGACAGACTTGAGATAGCTCGTGAGGTTGATTCTAGAATAACTAAAATCTATGCGGACTTGGTTTCGCTTGAAAAGATGATGCATTACAAAAGAGACATTGTAGATGTGCTTAAGGATGTACTTCCACCTTTGGAATATGATTTAGGAAGAAGAAAAACGCTCATTGAAGAGTGTCATGACAGATGGATTGATAACGCTAAACTACGGAATAAGCCATGAAACAGAGATGTATCATTATAATCATGTTCATTTGTCTGATGCCTGGTGTCGCTAAAGCCCAATGGACGTTTGATGTTCTCTCCGTAGAAGCATACATCAACGACCATAAGAAGCAAAGAAGCTTATTGTTGGCTCGTTCAACATTGGAACATAGCAACAAACTTCTTCATGAGTATACTTCTGATGAAGTCGGTGGCTACAAAAATCTTAATGTGGATTTGGACAAATATACAAGAGCATTTGATGTCATTGATGTAATGTACCAATCCCTTAGAACTGCACTGAATGCACGAAGTACATATAGTGAGGTTAGCCAAAGGATTGTGGACTACAAAAATCTCTTGACAGACTTCAATGAGAAAGTGGTCAAACGAAAACATATCGAATTGGCAGACACACTGATAATCTCAATCAATGCGAGGATGATAGAGAACGTAGCAGAAGAGGGAGAACATTTATTCAGGTCATTAAGCGATTTAGTGCTTTATGCGACAGGTGCTGCTGCATGTTCAACAGCAGATTTAATGTTAGTGCTGGATGCAATAAACAATTCAATGGACAACATTGAAAAGCTTTTGAACAGAGGATATTACGAGACATGGAGATATATCCAGTTACGCATAGGATACTGGAAAGAAAAAGTATATAGGAAGAAAAGCAAACAGCAGATAATTAACGATGCCTTTGGCAGATGGAAAGATGCCGGGTATAACTATAACAACTATTGATATGAAAAGGTTTTTGTTGGCAATAACATTAGTAGTCAGTATGACCAAAGTTCATGCTCAGGTCTCTGTGACATATAACCATGACTCTCCAAAACAGAATCAGTTCACAGTCATGGAGGTGGGCACTGGAGCTTTAACGCCTGATGCCTATTATTGGGCATTACATAACAAGTATAGGAAGAATGCAGCTGTGAAAAATAAACTTGGTTATCGTACTACAGCAGGTATAGGATTATATAATCAAAAAGATGAAGCAGAAAAAATAGATTCTTCCTTGACCCAACGAGCCAAAATTGAGGCATTGAATGTTGCAGACAGACAGGTAGACCTTGCCTGGCAAGTAGAAGGTAACAAGATAACATCAGCAATGGAGAATTTTGGCATCAACATCAACCGTATTGTTGCTGTGGGAGGAACACCAAATGAAAGAGAGCGTTGGGATGGACTCTTTGACATGTATAATTGTGCAATAAGAGCAACAAGAGAGGCATACATGCCTAATGCTCAGCGTAAGAAGGAGTACCTGAAGATATATGCAGAAGTTGAAAGTCAAAACGATTTATTGATCAAGTACTTAGTACAACTTCACAACCGTTCACAAACCACAGAGATTTTAGAAGCAGAGAATCCTGTAAGAGTCAATAAAGCAGCCATTGCAGCTTCAGCAATGTCCCGATGGAAATCATCCAGTCAAAAAGGAGGAAGTGGAAACGGAGGAAATTCAAATGGTAACGATAATGAAGAGGTGATTATTAAATAGGTATGTAACAATAAAAAGAAAAACAATGGAGAATCAGTTACAAATATTCAGCAATCCCGAATTTGGAGAGGTAAGAACCAAAGTTGATGAGAAAGGTGAACCTTGGTTTTGTGCAAAGGATGTTTGCGATGCATTGGGGTATAAGCAAACTCATAAAGCAGTGGAAAGACATGTTGATGATGAGGATGGGATGAAACGTCCCACCCCTACGACAAGCGGAATTCAGCAGATGCTTTATGTCAACGAAAGCGGACTCTACTCTCTTATCCTATCTTCTAAGCTTGAAAACGCCAAACGATTCAAGCATTGGGTGACTTCGGAAGTTCTTCCTGCAATTCGTAAACATGGAGCATATTTTACTAATGATGCTCTTGAGCGTGCCGTAAGAGAACCTGATTTCCTATTCAAGCTTGCATCGGCTATAAAGCACGAAAGACAACAAAAAGAAATGTATGCTCAAAAGTGTACAGAACAAGGTAAGACTATCAAGCAATTAGAGAAACAATCTGCATACGTTGATTATGTTCTGCAAAGTCCTGACTTACTAAATATAAATCAGATTGCACAGGATTATGGCATCTCTGCACAATGCCTTAACAGTTTGTTAAGACAGCACTTAATTCAGTACAAGAGCAACAATCAATGGATCCTTTATGCGAAGTACAAAGACAAGGGATATGTGCACAGTACGACCCATATCTTAGACAATGGCATTGTGGTAATGCATACACAATGGACTCAAAAGGGACGATTATTTCTATATGAGCAATTGAAATCCTGGGGGTTCTATCCTATTATGGAGCAACAAGATATGATTAAGAGAACAGACTTATTCTCAATGGACTATGGCAGATAATGGTATTATTTCAACTTTTGGAATCAACTTGTTGGAAGAAGAAATAGATGATGTAATCTTTCAAACCAATGAGTTTCTGTGTGATGCCACATTTACTGGCACACAAGGTCCATTTTGGTGGTTACTGGTGGTTGCCGTTACCAATTCTCCAAAACACGATTTTAGTCGCTGTAAATCAGTCATTTATAAATTCTTGTCTCGTGTTACAAAATCAGCGAGGGACAAAAACGGGACAAAACCACGGAAAAATAAAGTCAAGAACACTTCGCCCGAAATATCCCTTGTGGAATACCTCTGTTTCGTTTGCAAAGGTACAAATTTGTCCCTTGAAAAACGAGGGGAAATCCCTATTTCTCTCATTCACAACTCATTTTCCTACCATTGTACTCCAAATGTGGTTATTGCAAGCGATTTTGACCTCAAACAGCATGGTTTGCGAAAATCGGGTGTTAAATTTTGTTTTGCACTCTGATGGACATTTTCAAAAACGAGAACTGGCAATAGAACCAAAGATTTGCCACCCTTATTGTCCAATCCTTGGTTTGGTGAATGTTTGAACGATAGACATTTGAAGATGCTGAATTTCAAGTGAGTGTCCGACCAATCTACCACATTGCAGCATGGTAAAATAGAACCAAAGAATTGAAAATCAGCACTTTTAATAAACCATAACGGCTGCTTGAATATCATTAGCAACAATATACCTTTGCAGCCGAAATCGATAACGAAATAAACAAAATATCAGATTTATGACAGAAAAGAACGCATTAAAGATGAACCTCGACCATGAGCGCAAGATAGTGGAGCTTCAGTCGAGAGTGAACAAGTTGGAGAACCTTTGCTATATGACAAAGGAAGTGTTGAACCTTGAAGAGGCTTCCGCCTTTCTCGGCATTGCCAAGAGCACGCTCTACAAGATGACGCATCTTAACCAGTTGCCGTACTTCAAGCCTGCTGGCAAGCTCATCTTCTTTGAGAAGAAAGCCTTGCTTGACTGGGTACGAGGAGCAAGAGCCATGTCGGAGGAGGAGATAAGACAGGAGGCTGCAAACCGTCTGAATGAAATGAACAATAGACCATAGCATCATGACGAAAGATGAACTTGTAAACAGTCTGCAAAAACGTGACCCTCTGTTGGCTAATGCGGTCAGCAATATGGTAGACTACATTTCCGACCGCTTTCCTGCTGCTTACCCAAGCAAGGAACAGACGGAAGCAGTCAATACCTATCTTCATTCGGTCTATGCTGACGGTGACGGAACCATGTCGGAAAGAAACTGTGAGCATCGAAGAATTGCATCACAGAAAATTACCATCAATGCCATACAAGTGCTTGACAGCCCCCAACTTGACCGACTGCAACGTGTGCTTGACCATATCGCATACGACAAGGAGTATTATATGCCAGAGAGAGGCTTCGGCATGAGGCGATAGTTTCTCTTTTCACGGCAGAGAGTTTTCCGCATAACAGCATGAACAGATTTACACAACAAAAATAAAACAACGATGAACAGTAATATTTTCAACAGCATTATCCTGAGTAATGAACAAGTAAACTATCTGATGGGTGGCACGGCTGGCATCAACCGCCTTTCATGCCTTTATCAACTCATTCAGATTGTGACACGCCAGATTGAAACCTCAAATGAGGTTGGGGAGTCCACAACCGCATTATGGGAGGTGAACATGTCAGAGGTGGCTCTATCCAAACTATGGAAGTGTGACCGAAAAACCGTCTCCAAGATGCTTGACCACATGAACAGATTGAGCATCCTTTCTTCTGTACAGACAAGACGAGGAAGTGTTCACACATTGCTCTGCATTTCAGCATGGATTGTTGACGGCAAGAAATATGTCAATCCTCACTATGTTCCCATCAACCAAAGAGACTGTTCCGGCAAGTCTAATACTATGACTTTCACAACCGCATTCCCTAACAAGGAGGATCCACCCACCAAAAATGGCGGTACTTCTCCAACACAACTTGCCAACAGTTCCTTTTCTTCCCTGACTTCAGGAAATGTCAATAATGAAGAGGAGGAAGATGTTCCACCGCCAAGCGTCTCTGACATGGAACTGGAGGCAGAAGCCAGAAGGCAATTCTTCAAAGAACAGATGGAAGCGGAGGACGCTCCACAATTGCTGTTGCTTGGGTAATTTGAGAACCGTTATACAACAAGTCTGTGAACATGTGCAACCACAGTGCGTAGCGTGCTTGTGCGTAAACTCTGATAGCAGTGCTATGCAAGAAATACCAATGTCATACAAACGCACTTCGTTTGTCCGTATGCCAATGGACTTCTTGAACGCTCGCAAGCTCGCATTGGGTTGCACACTTTTATAGAAGCAATACTTGGTATGAATAAGAAAAATATAGAAAAGGAGGCACCGAAATACACGAGCCGCCTGATAGTAAGGCTTACGCCACAGCTTCATAAGGAGATAGCGGAATATGCAGCCCTTTGCGGACTGACCACAAGCGCATACGCACGCAAGCGGTTGGAGGGCAAATATCCCAAACAACGCTTGACTGACAAAGAAATGGAGGCTTTGAACAGCCTTTCGGATGCCAGGGGCGATATACAGAAATTGTTCGGCTTCCTCAAAGGTCGTCCGCTTACGGAACGTGAGAACATTCTCCGCAGTGAAATTTTCATGAAACGATGGAAAACAAGTGCAGAGGTAATATTGAACCGCATGATTGAGATAGAGAAATACTTAACACAATAGAACATACGACATATATGATAGCAAAAGCAAAGGTAATAAGTCATGGCGCAAATGCCATACGTTACTCAGTAGATAAGGACAAGGCAGAGATTGTAAAGACCAATCTCTTGCCCGATGATATTTCCCCAACGGCAATGTGGGCAAGAATGCTTGCCTTGCAGAAGAAGTTTGAGGACAAGTTGAACCGTTATCATCCGCTCAAACGGAACATGATACGCGTTGAAGTTTCCCCTACCTCAGAGGAAACGCAAGGTTGGACGATGGAGGAATGGCAGAGGTTGGCGGATGACTTTATCCGTGAGTTTGATGCGGTTGACCTTTCAGCCAAGTCGAAGCGCAAGAGTGCAAAGGCAACCAACCTCAAAGACAGCCAATATGTAGTTGCGCTCCATCGTGACAGCAAGAGTGGCATTATGCACCTTCACATTGATGCGAACCGCATAGACATAAAGGGCAACGTGAATGATGCTCATTATATCTATGAGCGAGCGATGGCTGCTGCCGCCAAGGTTGGGCAACAGCGTGGTTGGAAAGATGCACAAGAAGTGAGCCGCCAAAATAAGGAAGCGATAACCAATGATTGTCTTTCCGTTTTGGCTAAGATGCCGTACTTTGATTGGGGACTATACACAAAATGCCTCACGCAAATGGGATATGATGTCAAACTGCAATCCGACAATAAAGGACAAGTGCGTGGATATGCCATCAAGCGTGGTAGCTCCATTTATAAGTCCTCGGAACTTGGCAAAGGTCGTTGTCTGATGCCCTCAAAGATTGAAGGCACATGGGCAAAACTGCATCATCAAGAATTGGAGAAACCAGTATCAACTCCAACAAAGAATACCCAACAGCCAAAGATTATGACTGTACCCAAACCCATGCCTACTGCGGACAACACTCCAAAGATACGTCACTTCGACTTTTCTACGGACGAGTTTCATCATTATCCTGTTGACATTTCACAGAACTGTCTGGATGTCATCGACAAGAATATAACTTTGGATGCCGACAATGTGTTTGCCAAGATAGGTGATGTGCAGAAGACCGCCATTCTTCTCTTTGCTGAATACATTGATGCTGCCACAACCATTGCCGCCCAGTCTGGCGGTGGCGGAGGTGGTGCTACCTCTGGTTGGGGACGTGACAAGGACGAGGATGAACTGTCATGGGCGCATCGTTGCGCTATAATGGCTAATCGTCTGTGCAGACCTCGTAAGAAGCAAGGATATGGCAGATAACCGAATGTTCAACCAACAGCATTGAAACTATGCCAATAGGTAAAAGTAAAATCTCGGATATGGATTTCGAATCTTTCGAGAATACGATTGACAAGAATATCGAAATGGATAAGGCATCGGACAAGTTTGACCAACAGCTTCAAGCCTACAAGGATGCTGGCAATAGTTTGACTTCGGCAAAATCAGAACTTGAAACGGCAGCATCTTCTTTAAAGGAAGCAAAGGACAACTTGAATAAAGCCACCGATAAAGCAGACGCTGTTACAAAAGCCATTGATAGCTTTATTGCCAAAGTGAGAGATATAAAATTCAAGGCTAAGGTTGATGATGCCGACATAGAGAAACTGACAGATGACAGAAAGAAACTCATTGAGGATGAGTCCAAACTTCTTGAAGACCACCGAAAGGCGAATAAGGAAATCCTCACTCGCCATTTCTATGACATGTCTAATATGATGTCAAGGAATGAAGGTGTGTGGTTGTCGAATGGTTGGGTAAAGACTTTGCTTTGGATATTCTTGCCGTGTTTCCTTTATACGGTCATTTCGATTGTCTATTTTGTTGCATCATACATAGAAAAATAAGTGGAGGATGGGGTGATTTGAAATCACCTCATCCTTTTGCCGTTTATAACCAATGCTTATTTTCCTTCCCTATTTTCCAAGAGACTTGAACATCTTGGTGATGCACTTTTTCTTCTGCTCCATGTTCGGGTGAACATAGAGGTTGAGAGTTGTAGTGATGTTGGCATGACCAAGCAATACACTTACGGTCTTGTAGTCGCAGTTGCTCTCAATGCAACGAGTGGCAAAGCTGTGGCGTAGTCCATGATATTTCAGACGTGGAATGTCAAGACGCTTCATCAACCGATGATAGTAGTTGCGGTAAGTCCGTGGCTCTGTCGGTTTCTCCTCATTGGTCATCACATAGAAATCATCGTTTACCACCTTTTTCAGAGGCTTCACCATTGCCAAGAGTTCTTTGTTCATCGGTATCTCACGGCATGAGTTCTTTGTCTTGGGCGTGTTGATGACCAACTCTGTGTGCTTACGCTCACCATCAACAATGTAGATGCGCTCAATGGTGCGGTTCACGGTGATTGTGCCGTTGTCGGTATTGATGTCCGACCATTTCAAACCGCAAATCTCTCCGATACGCAAACCAGTGGTCAGACTGATATAGATGCCGAGGTTGCGGAACGTGAAGTTCTGCTTGATGAAATCGAGGATTTTCTTGTGGTGTGCCACCGTTAGCACTTCAATTTCCTTGTTCGTCTCTGTCGTAGGGTACTTGATGTCCCACTCACAATAGTTCATCCATTCGTTCTTTACTCCGAACTTCATCACCATCTTCAAGACAATCAGAATGTCTTTCACCGTTTTTATGCTTAGTCCGCCATTTAGTTTCTGCAAAACGAACTCCTGCACAAGTTTCTCACTCAGAGCCTCACAATCGCCAAACGATGGCAATATGTGGTTCTCCAAAACTAACACATAAGCAGCATATGTGGACTGCTTAACGTAGCGTTGCTTGTCAGCTTTCCAAGCCAACGCAATTTCTCTAATCGTTTTTGTTGTCATTGTAATCCTTAATTTTGAAGGTGTACATAATAATTAGAGAAAAGTAGCCTCTTATGTCCCAAATCTCAGATTCCCTGAGTTTCAGGGGGAGTGGGAGAAATTCAAATTATCAGACCTTTGTACTTTTTTCTCTGGGGGTACTCCAAGTTCATCTAATAAGGATTTCTATGGAGGAGACATCGCGTTTATCCGTTCTGGTGAACTTCATGCAGATAGTACAGAATTGTTTATATCACAAGATGGATATGATAATTCATCTGCTAAAATGGTAGAAATTGGTGATTTGTTATTAGCGATGTATGGAGCAACAAGTGGTGATATCGCTATCTCCAAAATAAAAGGAGCTATCAACCAAGCAATTCTGTGTATAAGAACAAATCAAAATAAGAAATTCATAGAATCAGTTTGGAACAAACATGTTTCTAAGATTCTAAGGAAATATTTACAAGGAGGTCAAGGTAATCTATCTGCAGATATTGTAAAAGGAATTTCTTTTTCATTCCCAACATTGGAAGAACAGGAAAGAATAGCTAATCTTATATCCTTACTTGACGAGCGCATCGCAACCCAAAACAAAGTCATTGACAAGTTGCAGTCCTTAATCAAGGGACTAAATGACACATTATATGCTCAACATAGTGACGAAGTAATGACTTCTTTTGCAGAACTTGGCACTTCATATTCTGGACTATCAGGGAAGTCTGCACAAGATTTTGGTTCAGGTAAACCTTTCATAACTTATCTGAATGTGTATTCAAACAATATCATCAATAAAAATGATTTCCAATATGTGGCAATCAAAGATGGTGAGAAACAGAATATTGTCGAATATGGCGATGTCTTATTCACCTTGTCATCGGAAACGCCAAATGAAGTTGGTATCGGTTCTGTATTTCTTGGCAAAGAAAAAGTGTATCTGAATAGTTTCTGTTTTGGCATTCACATCACAAATAAGGAAGTGGCTTTTTCTCCATATTTGTCTTACTACGTTTCTTCAACAGCATTTCGCAAGTTCATCTATCCCTATGCACAGGGAAGTACGAGGTTCAATCTTTGTAAGGCAGATTTTGAGAAGGCAAGTATTAAACTACCAACCTTAGAAAATCAAAAGCGAATATACTCTATTCTGAGTCATATCGATAATAAAATCATAACAGAAAGACAAATGCTTGATCTATATAATTCTCAAAAGCAGTATCTGCTTCGCCAAATGTTCATATAAACATCTGGCGGAGCAAACATTGCTTCTGTAAACTAAGTTCTGTTAGAATGTTCTGTTCTATCGACAGTTTGTTATCTATTGCAGACAACAACCGAGCATATTGGAGTTGTTCTGTATATGATGGGCAAAATACCTTGGCTTTGCCATAATCCTTGAAGTATATGTGAGGTATAGCCATACCTGTCTTATAAGGCTCAAAGTTGAATACTTTTAGCAGATAGTAAAGGTAATGGAGTGAATAGCCTTCTTTTGCTTGTAAAGTATTCAAAGTTCCTGTTGCAGAGCATTTGCCTGTAACATAAGAAACAGTTCCTACACCAGAACCATCTTTGATAATATAAACGGCTTCACTCTCTGTATTATAATTATCGAGGTAACCAACAATGCCATTTGCACCATACACAGGATATGTACCTTGCTCACAAACTTCACTTTCTTGCAGGGTTGAAGATTTACATTCCAAGCATTCTGATAAGCGAACATTAGGCTTGTTGCTGTGAACTATCTTCTGTGCAATTCCCTTGATTAAGGACTGCAACTTGTCAATGACTTTGTTTTGAGTAGCAATACGCTCGTCAAGGAGGGACAAAAAATCAGCGATTTTCTTCTGTTCTGCGATACCACATTTGTAAAATGGTATTTTTGACAAGTCTTCGCTGTTTATAGCAGGATAACTTGACCCCGTACATCTTACCATCACTGCTTTGTTGTATTTAGAAGTGTTAAGAACATAATACAGAAAAGCTGGATAATCTGTTTGTGTTCTGATTTGTGCATAACCAGTTGATGCGACCCACTGAATATCAGACATAGTTCCTTTGACCATGTAGTTATTCATTTGATAAGGTCTTACACATTGAAAAAGAATATCATCTGTATGCAATACCCTTTGAGCTCTACTTGGCGCGTTGTCTTTTGTCAAGATTTGGTATTTATATAATTGGCCTTGTTTTACCGATTCCAAATCAACATAGACAAACTTATCAGCTATCTTTTCATTTGTAGGATTTACTATACAGTCTTTCTGTAAGGTCGTAACACTCCACTCCCCCTCAAACTCCTTGAATCTGAGATTTGGGACATTGAGTTTCTTATGTTCGTTATTTATTGTCGTTGTCATTTTTAATCCTTAATTTAAGTTTACCATTGCGGTTCAGTTACATGCCAGTTACATGGTAGTTACATACCTTTTTCCCTATTTTAGAAAGGATTAGAGGCGATTTTGATGTGCTTTCTCGACTTTCAGTTACATACCAGTTACATGTTTTCATGTTCCCTCGTATGAATGTCAAATCATAAAAGCAAATACCAAAATTATTCGTCCTTTGTACTTTTCTCTGTTTCCTTTTCTATTTTTTCTTCCAATTCTTTGATGGATGGAATGGTTCCCTCCACCTTTTTAGGATACAACTTAGATAGTTCGTACTCGGAGATTCCGATAGGCTGACTGCTACCTTCTAAAGCATACTGGGCTATGGTGTTGCTCTTTTGCTTACAAATGAGTAATCCTATGGTCGGGTTATCTCTACCTTCTTGGCGCAAGAGGTGATTGCAAGCTACTACATAACCACTTAGTTGTCCTGCATCTGGAAAGTCAAATTCTCCAATCTTCACTTCTACCACAACATAGCAAGATAACTTCAAATTGTAGAAAAGCAAATCAATGAACTTCTCCTTTTCGTCTATCTGCAAACGATACTCCTTGCCAACATACGCAAAACCTGTACCCAATTCCAACAGGAATTTCGTAATGTTAGCCAGTAAAGCATCTTTCAATTTGCGTTCATTGTATTTACCACGAACACCAGTAAAAGAGAAATCATAAGGGTCTTTTGTAATTTCTTGTGCAAGGTCGCTATTCATATCGGGCAAAGTTTTCTTGAAATTAGTCAATGCCTTTCCGCTTCTTTCATACAAGTCTGTGCCAAGGAAATTCAACAGCATGGAACGACTCCAACCGTTTTCCATTGTTTGATGAACATAGAATAATGCTTTATGAGCATCATCCGAACATTTATCTATGATGTAGCGATGGTGTCCCCAAGGTATAGAGAACAGGACGGTGTGCAAATCTTCCACAACTTGTGGAAGATTTGTGTTCTCCGATTTTTCCACAGCTTGTGGAAGACTTTTTTCGAGGGACGAGTACAAGCAATAGAATCGTTTTGCATAGCGGACAGATGTTTCAGAAAGTCCATCTGCATCTGGCAGTTTGTGCCTTAAATCACGACTCAATGCCGCATAAAAGCCACTACCATATCTGTTAGATGCTTCAATAGTCTCAATGTCCTGTCCTAACTCCCAATAAAAGCGTAACATTTCAGTATTAACCTTTACAGCTGCTCTTATTTGACTTTTGCGATAACGCTTGCATAGTTCTTCGACCCACTCCAAGTAATCCTTATCCAATATGTTTATTGATTCACTCATTGCTTAAACCTCTTAATTAAAAATTGCACAAAACTGGCAGAAAGACTATTCAACCAATCCCAGTTCTTTCAAATAGCCTTCAATCTCCTTGTCAAGGTCGGCACGTTTGGCTTCCAACTCCTTGATTTCCTTCATGACGGCATGAATGTCGATAGGCTCTTCTTCCTCGAAAGTATCAACGTAACGAGGAATATTGAGATTGTAGTCGTTTTCTGCCACCTCTTGCAGTGTGGCAAGATGGCTATACTTTTCTATTTCCTTGCGCTCACGATAAGTATCTACAATTTTCTTGATGTGTTGCGGACGGAGTTTGTTCTGGGTCTTGACCTTTTCAAACTCCTTGCTGGCATCAA
>ERZ780139.2213-NODE-2213-length-14973-cov-5.725768_pt1 | contig 14973 bp, 11 predicted proteins | sample MGYA00511476_ERZ780139 | MGnify/ENA primary metagenome ERZ780139 (study PRJEB29588, sample SAMEA2158190) | human gut metagenome | biome: human gut; feature: human-associated habitat; material: faeces | place: Denmark | collected 2008/2010 ... | reverse complement strand
ATGTCCTGCTTTACCGCACGAAATTCGTCCATGACGAATATATTTTCATTTTCCAGTATCTCTTTGGCAGGCAGATCATTTTGTGTTTTGATAGGCATTTTATTTTCCTCCGGGTCTTTCTTGCTTATTCCTCGTAAGGAATATTATAGGTTCTCAGAAATTCCTCTTCTGTCAGAATGGGAACCTGTAATTCTTTTGCTTTTTTATTTTTCGATGATGTAGAGGTAATATCATTGTTGATCAGGCAGGTGGTCTTGCCGGTGACACTTCCGGTCACCTTGCCGCCTTTTTCCTCAATGACCTCTTTCAGATCATTCCGGCTGGCATAATGGTTCAGGCTTCCCGTCACCACGAAGGACATTCCTGCCAGTGTCTGTGCACTCTCATCGATCTGTGGTGTCTCTATCGTCAGGATTTCCTTCAGATGAGCTATTTTCTCCAGATTTTCCGCATCCCGCATATAGTCCGTAAATGTAGATGCCAGCACCTCTCCCACACCGGGAATGGCACTCAGTGTTTCTTCGTCCGCTGCCTGCATTCGTTCCAGATCGTAATCAAAATACCGGCACAGCACCTTGGCATTGGCCACGCCGATTCCTGCGATCCCCAGTCCGTAGATCAACCGGGGCAGCGTGGTATGTCTTGCAGTCTCGATACTGTCCATCATATTCTGATAGGATTTTTCTCCGAATCCTTCCATTCCGGTAATGACCTCCTTGTAACGGTCCAGCCGGAACAGATCCGCATATTCATGGATAAAGCCCTGATCGATCAGCTTCTCCAATGTTGCCTCGGAGAGTCCGTCAATATTCAGCGCATCTCTGCTGACGAACAGAGTGTAGGATTTGATCTCCTTGGCCGGGCATTTCTCATTGGTGCAGTACAGAGACTGTACCTCATTCATCTGTCGGATCTCCGTGGGCTGTCCGCACACCGGACACACCTTTGGAATCTCCACATTATCACTGCCTGTCAGATTCTCAGCGATCTGGGGAATGATCATGTTGGCCTTATAGACCGTGATATGGTCTCCGATTCCCAGTCTGAGGGATCTCATGATACTGATATTATGCACGGAAGCGCGGCTCACCGTTGTGCCTTCCAGTTCCACCGGCTCAAAAATAGCTACCGGATTGATCAGACCGGTACGGCTGGCGCTCCACTCGACCTCTTTTAATGTAGTCTCCCGCAGTTCATCCGCCCATTTGAAAGCAATGGAATCTCTGGGGAACTTCGCGGTTCTGCCCAGGGACTGTCCGTAGCTGATACTTTCATAAGTAAGTACCAGACCGTCGGAAGGAATATCGTAGTGCTCGATCTTGTGTTCAAAATCTTCCATATGATCGTAGACAAATGGGACTTCGCTCAGATCCATGATCGGACGCCACGGATTGTCGATAATTTTCTCTTTTTCTTCCCGGAAAGTGATTCCGTCCACACCCTTTAACTGGTTATCCACACTCTCCGATTTCTTCCAGGAATTATCCACATTTTTATCCTGATATCCACATACATTTTCTCTTTTTTCGAATTCATTTCGGTATATCCGGCAGATTTCTTTGAAAGTTTTCTCTCCTTCGCCTTTCATCACTCCTTTGACACATGGAAGCCGTCTTAATACTTCTTTTGCATCATAGGAAACCTCCGGCCCGCCAAGCCAGATTGGCATATCCGGACGCAGCTTTCCGATTTCCAGCACAATTTCTTCTATATAGTCCAAATTCCAGATATAGCAGGAAAGGCAGAGAATATCCGGTTGTCTCTTATAGATGTCCATCAGGATATCGTCCTTTTGCTGGTTGATCGTATATTCTCCGATCTCCACCGCCGGATCCTCGGCATAGGCTTTCAGGCTGTAGACCGCCAGATTGGAATGTATATATTTTGCATTGACTGCTGCCAGTAATATCTTCATTATTCTTTCCTCCAGATCAGAATTTTTTCCTTCAGGCATACACCCGATCAGATAAATTCTCATATATCTAGGTATTATAAATTGGTATCGCCTTTTTTACAACATTTCCATTGACTTTTTGCCCGGAACACGTTAAAATGTTGAGCTGTGCAGCCGGGGTGTTAGCGGTACCTTGCACCTGCAATCCGCTATAGCAGGGGTGATATTGCGCAGAGGGCTTGTTTTTGCAGAGCTGCCCTTGGAAAGTGACGTTGATGTTTGGGTCTTACGCGACGGGACTCCATGAACCGTGTCAGGTCAGGAATGAAGCAGCACTAAGTGGAACCTCTCGGGTGCCGTAAGGGTGCCTGGGCTGAGTTAACTACCAAGGTAACGTCTGTGAAGGCTCGTTCGAAGCGCAATGCACATAAATAATAATATAGTATTCATCTTATCCACTGTGATTTTTCGCATGTGGGTATTTTTTATATACAGAACCTGCCATGGCCGGTTTTCTATAAAAATAGAGACAGAAGAATTTCCAAAATTCCTCTGTCTCCGTTTTTTATACTATGCCAAATATTAACGCCAGCAATATTACAATTGCATTTGTTACTGTCTGTACTGGAACTGCCTTCTTACAGAAGTGCTGTACATCTGTCTCTGTCAATGCACATCCAAGATAAGTTGATGAGTTTGTCGGTGTTGAACTCGTTGCCAGTGACAGGTTACATACGAACGGTGCAATGATCGTCACTGCCGGAATTCCAAATCCTGCCCCGATAGAGATGAACACCGGATACATTGCATTGAAGATCTGGAATGGAATAAAGTAAATGATAATCACACATAACAGCAGTAAGATGATATGTATATATTCCAGCATGAACTTCGGACAGATCTTAATCAGTCCGTCTGAGACAGCTCCTACCATTCCCGTATTATTGAATACTGCCTGATATACAGAGATTGCAAGCAGCATTACGATAATGTTCAGATACATCGGTCCGACTTTACCAAATATCTCACCAAAATTCTTTGGATAGTTGATCATTGCCGTTACGACCGTTGCTACCATAAATACCAGATATGGAGGCAGACTGAATACACCAAGACCGACCATGAATACAATGAATAAGATAAAATTAATCCAGAAAAGCTTTGGCCGTCTGTATGGATTCTCTTCTACTTCTTTTGTCTCCTCTTCTACATTTTCTACAACTACGCCAAATGTTCCCACACGTTTTTTATGCTTGATTCCAAAGTATACCCACTGCAGAACGATGGCCGGGATAAAACATAATGCCCATGGAACCGATGCCTTTGACAGTTCATTGGCAGATAATCCTGCAGAAGATGCCGTATATGCCATTCCAATCCCCCACGGAATGAAGCACATCGCAGACATTGCAGTCTGTGCTATGATAAATGCTGCCTCACGGTCAAAATCATATTTCTTATAAAGTGGTACCAGGATCGGGAATGTGATCAGGTACGCCGGTGTAAAGTTTCCTGTCAGAATTGCAAATGCTGCAATTACGGATGTCAGGATCATAATTACGATGACATTCATCTTATCGCCAAGCTTGTTCGTCACTGCTGATACGATAGTATCAAATACTCCTGCTTCTGTAAGCATCTGAAAATACAGAAATGCAAACAATAACATGAATCCCGCAGATTTCATGATCGAACTGAACTGCTCCAGTACAAAGTCACTTGTCTCCTGTAAGCTAAAGCCCAAAAGTAACGAGCAAATGATCGGTACAATAAATAATACAAAGTTAAATGGTACTTTCTTCGTGACAACCGTTGCCACAACGATCAATACCAGAATAATGGCCATTACAGTAGCATTCATAGTCTGCACCTCCTTAATTCATGTGTGCTTTCAGGAATTTTTCCACAATATCCATATTCTTCTCTGTCCAGAATGCCGGATCTCCGTGTTTTGCATTCTCTACCAGATAGAATTCTACTTCTTTGTCTTCTTCTCTTAATTTCTTATACAGACGGATACTCTGCTCCGGTGCTACCAGATCATCGGCAAGTCCGTGCATCATCAGGACCGGTGGTATCTCTGTCTCTTTTTTTACATAATTCATACAGGTAACTGCATTGGAAAGTTTCGGATATTCATATACATTCTTCTTACCGATCAGCATTCCTTCCGGACTGTCCGGTTCTCCCTGGTTCAATGTAGTTGGGAAATCTTCTTTTATCTGTACGCATGTAACTCCGTAGAAATCTACGATTGCATTTACCTTGCAGGAATATTCTCCATATACATCTGTGTCCATCAGCTCCTGATCTGCCGTAACCCCCGCAATAAACGCTGTATTGCCGCCGCTTGAATCTCCCATTATAAAGACCTGGGACGGATCAATACGATATTCCTCTGCATGTTTTCTTAAGAAACGTACACCTGTCTTTGCATCTTCTACAGGAGCAGGAAATGTAGCAAGATCGCTTTCTCTGTATTGAAGAATCGCTGTCACAAATCCACGTCTTGCAAGATCTGCCATTGCTCCAAGCCGTTTATAGTTGTCCTGTTTTCTCCATGCCGATCCCTGAACATACAAAATTGCCGGATATATCTTTGGTGCTTTGGCATTCGTCTCTGGTACGATCATCTGGAGCGTACGCCCAATCCCGTCTCTGTTTACATAGCATACATCATGCTTATATATGCCATATCTCTCCGTTCCGTCTGCTGTGAGTTTCTGAACCTCTTCCATCCCCTCAATCTGTGTCCGGAAATCTTCAAAACTCATATTTTTGATTTCTTCACTTGTCATTATCCGTTTCCTCCTGACCCGTTTTTCTATATTGTTAATTTTATAACTGGATACAGGTATCAGGTCAAGTGTACTCTTATTAATACATTTTATAATTTTCAGTCTTTTTAATCATTTTCTATTAATTTTTTCTATTCTTTTCTTTCTAATTTCACCTCTTCAATGGCATTTTACCTCACTAAAGTGCAAAAACCTGAGATTAACTCTCAGGTTTCAGTAATATATATATTTTCAAATAATTCCAATCATTTCCTTCTTCATCATGTGTGATCTTAATCCTTACACAGTAAGCATCTCCCGGTATCTTTGCATCTTGTTGAAACTTTCGGTATATCTTTCGGATTTTCTTCTGCAGCACTCCTTCCGATGCATACGGTCCGGTAATTTTCAGATACAGGACAAATGCTCTTCCGCCTTTTATCCTGGTATATCCTTTTTGCCTGCTCCAGACATTTTCATTTTTTTCGATATCTTCTATATACTCTGCCCGTACTGCCTGTCCCCAGGAGAACTGGTTTTCCGTTCCATTCAGACTTTCTCTGCTTATCTTAAGTACCGATTTGCTTTCCGGTGCATAATCCATGAAATTAATCCCGTCCGATTCAAGTTGTGCATTTTTGCCATATTCCAGGTTATTCGTCTGAAATCTGATCCAGAAATCCGGCATTTCTTCTATATACCAGTTTCCCTGTTTCTTTTCTATCTCTTCCGTCTCTGCAAGATAATCCATCACACGTTTTTTTAATTCCTGCAATTCTGACAGTGAAGCATCTGTTTCCTCTAATCTTCTTTTCAACAGATTATTTATCGCTTCTGAATCTGCTTCCTTTATCAGATTCCCGACCTCTTTCAATGCGAACCCAAGATTCTTATACTTCATACATTCGTAAATATCCGTGCATGCCCTTATATCGTAAGACCTGTAATTCGAATGTTCTCTTCTCGTAGAACTCAGAAGACCAATCTTCTCATAATATTTTATTGTATGTACAGACACACCTGTAAACTTTGCAAGCATTCCTACTGTCTTTTCATTCATATGATCACCTGTCTTTTATATTTCCCCGGTCTGTTCTTTTTCCAGCTGCTTTTTCTTCTTCCTTGCTTCTCTCAATTCTTTAAAAAATGATTTCATCATCTGACTGCATTCTTCTTCCATCACTCCTGTCGTCAATTCTACCTGATGATTAAATTCAGGCATATCCAGAAGATTTAAGATAGAGCCCGCACAGCCGGCTTTCGGATTCATACATCCGACTACTACCCGTGTCATCCGGGACTGTACGATCGCACCGGAACACATCTGGCATGGTTCCAGAGTTACATACATCGTACAATCCTCCAGTCTCCAGTCATTCATCTTCTTGCTTGCTTTTTTGATCGCGATCAGTTCTGCATGCGCCAGGGTATTATTATCAATTGTTCTGCGGTTATATCCTCTCCCAATGATCTTATCCTGATATACGATCACACATCCGATCGGCACCTCACCGATCGCATATGCTTTCTTTGCCTGTTTGATCGCTTCTTTCATATATTTTTCATCTGTGCTTTGCATATTCATTCTCCGTCTATTTTCCTGTTTTCTATCTCTTCTGTGGTTCTACACAGTCATGTGATCCTCTTATATCCCTGCACCAGTATCCGAACTTCTCTCTGTCATTCTTCTCTTCATCTGTAAGCTTAAGATCCAGCTCTTCTGCAGGAATGAATTCCGGAAATCCAAAGCTTTCTGCGGCTTTTTCTTCCTGCGGATGATACACTCCCGGTACTCCTAATTTTAACCGGTCATCACGGACTGTCAATATCAGATGGTGATAATTATAATACCCGTGGATCAAAAAACTATTATTTGCATGTCTCCATTCACACCTCGGAAGACACACCATATCTTTACGCTGGATCTTGCGGACTTTCCCCCCCAGGCAGGCCTCTTTTTCCAAATCATCTTCAAGTTTCCCACTCTCTGATTCTTCATCCTGCAAGGTTTCCTTCTTACATTCCGGTTCTTCGTCCTGCGCTAATCCCTTCTTACATTCCGGTTCTTCGCCCTGCGCTAATCCCTTCTTACATTCAGGTTCTTCACCCTGCACGGAATCTTCTTCCATCTTCCACATTTCCATCCTGCAGACGTTTACTACATCGTCATTCCAGACTGCCGCATACCAGTGTCCATTTACGTCCTTTAATATAATTCCGTTGACAAGATCATAATTTTCTTTCTTACCGACATTCTCCGGTGTATAGCATAGCTGCCAGTTCACCGCCGGGCCGGGAACCTCTGTCACTCCCTGCGGGATTCCAATACATTTATCTTCTGTATTCCAGAACAGATACGCCCTAAGTCCCTGCGCATTTTCTTCCATCCGGAATCCTTTTCCGTGCACATGGATCACGCACTGATCCACATCCTGTTCTACTTTTACGAAGCCTACATTCCGCATCTTTTTCTCTTGTTCGTATTCATACAGATATCGAATAAACCGTCTCAAAATATCCTCTCCTGTTTCCGGCTATTTATCACAATCTATTCTGAAATATTTTCTTTTATGCCATAATCGCATTCAATTCCTGATACAGCCTCTTCGCATAGCTGTCTGTCATACCACAGATATAATCCGTAACTAGCAGAAGTCTCAGATAAAGACGATAAACCTCTGATTTTTCTTCTGCATGATAACGATATGCTTTTTTATAATTATTGGAAATAAATGAAATCAGTCTCTCTTCTATTGAGTTCAGTTTCTGCGTTGGATCATCATATTTTATTGCTGCACCGACAAACCTGTCCAGCAGATTATCCAGCATCACCGCCTCTTTCACTTCCATACGATAGATCGTCTCTGTTTTAAATACACATTTGCACGCTATCTCTCCAAGCAGTTTTACCAATCCTGCAGCCAAAGTACCTGCAAACAGATCTTTTTTATACGTGCCTTCCATAATCTCTTCATAATGAGAAGTAAATCCGGAAGTTGCGCAGCCAATCAAAAATCCCTGTGCTTTTACGATCCAGTTCTTCACTGCATAATCACCGGGATCATCTACCCCGTTCTTCTTTGCACGGTCGTATAATTCTACCAGTTTATCTGCCGGGCAGAACCAGTTCTGATCTTTCTCTTCTGGGTCTACATACTTTTTCTCCCTGTTCTGTAGTTTTCTGAGTTCATCTCTGAGACTATGATATGTAAGAAATCTTTTTACAAATGCATCTTCAATATCTGCGGTCTTATATGCAATATCATCTGCTGCCTCAAGTATAAAGGTAAGTGGATGTCTGTGATTTCCCGCACCCGTCTCTGATACAATATCCTCGAACAGTTCCCGGTCTGCATAATAATAGCCCATCTTCTTCTCTCTGATATCTCCTGATTCCGGATGGATCTTTGTAGATGCTACCGGATATTTTATAATTGTATTCAAAAGCGCATACGTCAGATTCATTCCATTTTCATCTACCAGAAAATGTAATTTGCTGACCAGCCTAAGTGCCTGTGCATTTCCTTCAAAATGATAAAAATCCTCCCTCATCTGAGGTTCGAGCAACTCCTCAAGTGACGTTCCATGATATGTCAGAAGCGGAAGATTTCTTTCAAACCATTCCCTGATCGCCGCTTCTCCATAATGACCAAACGGTGGATTGCCGATATCATGAATCAGTCCTGCACACTGAAGAATATTGCAGATATCCTCTTTCATCTGTACAGTGAAACTGGAATCTTTCTTGTGTACCAATATGCTTTCTCCTATATTCTGACCCAGAGATTTTGCCAGCGAAGAGACTTCCATGGAATGGGTCAGTCTCGTACGGATAAAATCACTTTTATCCAGTGGAAATACCTGTGTCTTATCCTGAAGTCTCCTAAATGACGCACTGCCGATGATTCTGTGATAATCTTTTTCGAATTCACTTCTAAGGTCTGCATCACCATATTTTTGACTCTTGTATCTGTTCTGTCTTTGACGTTTTGTTGATAAAAGCCTTGTCCATTCCATTTTCTGCTCCTCCTTCATATTTTAATCTACAAAATTTGCCACCGGAAGTTCCTGTAGGCGGCAGCTTCTCTTGCATCCCCTTGTACAAAAAGTGTCCAGCCGGAGATCCGGCTGAACACCTTATTCATAACATTTTCTTTCTATGTTCATTCAACACTAATCCAGATAGATCGGCGGCTCATAATCTTTTCCGAGAAGTGCCTTTTTACGTTCCTGATATCCAAGGAATGCCCACTCCGTCATATCTGTCCACTGATGTTTTCCTCTGTCATATACCTGTACATAGCCGATTCTCTTCGGATGCATTCTTACGCTGTTTGATTCATATTCATGTCCTGTGTAAGGATTAAGTTCACCTTTACTGAGATCCTCTTCATCGGATGTGAATAAGTCTTCTTCATTTTCCTGCGCATACCGGCTCTGATATCCGTTATTCTCATAACCGGAGGTCTCATCAGCTGCTGCATATGTTTCCTCCTGTTCCGGTTCCTCCGGCATAAATTCTTCTGCAAGTTTCTCTGACTCACCGTCTCCCGAATAATCAAACTCATGATACTGGATTTCCGGCTTTTCTTCTTTTGCCGGTTCTTCATGCGCTGATTCTTCTTCATGCTTTTTACGTATTCCGAAGAGCGCTCTCCATCCATGCGCTTTCTTCTCCGGTTCAACTTTCTTCGGCTCCGGTTTTTCCGGTTCCTCTGGCTCTTCTACTTCCGGTTCTGACTCATGAGCTGACTCCTCTGTATATTTCGGTTCCGACTCATAAGCCGGCTCCTCTGCATATTCCAGCTCACTTTCATAGGCTGGTTCTTCTGCATATTCTGGCTCTGCTTCATACACTGGTTCTTCTGCATATTCCGATTCTGACTCATACACCGGTTCTTCTTCATATACAGGTTCCTCAGCATGCTCCTCTACACCCGCTGCCGGTTCTTCTTCACTTCCAGCCATCGGCTCGTCTGCTTCCGGTGTCACAGCTTCCGAACTTCCGGTTTCTTCCACCGGCTCCTGTATCTCTTCTTCCTGCTCTTCTATTTCTGTGGCAGGTTCTGCTGTCGCTTCTTTCTCTCTTACAAAATCAAATATTGTTTCCTGAACATATTCTGGATCTGGCTCTACAACCTTTTTAGACTTCTTCTTTTTCTTCTTTTCTATTGCATCTAATTCTTTATGAATATCTACAAGCTCACCTATCGTAATATCTCTTTCTTCTGCTTTGGCAGGTGTTTTCTTCTTTTCAGGCTCTGCAATTTTCTGGGCCTTTGAAAGCTTCTCTTCATGCTCCTCATGTTCTTCTAATATATCCAGATAAAACGGACAATCAAGAATCTTTGCGATCATTCGCATATCCTGCTCCTGGAAATTATCTCTGCCAAGACGCTGGGTCAGATTCTGACGCGACATCTTCTTTCCTGTCTGTTTTTCTATCTTCTCTGCAAGTTCTTTGATCGTCATCCCTTTACGGCTCAGAATGATCTTGACCTGTTCTCCAAACGTTAATTCCAACATTCTTTTCCTCCTTATTATTCTTACTCTCCCATACTCTCCTCGTGTGCTTTTTTATGGTTTTGTAAACATTTTTCTATCTTGATAAATCTTTATTTTTCCCTTTTATATTCTAACAAATCACAGAAAACACGTCAACTCTGCTTACGTTACATTTCCCCGAAAATAAAGGCTAAAAATGAAGTTTTTCATTCGGTTTTTTAACAGTCTTTTCATCCATTTTGACTATTTTTCTATCATAAGAAATGATTCCATTTACCTCTTCTTCTATATCCGATAATTGTGTGTAAACAGTTGCACTTAATCCACGGCTGATATTCGGAATAATGAGCTTTTTTATCAATTTCTCATAGCCCGCCGTAAGTTCTCTTTTTCTCTTGAACTTTTTATAACCGTAGACCTTTTTCTCGTACATACTATGCTTCGGGATCTGCAGCGAATACCCGCCAAACTCAGTAAGTGCCGTTACCCTCTTTTCCGGTGTTACATGCAAAGGGAAGAAATAATCATGGATGCTTCGTATATCCCCGCACCCCTGATCAAACCAGCCACTCGCAGAATCTGTCAGCCTGTAAGGATCTTCTGCCCTTACTATATCTGTCATCTTCTTCGTCTGAAACTGTCCCCATCCTTCATTAAAAATAACCCATGTAACAATGGATGGATGATTATAAAGCAATCGAACCGTCTCCTTCATCTCTTTTTCAAACTGTCTCTGCCCGGCCGGATCCTGACGTCCCATCAGATGAATCCTGGTATCTTTTGCCCGGATATGCATTCCCTCCATGGCTGTCGCCATATACGTTACATACCAGCTCTTATAATCCCGTCCTCCGTTCACCATATCCTGCCAGACCAGCATACCGATACGGTCGCAGTGATAATACCATCTCTGCGGTTCTATCTTAATATGCTTGCGGATCATATTGAACCCCAGGTCCTTCATCTTCTGGATATCATAGATCATCGCTTCATCACACGGCGGTGTGTATAGACCATCCGGCCAATATCCCTGATCCAGTACTCCCTTTTCAAAATACGGCTCATTGTTCAAAAATATCCTCGGTATTCCCTCTTTGTCATTTTTAACTTCTACCTTACGCATGGCAAAGTAACTTTCTACCGAATCCTCTCCCATCCTCACATGAAGATCATACAGAAATGGATCTTCCGGACTCCAGCTTCTCATATGTGGTATCATGATCACACACGGCTTTCCCGTCTTTCCGGATGCTTTCACCGGCCACATCTTTCTTGCCGTTATCGTAACTTCGTAATCAATATCTTTTATGCCATGTTCTTCTTCCATCTGGATCATTATAGAAGACTGGTCATAAAGAGGTGTGATCTTAAGATGTCCGATATAACACTCTGGAACTTTTTCAATCCATACGGTCTGCCAGATTCCACTCTGTGCCGTATAGAACATCCCTCCGTTTTTAAGTTTCTGTTTTCCTCTGCTATAATAACAAGTCTCCGAATAATCTCTTACTTTTACGGTCAACAGATTCTTTTCTTCTTTTAATGCTTCCGTAATATCATATGAAAATGGAAGATAGCCTCCCACATGCTTTCCCTGTTTCTTTCCATTTATATATACGACCGCACACTGATCTACCGCTCCAAAATGAAGGATCCATCTGCTTCCCTTCTCCGGCTTTACTTCATCCGGAAGCCTTCTCTTATACCATAGATATTCTTCTGGTTTTAACTGTCTGTTTACCCCCGACAATACAGCTTCCGGCGAAAACGGAACCAGGATATCCCCATCCATTTTCTTTGGAAATCCTTTTGTTTCTCTTATTGCATATTTCCATATTCCGTTCAGATTTACATAGCTTTTTCTGCGCATGAGCGGTCTTGGGTACTCCCCTAGTACATTCTTTTCATTTATATTGTCTGCCCATTTTGTCATTAACTGTTTCATGTTCATACACCCCTTTATTAAGCAAGTCTGACTTCGTGTAATCTCCCCTCGATCTCATTATCTGTCGTAATTACCGCGACCCTTGCGTCCCCCTGCTCCAGTTCGTACTCCCTGCACAGATATTTCTCCGGATATTCCTCAGGCTGCTTTTTCAGATATGGTATGCCGTCCTGTCCCCAGGCAAATTCATATGTGCGCATGTCCAGGCCCATTCCTCTTCTGGTTGCTTTCATAAAGCTTTCTTTTAATACCCAGAAGCGGTAAAACCACTCCGCCTGTTCTTTTTCATCCTTCTCATTGCGGATGATCTCACATTCTTCCCGGCAAAAATACCGTTCTGCCACCGGCATCCGCAGCTTTCCCTTCATCTCCACATCACAGCCTGTCTGAACATCTTCACGGTCACTACAGGCACACAATACATATTTTCCCGAATGTGACAGATTGAAAACTGCCGATTCCGGAAGTCTCAGAACCTTCTTCATCTTTTCCCACAATATCCAGGCACCGACACTCCTTGCTTTGTCATCCACATTTTTAAGTTTATCCGCTTTATCTTTTCTCCACTCAGGCACTTTATCATAATATGCCTGATACGTCTCTTCTATTAGTAATGGTGTAATATCTGCTGCCCAAACACTTACCATTTTCCCACTCCTTTTTTACTATACAATTTTAGTCTAACACACTTTTTTAAAAATGAAAGAATTTATCGAATAAAAGTGTTGACAATCAAATCCCATTGCGTTAATATATCATTAGTTTTACACTTTAAGTAATTAAAGTTTTGCAGCGCGAATATTTTACAGTGCGACTATACTAGACTCACACGGGAAAAGAAATATCACACAGGCACAATTATCATACATGTTGGAGGATATTTATTATGATTATCGTATTAAAACCACGCACTACAAAAGATGATGTTTCTCGTGTCGAGAACATGGTCAAAAAGAGAGGACTTAACACACACGTTGTACAGGGCGAAGAGATGACAGTTATCGGTTGTATCGGTGACACAGCCAAAGTCGATTCCAAATTATTCGAAATTGATTCTGCAGTCGATAAAGTTATGCATGTACAGGAGCCATACAAATTAGCCAACCGTGCATTCCATCCGGAAGATTCCATCATCGATGTATCCGGTGTAAAAGTTGGCGGCGACAACCTGGCAATGATCGCCGGTCCTTGTTCCGTAGAATCTTACGAACAGGTACTTGAAATCGCCCAGGCTGCAAAAGCTTCCGGAGCCAACTTACTCCGCGGAGGTGCATTCAAGCCAAGAACAAGTCCTTATTCATTCCAGGGGCTCGGACTGGAAGGACTCGACATCTTAACAGCTGTAAAAGAAGCAACAGGACTTCCGATCGTAACCGAACTGATGTCAGACAAATACCTCGATATCTTTAACGAGAAAGTAGATCTTATCCAGATCGGTGCACGTAACATGCAGAACTTCGATCTGTTAAAAGAATTAGGACAACTTGACCGTCCAATCCTTTTAAAGAGAGGTCTGAACGCAACTTACGAAGAATGGATCATGTCAGCAGAATACATTATGGCATCTGGAAATCCAAATGTTATCCTCTGCGAAAGAGGAATCCGTACCTTCGAGACTTATACCAGAAATACACTGGATCTTCAGTCTATTCCGGTAGTAAGAAAACTCAGCCATCTTCCGGTAGTTGTAGACCCGAGCCACGCAGGAGGAAAATGGTGGCTGGTTGATCCGATGGCAAAAGCATCAGTTGCGGCAGGAGCGGACGGGCTGATCATCGAAGTACATAACAGTCCGGAAACGGCACTTTGTGACGGAGCACAGTCGCTGAAACCGGAAAAATATGATACACTGTTAAAAGAGATTACCGGAATCGCAAAAGCAGTCGGTAAAGAAATGTAAAAAACAGCAGCCTGGGAGGAACAAAACGATGAAAATGACGGTAGATTTAAAGAAACACAGCTATCCGATCTATATTGAAAGAGGAATTCTGAAAGAAGCAGCAGAAAGAATAGCGGAAGTATATCAGGGATCAAAGATCATGATCATTTCCGATGACAGAGTTTATTCTTATTACGGAGAAGCGCTTAAGAAAAATCTTTCTGAAAAATATGAGTGTGCGGAAACCGTGATTCCACATGGAGAACCGTCAAAAGCATTCGAAACCCTTCCGGGGGTATACAGCTCTCTTCTGGAAGCAAAGATTTCCAGAACAGACCTGATCGTTGCACTTGGCGGTGGAGTGGTAGGAGACCTTGCCGGATTTGTGGCAGCGACCTTTCTTAGAGGAATCAAGTTCGTACAGATTCCAACTTCCATTCTTGCACAGGTAGATTCTTCTGTTGGTGGAAAAGTTGCAGTCGATCTTCCGCAGGGTAAGAACCTGGTAGGTGCTTTTTATCAGCCGAAGATGGTACTGATCGATCCGGATGTGCTGGAAACCTTGCCGGAGCGTTACGTGACGGATGGCATGGGGGAGGTTATCAAATACGGATGCATCAAAGACCGCAAGCTTTTTGATCTTCTGGAAAAATGCGGATGCTATGAGAATCTGAAAGAGCATTTAACCGATGTGATCGCAACCTGTGTCGATATCAAACGCCGCGTTGTGGAAGAAGACGAGTTTGATACCGGCGCGCGCCGGACGTTGAACCTTGGCCACACGTTCGGTCACGCCGTTGAAGCGGCCAGCAATTTTTCCATTAGTCATGGTTGCGCGGTTGCCATCGGCATGGTCGCAGCGGCAAAGTGGGGCGAGACGCTGGGCGTGACCCCGGAGGGCACAAGCGCGCGCATCGAGCGGGTGCTGAAAGCTTACGATCTGCCGACCGAGCGCGACGCGAGCCTGACGCGC
>ERZ780139.2212-NODE-2212-length-14985-cov-2.773811_pt1 | contig 14985 bp, 13 predicted proteins | sample MGYA00511476_ERZ780139 | MGnify/ENA primary metagenome ERZ780139 (study PRJEB29588, sample SAMEA2158190) | human gut metagenome | biome: human gut; feature: human-associated habitat; material: faeces | place: Denmark | collected 2008/2010 ... | reverse complement strand
GGCTGGCTATCCTTGTTTTGCTTTGTGCTTCTCTACCGTACATGAGCATTTGCACAGTTGTTCTCATGAGCTGTGATATTGCCTTAGAGCCCGACTTATCGGCAGTGGCAAACCTCTTTTCCTCTACAGAATGAGGCTTGTCAAACGCCCATACAAACGACTCTCCGCTCACCGCCACATTCATTCTGATAGTTGTAGCCTTTGCAAGCGCTCTCTTTATGACACCCGTACCCCACATATCTATCAATGTGAAGTTGTGTATCTTTTCATATTCATCTATCTTCTGAGGCACTGCCTTAGGATCGCCGCCGTTCCACAGCTCGTATGCGACCCTTGTCATAAACCGCAGGTTCTGCTCGTTTACATCTACCTCTTTTCCCAGTGCACCGCCAAGCGTAGCCCTTACAAAGTTTGCAATAGGACGCTTTATTCTGTACTGCCTGTCAAGAAGTCTTATAAGCTCGCCGTGAGTCACATTCTGCAGCGTATTGCTTTCCAGTGCCGCAATAACCTTCACCGCATTCTTCATCTCGATATTGTCGCCGAAATCGTAATATCTGTAAATATCGGTTATGCTTGAGTAATGCTGTTCGATTATGTCCTTTATTTCAGCCCTGTTCTCCGCAATAAATTCTCTTGAAGTATGGAACATAAGTGCGTCTGCAGACTCTTTTCTGTCAAGCAGAACGGTAAGCAGTCCCCTTGCACACGCATTGTCATAATAGCACAGTATCTGTTCAAGCCTTGAATCAATATCCTGCTCCTTGTACACTCTGCCGGGTTCTCCCGATGTGATCTCATCAAGCGCCTTTTCACAGTCTGCAAAATAGAAACGGTTGAACACCGCCTCTTTTCCGTCACCGGTCAACGACAGATCACCGAAATATCTTCCCGAAAGGTCTATTATAACAGGGTGTACCTTTTTGATAAAATAATTCTCAATATTCTCAAGAAATGCGTTCAGCTTGTTCTTCGGCGTGCTTTTTCTGACCTGTCTGCCTATTGCGTAGAATTCGGGAGAAATGGTTCTTACAAGAATGATTCTGTCCGCAGGATAAAGCTTTAATATCTCTTTTGCGAAAATATCGACAAGCGGCTTATAAACATCTTCCGGCAATATGTTCGGCAGTTTTTCGCCGTGCTTTTCATTGCCGTCAATACCGCCCGTCAGAAATGAATTTTCGGTCTTGACAAGTCCGTGCACCGCAGTACCGTAAAAGTCAAAAATAAAATAGTCCGAGCGGTTTTCCTTTATATATTCAAACGTCCTGCTCTCCCCCTGAGCATCGCTGTTATCGGTTTTTTCCGGAAAAAATGCCGTCAGCGGAGAAATCTTTCTTATCGTATTATCGGCTGTGAACTTAGGGCTTCTTTCAACAATCTTCTGCACATTGTACGAACCCATAGTGATAAAGCCGGTACGCTCGATAAGCGAAGAAGTATCCACAGTTCCGATATTCACCGTTCTTCCGCCGTCCGTCTGTCCTGTTACCCTGAAAAAGCACAGTCCGTCTACCGCACTTACCCTTACCGCTGTCTTTTCGGTAGTTATAAGGGGCTTAAATCTGCCGTTTTCACGCCTGAAATATACACTGTATTTTACACAGTCGTCACGTTTTTCAAAACGCAGTACGATTGCGCCGTTCTCATCTTTTGATATGCGGATCTTGTTATCCATAGTTACACCTCGCTGTAGGCTCATATATTTTGATTTTATCATATTCCGCAGGAAATTTCAAGAATTTTTAAAAATCCCTTGACATCCGACAGCAGTAAGAGTATAATAGCTAAGGATTTGAAATTGAATTTCATTTTCAATTTTGCATTCGTAATTTTACGGAGGTATTAAAATGTCATACAACACCCGTCAGCGTGAGCTGATACTTGAATATATAAAAGAAAACGCCGACAGCCACCTTACCGCAGACGATATAGCCGATGCGCTGAAAGCTGAACAGGTCGGCAAAACCACCGTCTACCGCTATCTTGAAAAGCTCTGCGAGCAGCACCTTGTCAGAAAGTATATCCTGAGCGAAGGCAAGAGCGCCTGTTATCAGTATTCGGGCGGCGAAGAATGCCACGACCATTTTCACCTGAAATGCCTTAAGTGCGGCAAGCTCATTCATCTTGAATGCGACCACCTGAAAGATATTGCGGCGCATATCTCTGCCGAGCATGATTTTACTATCGACAGCTCACGCACCGTATTCTACGGCATCTGCGGAGAATGCGCAAAACAGCACGACACAAAAGGAAAAGAGTGATACAATGAAAATATTCAGAAAACTGCTTGCCGTGATTACTGCGGCAGCAACGGTTCTCAGCCTGTGCGCCTGCTCGTCGGAAAGCGGTTATTCAAACAGCGACAGCGGCAAGCTGAAAATCATCTCGACCGTATTTCCGCCGTATGACCTTGCAAGGCAGATAGCCGGCGACAATGCCGAAATCAGCATACTTCTCCCTCCGGGAAGCGAGATCCATAATTATGAGCCGTCCGCCAAGGATATGATTGCAATACGCAACTGCGACATATTCCTCTACATCGGCGGCGAAAACGAACAGTGGGCTGAAAAGCTGATAAATTCAAACGATACTGAAAATGTAACAGCAGTAAAGCTGATTGATTATGTTCCTACCCTTTCGGAAGACGAGGACGAGCATGACCATGACCATGACCACGAGCATGAACACGAACACGAAACCGATGAGCATATATGGACATCGCCCAAAAACGCTCAGCTTATGCTTTCGGCGGTATATGACGCAATCTGCAAGGTTGACCCGTCGGATAAACAGACCTACACAAAAAACAAGGACGCCTACGCAAAACAGCTTTCCGACCTTGATAATGCTTACAGGTCGGCGGTTGACAACGCAAAGAACAAGACGATAGTTTTAGCTGACAAATTCCCGTTCAGGTATCTTGCGCACGAATACGGTCTTGAATTCAGTGCCGCATTCGCCGCCTGCTCCGATGAATCCGAACCGGGCGTTTCTACGATGATAAAGCTGACAAAAACGATAAAGGAAAACAACATTCCCGCAGTTTACTATCTTGAATTCAGCAGTACCAAAATAGCGGATACTCTGTGCGATGAAACAGGAGCAACAAAGCTGATGCTTCACTCCTGCCACAACGTTTCAAAGCAGGATATTGAAAACAACGTAAGCTATGTCGATCTTATGAAACAGAATCTTGAAAATCTTAAATTGACCCTTAACGGCTGACAGGAGGATTAATAATGTCATATCTTATAGAATGTAAAAATCTTACCGCAGGTTACGAGGGAATGCCTGTTGTAAAGGATCTCAGCTTCAATGTTTCCGCAGGCGATTATCTGTGCATAGTCGGCGAGAACGGAAGCGGAAAATCCACCCTTATGAAAACCATTCTCGGACTGCGTTCCCCGCTCTCCGGTGAAATAATCTTCGGTGACGGATTAAAACAGACCGAAATCGGCTATCTTCCACAGCAGACCGCCGCACAGAAGGACTTCCCCGCTACCGTGCGTGAGGTAGTGCTTTCGGGCTGTCTTGGCAGAAAAGGGCTTTCTCCCTTTTATTCAAAAGCCGACAAGAAGCTCTGCGATGACAACATAGAGCTTCTCGGCATAACCGGCATCGCCCGCCGCAGTTACCGCAATCTTTCGGGCGGTCAGCAACAGCGTGTACTGCTTGCCCGTGCGCTTTGTGCGACAGGAAAACTTCTTCTCCTCGATGAGCCTGTTTCCGGACTTGACCCTATGGTTACCGCTGAAATGTATGAGATAATAAGCAGGCTGAATCGTGAGCAGGGCATAACGATTATAATGATCTCCCACGATCTGCAGGGCGCACTGAAATACGGTACAAAGATACTCCATATGGAGAGCGGTGCATACTTCTTCGGAACTACCGCCGAGTACCGCAGTACCGATATATTCCACGCAATGAGTACCTGCGATTGTCACTGCACCTGCGACCATCACACAGGCTCAAAGGAGGCTCGTTAAAATGCTTGAGATTTTTCAATACGGATTTCTTCTGCGTGCGCTTGTAGTCGGACTTCTTGTTTCGCTGTGCGCCGCACTTCTTGGTGTAAGCCTTGTATTAAAACGTTTTTCTATGATAGGCGACGGATTATCACACGTCGGCTTCGGTGCGCTCGCAATAGCCTCCGCACTGAATTTAGCGCCTTTGCAGGTATCTATCCCAGTTGTAATAGTAGCCGCATTTATACTGCTCAGAATAAGCTCTGACGGCAAGATAAAAGGAGATGCCGCAATAGCCCTTCTTTCAAGCAGTGCGCTTGCGATAGGTGCAATAGTCATTTCGCAGACTAACAGTGCAACCGATATGAACAGCTATATGTTCGGCAGTATTATGGCTATAAGCAACGACGATCTTGCGCTCAGCATAATCTGCTCGGTTATTGTCATCGTAATGTTCGTCTTATTCTACAACAAGATTTTCGCTGTGACCTTTGACGAGAATTTCTCCAAGGCGACAGGTGTAAAGTCGGGTGTATACAACACGATAATCGCTCTCCTCACCGCCCTTACTATTGTAGTGGGAATGCGGATTATGGGCGCGCTGCTTATTTCAAGCCTTATAATATTCCCTGCGCTGACCTCGATGAGAGTATTCAGGAGCTTCCGCAGTGTAACGATCTGCTCTGCGGTTGTTTCCTGCGTCAGCTACATTATCGGTATAGCGATAACCTACTATGCCGACAACTTCCCTGCAGGCGCAAGCGTAGTAGTTGCAAACCTCGGAATGTTCCTCATCTTCTCGCTTCTCGGTTTCCTCCTGCGCAAAAAGACCCAATAAGCGGCTGTGAGCCGCCTCAAATTCGCCGTTCTAACTGTTGGCGATTTGCGGAAGTTACGTTACCGGCGGTAGCAACTTGTTAGTGCAGATTCATTTATTAATTGATGAATTATCCACTTTACCGACAGGTCTGATACTTAATATAAACAAACACTTATAAAAAAGCCGCCCACACGGACGGCTTTTTTTGCAATACCCTGTGACATTTTCGTAAAAACATCGTCTTAATTTATGAAGAGAGAAAAAGGAGAGGTAATATGGATATATCCGACAAGAAAATCACCACCCTGCTTGAAAGCCGCAGTGAGCAGGCATTAAAGCTCCTGTCAGAAAAATACGGCGGACTGTGTTCATCAATTTCATACAATGTCCTCGGAAACAGAAGCGACAGCGAAGAAGTCACAAACGATACATATATGAAAGTATGGAACACAATACCTCCCGAAAACCACGCAGTCTTTGTGCTTATGTGGCTAAAATCGTTCGCAACCTTTCCCTCGACAAGCTTCGTTATAACACACGCTCCAAGCGCTGCGGCGAAACCGATGCACTGCTGTCAGAACTTGAAGAATGTATTCCGGCCACGGACAACACCGAAAAGTCGGCAGAAAACAATGAGCTTAAATCCGTCCTCAACGCATTTTTAGCTCAGCTTGACGATCGGACGCTAAAGGTGTTTGTTCTGCGGTACTTTTCCTGCTGTGACATAACCGATATATCACAGCAGACCGCTCTTTCCGAAACAAATGTAACAACTATACTAAGCCGTACACGGACAAAACTGAAAAAATATCTGTCCGAAAACAAAATCGATTTATAGAAAGGAACTGTTATGAAAAATGAAATCAACACCACTCCGTCATACAAGCTTTTCAACGCATTCGGCGATATAAAGGACGAATATATTGAAAGCGCGATCACGGAAAAAAAGCGTAAGAATGTATGGTATCTCAGCAACTCATTTCTCGGCATTTCCGCCGCCTGCTTCTGTATTATTGCCGTAACAGCCGCTATAATGATAGTGCTGGGACCGAATCGCCTTCAGTCGCTTGCACCTGTCGGCTCTTCCGCACAGCCGTCTGACTCAGAATATAATGACAATATTTATGACACACTTAATTATCTGAATGTGCCCTACACAAGGCTCAATCGCGTTACAGATATATCGCTGTGTACAAGCAGTGTCGGCAAAGCAGAAACACAGTATACGGACGGTCAGCACAGCTTTGAGGCGTACAAACTGAAAAATTTTTCACAGCTTCGCGTAATAGCGGTAAAGTTTGACGAAAACACATACTACAGATATATTTCAAACGATTTTTCCTCAAACCTGACTTACCTTATGTCCGAAATAGAATCTGCCGATGAGGTTAGAATAAACTACGTTTCTACTGCTTTTTCAGAAATAAAAAAGGACGGCGCACACAGCGAACTGCGTTACACCGGAATGACATACGAAAAATTAAAATGGTTTACATATAAAGTGTTCAATTCAGACTACTACAATGATGTAATTGACAACTCGCCTGTTCTTCTGAGTTTCAACATATCACTGCCATCTCTTGAAACGGACAATATTACCCTTACAGTAACAGAAAACGGCAGCATCTCAATTCAGGGCGACAGCGAACAGCACGGCATAAGCGGTTACAACATAGGTTATGACACAGCACAAGCGTTGTATAAATATATCATAACAAACCTTGAAGGCTATACATACGAATTTGATGCCGGCAGCACCGAAAGCACTAAGATAATCCGTTTACCGGAAAACAGCACCTTTTACTGCATGGCTGAAATAACCGATATCAGTTACGAAAATAATTCTAACAATACTGTTTTGGCATTCACTTCGGATTACCTTCATGACTCGGTAGTAATTTCGTCCGACAAATATCATTCAGAGGACGCTTTTAAAATCGGTGATAAGATCCGTGTTTATAAAATTGACAACGGAGTACATAATGACGGTACACCGAATTACATAATAGAAATAGCCAAATAAAAATAAGGGACTGCAAAAACAGTCCCTTTTCATTTATCCGTCAACATAATACCTATACGAATTTATCGTAACGACCTGCGGCTTCATTTCCGATATTCTGTCATCTCTTTTGTCAACAAGTTTAAATCCGTTCTTCACAATAACCCTGTTGCTTGCAACATTCTCTTCCGCCGCTTCAATGACAAATGTATCAAATCCGTCATCCGCAAGCTCTTTCATAACAGCTCCAAGAGCCTCGGTCATGTATCCGTTGCCCCAGTACCTGCGGCAGGAGCAATATCCTATCACTGGATTTTCGTGATGATAACCGACTACATCTATCATTCCTATAAGCTCCCCGTCAGCCTTATTTTCAATGCCGTACCGGTAACATTTGTCGTTATCATATTCCGCAAGCCACATATCAAGAATCGCCTTAGTTTCGTTTATATCCTTATGCGCATTCCATGTGACGTATTTTGCAACCTCACTGTCACTCGCCCAATTTCTGAAAATACTCTCTGCGTCATCTTTTCGCAGTTTTCTGAGTAACAGCCTTTTTGTTTCAATCTCTCTCATATTATCCTCCTTTGCATTGTGTTTTCTCTTCTATCGGCTATTGAATGGACTTTCGTGTGGGATTGGCTTGCCGCAATTGTCTTTTAAACAATGTTGTATTTGATCTCCGATTAGCAAAATCCCACAACCGCCTTAAAACGTTTGTGGGATTTGATTTTAATTCACTTATCAAGCAGGAACATAACCTTTTTAAGCTGTGCCGTCATTGCCGAATAATACAGCGGAAACATAGCCTCAACACAGCCGAGGAAATAAAGATTACGGTTATTTATCTCACCGAACTTAGGCATATATGTATAAACATAACGTCTGAACCAGTCCGATGAATATGACGGCAACGGTGTTTTCTGCTTTCGTACTTTCAGATTTTCCTCATAGCTTTCATAAATTATATCACCGAAGTTATCCGCACCGCTCTTTATCAGCAATTCAAATACCTGCTTAAGCTGCTTATCCGACAGCGGAAAATCCTCTATCTGCCTTGAAATAAGCGGAAGTCTTGCCGCCAGGCTGTACATGATAAGATGCTGTACCCTGCCGAACTCAGTTGTTTCAAACATTGCGTCATTTTCCGGCGTCTTTATCCTGATTCCGAGGTTTTCAAGCCTTGACGTTTCTGTAACGTCCATAAGGGCAATTCTGAAAACGTCCTTGATATTTATGTTGTAAAAATCGCTGTCCGACACGGTATAGATATATCTCATAACCGTTGTCATCGACCTTGCCGTATTGGTAATAATGCCTGCAATTATCGGAAAAGACTCATTTGAAATGCTCATTTATCCTCCTCGGGATCATTACTCGGAATATTGATAGTCTTGCTGTTGCCTCTAAGAATTTCTTCAAAGGAATCACTCGGCATAGGCTTTGCAAAGTAGAATCCCTGTGCCATCTCACAGCCAAGACCGCTGAGCAGCTTTGCCTGCTCATCGGTTTCGATACCCTCGCATATTGTATGCATACCAAGCGAGCCTGCCATTCTGATAACATAACCCAGTATATCGTTGGCTCTCTTGTTGCTGTTTGATTCCGCAAGGAATGCTCTGTCAATTTTCAGCACATCGGCAGGAAGATCTTTCAGCATATTGAGTGAAGAATAACCCGAACCGAAATCATCGATCGAAATATGGAAACCGTAGTCCTTGAGCTGCTTGAATACTGTCGTCAGCACATCAAGTGATTCATAAGCCGCACTCTCTGTGATCTCAATTTCAATGCTTGAAGTCGAAACGCCGTGGGATACGCAGATATCATTCAGCTTTTCGACAAACTGCGGATCTTTGAGATGAACTCTCGACATATTGACCGAAATCAGCAGATCATTGTAGTACTTCTGCCAGCACTTTATCTTTTGACAAACCTGATCCATTATGTAGAAGTCGAGCTTAATTATAAATCTGTTCTTTTCAAACAGCGGTATGAACTTTCCGGGAGAAATGACCGTTCCGTCCTTTATCCATCTTACAAGAGCCTCCGCACCGGTAAGATTCACCTTGCCGTCAAGCGATACCTTAGGCTGATAGAACACACAGAACTCATGAGTATCAAGCGCCGCCTGCATTTCGTTTTCAATGCGCTTCTCCTCGCGCATCTCTTCAAGCATACTCTCATTATAGAAAGCATAAGCGCTGTCATCGCCGTACTTTACCGTGCGTTTTGCAATATCCGCAAGGTCACCCATACGTCTTATCGAAACATTCTTGTCGATTATCCTGTAAATGCCGAATGAAAGTACCGGCACAAACTCCGTTACCTCATACTCTATAGCCTGTATCAGTGAAATTACTCTTTGCAAGATATCATCATCACTGTGGTAGATCATAAATATATAGAAATTATCGGAATTTATTCTTGAGAATGTCTCGCCGTCCTGAAGATTGCGGTTTATTGTATCGGCAATAAGCTTAAGTACTCTATTACCCTCCTCATGTCCGTACATATCGTTTATCGCTTTGAATTTATCAATATCAAAGCTTACCAGCGCATATCTGCGATATTCATGCTGAAGAAGCTTCTTGGAATCAATAACAAATTTATCCCAGGTACTGTATCCTGTCAGTCTGTCTGTGTATGCAATACGGCTGACCTCGGAATTGGCTTTTTCCAGTCTGCGGAACGAAACCCTTACTATAACAATATACGCCACAATTACTACAAGCAGTATCACAACAAAGAATATATACATCAATATGTTCGCCACTGCATAAAAATCCTGCTGTGCGGCTACCACATTCTCCTTGAAAATAAGAAGATAGTGTAGGTCGTTGTAGTTTGTGAAACCGCAATAATAAGCAATATACTTTTCACCCTTGCAGTAACTCTTGATTATTCCGCTGCCGCTCACCTTTGCAAAGTTATCCTTTACCGTGCTTTTGGTGTTTTCGTCCACGCCAGCCAGTAGATCAGAAGAGAATAACAGATCGCCCATCGGAACATTGTCGCCCAGCGCATTGTTACCTGATATAACGACCTCGCCGTCGGAATTCAGAACATAGCCGTTACTGTCGCTTCCGTTACCTGAGAAAGACATATCAAGAAGCGAGTCATAGCTGCTTGCGTCACATATGCCGGCAGTTACACCGATGATCCGCCGATAATCACCGTATATCGGAACCGCAATGACATTTACCATTTTTCCGTCAGGTTCACTGAAAATAGCTCTTGAAATGTTTACTTCACCGTTTATTGCCTTCTCGTAATAATCACGTGAGGATATATTCTTATCAATGCGTTTGCTTGTTATTACATCGCCGTTTTCATCTGCTATAATAAATGATTCAATCGTTTCGCTGCTGTTTTCAAGCTCTTTTATCTTGCGGATAAGCACATTCTCATCTGTGCTTTTATAATCGCTGAGGCACGCAGCAAAATTCTTGACAGTGCTGATATCACTATCGATTGCCCTCTCGACTATCTCACATTTCTGCGTTACGGTACGGTCTATATACTTGTTAACCTCGTCATCAAGTGCGTCCATGGTATGTACCATAAAGACGGAAGCAAATACAACGAAGATCGCTATCATTACGCCAGCTACAACTGACAATACTTCCGTTTTATATTTCATTTTCGGCATAGCAATCCTCCTCCCATCTGATTATGCTTGCAATCCGTTACCGTTCTTAAACAAACAAGCACTTATTTAAATAAGAGTATATCACATTTCGTTATAAAAATCAACCGTCCTGAACAAATTATATCATCATTGTATGTAAACCAGCCTTGCTTTTTGTGCAATATGTACTAAGCAATTAAAGTGCAGTTGCTATAAAAGCCGCCCGACAACAATATCGGGCGGCTTTTAGATTTACTTTACGCTGTCAATAAATCTTCTGAACGCTTCTCTTCCTTTTTCATCGCGCTTGTAAACGCCTGCGTCAAGCAGTACCTGCTCAAACACAGCTCCGATTTCAAGCTTAATGATTTTCTCGGCGTCTTCCGATTTCACATCCAGATATTTCTTATAAAGACCGGTCATCCACTCGGCGTGACCTGAAAGATTTTCATCGCTTGAAAGATCCGTCTTGTTTACCAATGCCGCACTGAGTGCTGTTATCTCATTTGCAAGTCTTGCGGGAAGTACCGCCAGACCCATTACTTCAATAAGACCGATATTTTCCTTCTTTATGTGGTGCAATGACGGATTCGGGTGGAATATGCCGAGCGGTCTTTCTTCGCTTGTGATGTTGTTTCTAAGCACAAGGTCGCATTCATATTCATCGCCGTGTCGTCTTGCTATAGGAGTGATCGTGTTGTGCGGTACACCGTCTGTGAACGCATATATTCCGACGCTTTCATCGCTGTACGTTCTCCACGCAACAAGAATTTTATCACAAGCACTTTCTAGCTCAGCCCTGTTTTTTCCGCTCAATCTGATAACCGACATAGGCCACTTGACAATTCCCGCCTTTACGCTGTCAAAGCCGCTCAGACTGAACTCGTGTTCAACCGGGGCATTTTCCATAGCAAATGTATAGCGTCCGCCCTGGAAGTGTTCGTGAGAAAGGATAGAACCGCCTACGATCGGAAGATCTGCATTAGAGCCGACAAAATAGTGCGGTAACATATCTGTTATATCAAACAGCTTGCCGAAAACCTCTGCGTCGATCTTCATCGGGATATGCTCTCCGTTGAATACGATACAGTGCTCATTATAATATACATACGGTGAATACTGGAATCCCCACTGTGTTCCGTTCACTGTGATCGGGATGATCCTGTGGTTCTGTCTTGCCGGATGGTTGACACGTCCTGCATAACCTTCGTTCTGACGGCAGAGCAGACATTTTGGATAACCGCTCTGTTTTGCCAGTTTTGCTGCTGCGATCGCTTTCGGATCTTTTTCCGGTTTGGATAAGTTGATGGAAATATCAATGTCTCCGTACTGACTTGGCACCTTCCAGCGAATATCCTTTTTGATACGATAACGGCGGATATAGTTGGTGTCCTGGCTTAATTTATAATAGTAGTCTGTTGCTTTTACCGGTGACTCTTTGTACAGCTCTTTGAACGTTCCGATCACCTGTGCCGGACGCGGAACCAGGCAGTTCATGATCTTTGTGTCAAACAGGTCACGGTAAACAACACTGTTCTCTTTTAATACGCCTTTTTCAACTGCATAGTCCAGCAGCTCTTCCAGAACTTCTTCCAGATCTACATCTTTGAACTCTGTCTCCGGCTCGGTATATTCTTCCTCCCCAAACAGCTCCAGCAGCTGGTTGGTGGTATAAATACGTTCTTCTTCCGGTACCAGTCCGCTCTCTATGCCATACTGTACCAGACGTTTTACATTTTCATCAAATGTCATGACGTTTCCTCCTGCTTAAATTTCTTTTGCTCCGTCTCCGATTTCCACTACATAGAATTCAGCTTCATGTCCTGTCTTTTCTTTGTAAGCTTTGCCCAGTTTGTCAATGAAGTGATCTACTGCATCATTCTTTACGATACTTACGGTGCAGCCGCCGAATCCGCCGCCTGTGATACGGGAACCGATCACGCCTTCGGTCTCCCATGCCAGATCTACCAGTACGTCGATCTCTTCGCAGGATACTTCATAGTCATCTCTCAGAGATACATGTGAAGCATTCATCAGTTTACCGAATTTCTCTACGTCACCTGCATTCAGTGCTGCTACAGCCTGGATAGTTCTCTGGTTTTCGTATACGGCATGATGTGCTCTCTTCTGGCGAACCGGATCTTTGATGGCATCTTTATATTTTTCGAATTCTTCTTCGCTTAAATCGCCAAGTCCTTTGATATCTACAACTGTCTGCAGCTCTTTTAATGCTGTTTCGCATTCGTTTCTTCTGTCATTGTAAGCAGAATCTACCAGGCTGTGTTTTACTTTACTGTTTGTGATAACGATCTTTGCATTTTCCAGTTTTACACTTGCATATTCATAGCTAAGATCGCTGGTATCCAGGAAGATCGCATGGTCTTTTTTGCCCATTGCCACTGCGAACTGATCCATGATACCGCAGTTGCATCCGTTGAAGTTGTTCTCAGAATACTGTCCGATCAGTGCCAGATCGATCATGCTGATTCCTTCGAATCCAAACAGATCACGGACTGCAAGTCCTGTCAGTACTTCCAGAGATGCGGAAGAAGAAAGTCCGGAACCGTTCGGGATCGTGCCGTAGATCAGGATATCCATACCGGTCGGGATCTTGTATCCTCTGCCTTCCATTGCCCACATAACTCCCTTCGGATAGTTGGTCCATCCTGCTTTTTCAGAATATACCAGATCATCCAGGCTTGTCTCGATCACGCCCAGTTTGCTGAAGTTTTCAGAATAGAAACGGATCGTACGGTCTTCACGTTTGCGGACGATCATGTAAGTTCCGATGCTCAGTGCACATGGGAAAACGTGTCCTCCGTTGTAGTCTGTATGCTCTCCGATCAGGTTTACACGTCCCGGTGAAAAGAATGAACGGATTTCTCCACCTTCCCCATAGATGGATACAAATTTTTCAATCAGTTTTGCTTTCATGTCACTTCTCCTTTTTCTTATTAAATGTATACTGTCACGAACTGCTTCTTCTGTAAAAATCGCAGCTCAAAAACATTCCCGGTTACGTCCGGCTCTGTGTCCTTGACGTTCACGCTAATATAAGTATAATGAGACTTACAGAAAAAATCAACAAGTATCATAATAAAAACTATAATTATATTGAGGTATTCTATGCAAATCCAGACCAATCAGAAACAACGTGAACTAAAAGACCACGGAACGTTTGCTTTTCCGGTAAATGTAAGCCATGAAAACCTGTTTTCTTATGAGCGAAGTTCCTTTTTCTGGCACTGGCATCCGGAGATTGAGCTGACTTTGATCGTATCCGGAGACATCAATTATCAGGTAAATGACAAAACTTATCATCTCACCACCGGCGAGGGACTTTTCTGCAATGCCAACATGCCGCACACCGGACACATGTATAATAAGGAAGACTGTGTTTATATTTCCACGACCTTTGACCCACGTATCATTTATGGTTTCGAATCCAGCCGCATTCAGACAGCCTATGTCACACCGCTGACACTGGACGACCGTTTTTCTTCCATCAAATTTTCCCCGGATGTCGCATGGCAGGCAGAAATCCTTGCAAACCTGACAAAAATCTGGGAAATTTCTTCTTCCAAGGCTCCGTGCTGGGATTTTCAGATTCAAATCCTGCTCTCCAGGATCTGGCTGATCCTGTATCAGAATACTGAGCCACAGACTGAAACGCTTCCTGCGGTACAGCGTGACCGGGAACGTCTGCTGGTGCTGCTCTCCTACCTGCACGACCATTATCAGGAAAAAATCCTGCTCGAACAGGTTGCCGCTCAGATCAATATCTGTAAAAGCGAATGCTGCCGCTTTTTCAAAAGTCATATGAACGAATCGCTTTTTGACTACCTGCTGCATTACCGCATACAGAAAAGCCTGCCGCTTCTGCAAAACACCAACAAAAGTATCACTGATATTTCACTGCTGACAGGCTTTTCCAGTCCCTGCTATTTTTCTAAAATTTTCAAATCCGAAATGGGATGCACACCGCGGGAGTATCGCAAAAATGCACTCAAGACTCCTTCGCCGGAAGCTGAGCCAGAATGATCGCCGCAAACATGGCAACACAGCCAAGTCCTTCCCGTATACTTAAGGTCTGGCCAAGCAGCAGCCAGCCAGCCAGCACAGAAATACAGGACTCTAGGCTGAGGATCAGCGATGCAATGGTCGGATCCATCCCTTTCTGACCGACGATCTGAAGGGTATAACCGACACCGCAGGACATGATACCGGCATAAGCGATCGGTTTCCACGCCAGAAGCACTGCGGATAACTGCGGCTGTTCCGCAAAGAGCATCGCAATGCCGGATAACAGACCGCACACCAGAAACTGGATGCAGGACATCTTCACACCGTCCACCTTCGGCGAAAAATAATCCACGATCAGGATATGTACTGAAAACAGAATCGCACAGACAAATACCAGAATATCTCCGTATCCGATTAAAAACTGTTCGTTTATGCAAAGCAGATACAAACCCACAACTGCCAGAAGCACCGACAGCCAGATCATCGGACTGCATTTCTTCTTCATAAAAAGTCCGATCACCGGAACGATCACAAT
>ERZ780139.2211-NODE-2211-length-14990-cov-2.537395_pt1 | contig 14990 bp, 10 predicted proteins | sample MGYA00511476_ERZ780139 | MGnify/ENA primary metagenome ERZ780139 (study PRJEB29588, sample SAMEA2158190) | human gut metagenome | biome: human gut; feature: human-associated habitat; material: faeces | place: Denmark | collected 2008/2010 ... | reverse complement strand
GGCTACCATAACATCTATTTGTTGAGTGTCCATTTCTTTATTATATAATAATAGGTATAATTATTCGATATTGGGAATGATGAGTGACAAAAGCTGACGTATTTTACTGGTTGCAACTCCTTCACGCAACACCAACATGATCGTATCGTCACCGGCAATGGTTCCCAGAATTTCACTGAATTCATTGTTGTCGATGTCATAAGCCATGCTGCTGGCATAGCCGGGCCGGGTGCGGATGACGGCAATGTTCTTGGAGAAATGGAGGGAAATGAAGCCGCTGGTCATCAACATTTCGCTTGCGCTCTGGTCGTTGCTGCGCTTGTACATGATGTTGTTGGGAAGAACATATACATATTTCCCGTTCATGTTGGCCGCTTTGGCTACTTTCAACTGTTTCAAGTCGCGTGATAAGGTGGCTTGTGTCAGCTCAAAGCCCTCTTTGCCCAAAGCCTGCAACAGCTCTTCCTGAGAACTGATGTCTTTGCTTGAGATAATCATCTTGATGGCATCTAACCGATTGGCTTTCTTTTTCATGTTTCTGTATAATTATTCTTAGGTTGGTGCAAAAGTAGGGAATATTTTGGAAAGAATATACAGAAATAGGATTTTTTTATTCTTTAATATGCAAAAAACGTAAAAAAGACGGTATATGTATGCAGGTTCGGAATATAATTAAAAGCCTTTTATCGGAAATCTTTTAATTATATCTTTGCGACAACTTCAGACAGGTAGCCTGAAAAACTAAGTGCAGGCTGTCTGCGTGCGGTTTGTTCCTGACTGCCGCAAGAGAAACGGCAAGTATAACCGTGTCTTGGGCGGGGTGGAGTTGGTGATAAACGACAAAAACAATAAGAGAACTGCCAAAAGGCTCAGAGTCCGTTTGCCGTGAAGCTCTTATTTTTGCAATACAGAATAAAGTTCATTTCTTAATTCTATTAAAACTATCAAAGGCACATGAAAAAACTACTTGGATTAATTTCCTTTCTTTTAGTATTGGCAGGTTCCGTTTCTGCCAAAGTGGTACTTCCGGCTATCTTTTCCGACAATATGGTATTGCAGCAAAACGCGCAAGTCAATCTGTGGGGAAAGGCAATGCCCGGTGAACGGGTTTCGGTAAAAGCGTCATGGACGGATAAAACCGTGACAACCAAGGCTGCGGCTGACGGCAAATGGACTGTGAAGCTGAAAACGCCTGCGGCTGCAAAAGGGCAGTCTGTTACGGTGAGCGGTGAGAATACGATTACTATTAATAATGTACTGGTAGGTGAAGTGTGGCTCTGTACCGGACAATCCAATATGGAATATCCGGTTTGTAAGCATCCCGATAAAAAATGGATGACCGGTATGATAACGGAAGCCGAGGAGATGAAGGACGCGGATTATCCGGAACTTCGTCTGTTTCGGGTGGAACATCAGTTGGCTCCCGACGGTGAAAAGGATGACTGTCAAGGCCGGTGGCTGGTGTGCACGCCGAAAAACCTGTATGACTTCTCGGCTGTGGGATTCGTTTTCGGACGCCGGTTGCATAAGGAATTGAATGTGCCGGTAGGTATGATACAGTCTACATGGGGAGGCACGCATGCGGAATCGTGGACGAAGATGAGTGTTATGAAGAACAATCCGCTCTATGCAGATGTACTTGAAGATTTTGCTTTGAAGAATGTGAAGCAGGAGAAGGGATATTGCAAGGTCCCCGCTACGCTTTGGAACGGTATGATTCATCCTATTCTGGGATATACGGTGAAAGGAAATATCTGGTATCAGGGAGAATCGAATGCCATTCGTCATGAAAAATATCAGCAGGTATTCACCAATATGATTAACAGTTGGCGGAAAGAATGGAAGCAACCCGACATGCCGTTCTATTTCATGCAGATTGCTCCGCATAAAGGACAGCCGGCCGGTATTCGTGAAGCACAGCTCAAGACATGGCAAAGCGGGCTGAAGAATGTGGGCATGGCGGTTGTTACGGATGCGGCGGATTCTACGGATATTCATCCGCGTAATAAGCGCGTGGCGGGTGAACGCATGGCTTTGTGGGCGCTTGCCAAACAATATGGGAAGGATGTGGCATACTCCGGCCCGCTCTTCAAAACGATGAAAGTCAGCGGCAATAAGGCTGTATTGAGTTTTGAATATGCCGAAGACGGTTTGATGACACCTGAGAATGCTCCGGTCAAGGGCTTTCTGGTTGCGGGAGCCGACCGGCGTTTCTATCCGGCGGTGGCTGTGATAAAAGGCAGCCGGCTGGAAGTTTCCGCTCCGCAGGTAGCGGAGCCGGTTGCCGTACGTTACGGCTTTTGTAACTTCTTCCGTGTAAATCTTTATAATAAGTCGGGTTTGCCCGCAGTGCCTTTCCGTACGGATACATGGGAACAAGGCTCGTATGCGCGTTGGTTTGCCGACTCCGAGATGATGCGTTTCCCGCAGGCTTACCGGTTGGATCACGGCAAGCGTCTGTTCTTCGGTTATGCCCAGGGAGTGGGTTGCTGCGCCATGTTGCAGATGTGGAAGACAACGGACGCATATCGGGTATCCGTCATGTGCACATTCTTTGGGGTATCCAGGAGCGGTTATTATGATTATGTGAAGCAATGGGCCGACTCTCTGATTAATGAAAAGGGGGAAATCCATCTGTATGATAAGTCCACTTATAACCTGGATTTCATTAACTCCGGAAAGGTGCTGTTTGACCTTTACCGTGAAACCGGCGACCAACGATATAAAGCGGCAATGGATATCCTTATCAAACAGTTGAAGAACCAGCCCCGTACTTTGGAAGGCGGATTCTGGCATAAACTGATTTATCAGCATCAGATGTGGCTGGACGGACTGTATATGGCTTCTCCGTTTATGGCGCAGTATGGTGCGGAATTCAATAAACCGGAATGGATTGATGAGGCGGTGAAGCAGTTCCGTCTCTGTCATAAACATACCTATGATGCCAAGACAGGACTGTATCATCATGCGTGGGACGAAAGCAAGAGCCAGCGTTGGGCGAACCCGGAAACCGGACATTCTCCCAACTTCTGGGGGCGCAGTATAGGCTGGTGGTTTATGGCGCTGGTAGATGCCTTGGATTATATACCCGAAAATCATCCGGGACGTGCCGACATGATTGGCTATATCCGCGGATTGGCGGAGACATTGCCGAAATATCAGGATAAGGCGGGACTTTGGTATCAGGTTATCGACCAACCTAAACGCAAGGGTAATTTCCCTGAGGCATCCGTGACTACCCAATGTATGTATGCTTATGCAAAAGCAGTGAATAAAGGATATATCGATGCCAGATACCGCGCTGTAGCGGAAAAGGCTCTGCAGGGCTTGAAAGATAAATTGCTGGTGGAGAAACAGGACGGAACGCTGACTCTGACCCGTTGTTGCCAGGTTGGCGGTTTGGGTGGTCATCCGTATCGCGACGGAAGTTTTGAATATTACATAGGTGAAAAGATGAGGGATAATGACGCCAAAGCAACGGGACCGTTCATTATGGGATGTCTGGAACTGGAGAAAATAAAATAGGTATGAATCGATTGTTTTGTATTGCCATGTTTGCATTTTGTGCAGGTTTTTTGTCTGCACAAGATGTTTCGTGGCCGGAGATTGGTTTGGATGCCAAACCGGCTGCACGCTGGTGGTGGATGGGAAGTGCGGTGGATAAGGAAAACCTGACCCGTAATCTGGAAGCATATGCTGCGGCGGGAATGGGTACGATGGAGATTACTCCGATTTATGGCGTACAGGGAAATGATGCGAAGGATATTCCGTTTCTCTCCCCCCGATGGATGCAGATGCTGCAATATACGGAAAGTGAAGCGTCCCGTCTGGGCATGCAGATTGATATGAACACCGGTACCGGCTGGCCTTTCGGAGGCCCTGAAGTGGGGATAGAGGATGCCGCCTGCAAACTGTTTGTTACGGAATATCGGTTAGAAGGCGGGAATACGCTTGATCAGAGAATAGAGGTTGCCGATAAAAAACAAAAGCCTTATGCCAAACTGGAGCGTCTGATGGCCTTTTCCGATACGGGGAAGTGTCTGGATTTGACGGATAAGGTAAAAGACGGAATGTTATGCTGGAAAGCTCCGAAAGGGAGCTGGCGTTTGATTGCCGCCTTTTGCGGCAAGACTTTGCAGAAGGTGAAGCGTGCGGCACCCGGCGGTGAGGGGTATGTGATGAATCATTTCTCGGCCCGTGCCGTGAAAAACTATCTCGGACGCTTTGAATGCGCTTTTGACGGAAAGTTCAAGGATACGGCAGGTGGTGCTACAGCTTATCCCCATAATTTCTTTAACGACTCCTATGAGGTTTACGGGGCGGACTGGTCGGAAGAACTTTTTGATGAGTTTCTGGCGCGTCGCGGTTATAAACTGGAAGAACACCTGCCGGAGTTTCTGGCGGCAGGGGAGCGTTCGGACAAGACCCGGCGCATCATCTCCGATTATCGTGAAACTCTCGGTGAACTGTTGCAGGAGAATTTCACCCGTCAGTGGACGGAGTGGGCACATCGGCACGGGGCTAAAACCAGAAATCAGGCTCATGGCTCGCCGGGAAATCTGATAGACCTTTATGCCACGGTGGATATTCCGGAGTGCGAAGGTTTCGGTTTGTCTGATTTCGGTATACGGGGATTGCGTAAGGATTCGCTGACGCGTCCCAATGATTCCGACCTCTCCATGTTGAAATACGCATCTTCGGGCGCTCATATTGCCGGTAAACCTTATACTTCTTCAGAAACTTTTACTTGGCTGACGGAACATTTCCGCACTTCTCTGTCACAGTGCAAGCCGGATATCGACCTCATGTTCGTTTCCGGCGTCAATCATACTTTTTTCCATGGTACGACTTATTCTCCTGCTGAGGCTGCCTGGCCCGGCTGGAAGTTTTATGCTACGGTGGATATGAGTCCGACGAACAGCATCTGGCGTGATGCGCCTGCTTTCTTTCAATACATATCCCGTTGCCAGAGTTTTTTGCAGATGGGACAGCCGGATAATGACTTCCTTGTGTATTTGCCGGTATATGATATGTGGCAGGAGCAGGACGGACGTCTGCTGATGTTTGATATTCATAAAATGGCACGGCGTGCTCCGGGCTTTATAAAAGCGGTGCACCGCATTAACGATGCCGGTTATGATATGGATTATATTTCCGATAACTTCATTCGTACGGCCACCTGCCGTGATAAGAAAATTGTGACGTCAGGCGGAACAGCTTATAAAGCATTGGTTGTTCCCGGTGCACGTTTAATGCCTGCGGACGTACTTGCCCGCCTGCTCGAATTGGCAAAAGAGGGGGCGACCGTTGTGTTTCTGGACCGGTATCCGGAGGATGTTCCGGGGTATGCCAGGTTGGAACAGCGCCGTACGGACTTTAAGGGTACTCTGGAGCAGGTAAAGAAATTAGGAAATAAGCAAGGTAAAGGTAAGACGGTGTTCTTCGGTACGGATTATGTCCGTACACTGGCGCAGACTGCTGCTATACCGGAAGCGATGAAAACTTCTTTTGATTTGAGCTGTATCCGTCGGAAGAACCCGGAAGGTTATCATTATTTCATTTCTGCACTGACCGGAAAAGATACGGAAAGTTGGATACCGTTGGCTGTGCCTGCACGTTCGGCCATGCTTTATAATCCGATGAACGGTGTTTCCGGCAAGGCTCGTTTGCGTCAGAAGGATGGAAAGACGGAAGTTTATTTGCAATTGGCTTCCGGAGAATCTGCCATATTGAAAACTTTTACGGAAGTTGACGTACAGGCTCCGGAATGGAAGTATCAGACTGCTGCACGGGGAGCTGTCGAACTGTCCGGCTTATGGAACCTGCGGTTTGTGGAAAGCGCTCCTGCGGTACATAGTGTGCCGGATTCCGTTGCTTTGGGCTCATGGACGGATTTATCCTTTGAAGGTGCTAAAACGGTGATGGGGACAGGCTGTTATACAACCACTTTTGTGATTGAAAATCCGGCATCGGCCCAGGACTGGTTACTCTCACTTGGCGATGTCCGTGAAAGTGCCCGTGTACGTATCAATGGCCGGAATGTTGCCACTTTATGGGCTGTGCCCTATTGTTGCTCCGTCGGGCAATACCTGTGTCCGGGAAAGAATACTCTGGAAATAGAAGTAACCAATCTTTCTGCCAATCGCATAGCCGATATGGATCGCCGTGGAGTGAAGTGGCGCATCTTCAAAGATATAAATATTGCAGCGCTTGGTTATAAAAAAGGGACTTATGCCGGTTGGGAACCTGTGCCAAGCGGATTATTAGGCCCTGTACGTATTATACCACTGAAGATAACTAAAAACGAAATGCAATGAAAAAAATCAGTCTGGGCGGAGTAGCGCTTGTTTGCGCTTTCTGCTCCTTATATGCTCAAGACCCGCGTGAACGAAACTATTTCTATGAAATCCTTGATCCTAAGCATGAACCGAAACCGTTGGTAGAGGGATTTGCCCAAGAGCGGATTACTGAAAATTTAAATCGCGGACTGGCGGTTGCCCCTTCCCGGGACGGCAAATCTGTGTATCTCAGCTGGCGTTTGCTGGCATCGGATGCTCCCGCCACGGCTTTCCATGTATATCGTGAGGTGGGCGGAAAGGCTTGCCGCCTGACGAAAAAGGCCGTTTCCCGTACTTGTGACTTTGTGGACACCGCTCCTCATGCACAAGCCGTCTATTGGGTGGAAGCTGTTGCAAAAGGACAGAAGCCGGTTGTATCGGAAAAACGGAAGGTTGTGTTGTCCGATTTGAAGCCTTATACTTCTATCCGCTTGAAAGATAATGCAAAAGCAGGAAAGATAGCATTGGCCGACCTGAACGGGGACGGAACTTATGATTATATAGTCCGTACTCCCGAAACGAATGTGGATCCGGGCATGCCGGGTGATACTACCGGAAAAACGTATAAAATATCCGCTTATTTGAGTGACGGTACTTACCTATGGACATACGATATGGGACCGGGGATTGAACCGGGTATCTGGTACTCGCCTTTCATCGTATACGATTTCAATGGTGACGGTAAGGCTGAGGTGGCGATTAAAACAGCGGGTACTGACTATGTGAAAAACGAGAAAGGACGTGTTTGCGGCGGGAGTGAATATCTTTCCGTACTGGACGGCATGACCGGACAGGAGATAGACCGGGTGGATTGGCCTGAGCGCAATGACCGTTACGGAAATCTGATTCGTCAGAATCGTAATCAGATGGGGGCTGCCTATTTAGACGGAAAGACCCCGTTTATATTGGCGGCACGCGGCACTTACAAGCTGATGGTTGTGGATGCCTGGATGTTGAAAAACGGTAAATTGGAACGTGCATGGCGTTGGGACGGTGATGAGGAGAATCCTATTGTCCGTAGTATGGGTGCGCACAGCATGGTTACTGCCGATGTGGACGGTGATGGCCGTGATGAGGTTATGTTAGGTTCCTGTATGCTTGATGATAACGGAACACTTTTGTGGTCTTCGGGCTTGGGACATAGCGACAAGGCATATCTTTGCAAGTTGCATCCCGATAGGGAAGGCATGCAGGTGTTTATGGTAAGTGAACCCAAAAAGGAAGATGGCCGTGGCGTTTCAGTAGTGGATGCGGCTACGGGTAAATTGATATGGAGCATCGGTCATACTACTTATCATGTAGGTGACGGTATGGTAACGGATTTTGATCCTGCTCATCCCGGTTTGGAGTGTTTTGCCAGCGAAGACCGTAAGGGGGGAAGTACCGACAGATATTTGCTTACTGCCGACGGGAAGAAACTGCAAGTAGCTCAAGATGAGATTCCCGGCTGCCGTAACTGGATATGGTGGGATGCTGATTTGTTGCGTGAGACATTTAAGGGAGACGATAACCGTTGGGGAGCAGGCTCCTCTTCCGGTGGACGTAGTCAGAGCATCTGGAAATGGAAAGGTGAGATATTAACGGAAAATATCAAGGGGGATATATTACTGATGGCTGATATGGAAGGTGACTGGCGCGAGGAACTGATAACGGCTTTGCCCGGCGAACTGCGTATTTACCGCACCGATATTCCTGCGACAGACCGTAGGGTAACGTTGATGCAGGACGCTTTGTACCGTAGTTATGTGGCTCATCGTAGCATGGGGTATCCTCAAGCACCCGTACCGTCTTATTATTTAGGAGATAATTAATACATGTATCGGAATAAGATGTTCTAGTATGTTTGCTAACTTTAAAACGCTATTAAGAATGACAAAACCATTGTATGTAATTGCTGCTGTTTGTTTATGGATATTCAGTTCTTGCCAGTCTGCGGACTATAAATATGAAGCTGTCTATCGTAACCTGCCTTTTGACATGCCTCGTGTGGAAGCGCCGAGATTTCCCGACCGTACGGTCAATCTGAAAGAGTTTAATGCCGTCGGTAATGGGGAAACTCTATGTACATCGGCTTTTGCCGATGCAATCAATGCCCTTTCCGAACAAGGGGGAGGACATCTTGTTGTTCCTGCCGGTGTTTGGCTTACAGGGCCGATCGTATTGAAAAGCAATATCGACTTGCATTTGGAAAAAGGGGCTGTTATCCTTTTCTCTCCTGATGTGGACCTCTATCCTTTGGTGGAAACAGTGTTTGAGGGGTTGGATACCCGTCGTTGCCAGTCTCCGATTTCCGGCCGTAACCTGGAAAATGTAGCTATAACCGGCGAAGGGGCAATTGACGGAAACGGCCATTACTGGCGTCCGTTGAAGCGTGAGAAGGTTACGGAGAGCGTCTGGAAGCAGACAACAGCCCGTGGCGGTGTATATAAACGTCCTACCTACTGGTTTCCTTATCCTGAAACTTTGAAAGGGGATACTATCAGCAATATGAATGTCCCCCAGAATCTGAAAACGGAAGAAGAGTGGCAAAGTGTCCGTCATTTCCTTCGTCCGGTGATGGTGAGTCTGATAGAGTGTAAGAATGTGTGGTTGCAAGGGGTGATTTTCCAGAACTCTCCGGCGTGGAACCTGCATCCGCTGATGTGTGAGAATGTGCTGGTTGAAGATGTGCAGGTGCGTAATCCGAGCTATGCGCAGAACGGTGACGGACTGGATTTGGAATCTTGTAAAAACGCGCTGATTGTGAATTCTACCTTTGATGTGGGAGATGACGGAATCTGTCTGAAAAGCGGTAAGGATGAAGATGGCCGCCGTCGTGCACGTCCTTGCGAAAATGTAGTGGTAGATGGCTGCACGGTATTTAAAGGCCATGGCGGTTTCGTTGTCGGCAGTGAGATGAGTGGCGGGGTACGTAATGTATCCGTCAGCAATTGCCAGTTCCTGGGAACGGATGTGGGACTGCGTTTTAAGAGCAAGCGTGGTCGTGGCGGTATTGTTGAAAATATATGGATTACCAATGTGTCTATGATGGATATTCCGACCGAACCGATTACTTTCAATCTTTATTATGGTGGAAAATCTGCCGTTGAAGTGTTGGAGAGCGGTGAAAAAGTTCCGGCTAAAGTAGATCCTCTTCCTGTGGATGAAACAACTCCTTGTTTCCGGAATATTCATGTGAAGAATTTGGTATGCGCAGGCGCCCGTCGTGCATTGTTCTTCAACGGTATCCCGGAAATGCCGATTGAAAATGTGGTTTTGGAAGATGTTGATATAACTTCCCGATTGGGAGCCGAATTTGTTTATAGCAAGGCCGTTACGATGAAGAACGTAACCATCCGGAATACGGAAGGCGAGCAAATTGTCACCCGTTTTTGTGAGGATGTGAAATAGAAGACCGGATGTGGTAATAGCGGATGAAACGGATTGTCAAATCTGACACCCTTTCAGTCAAAATAAGTACAAGGAATAGGGGATGATTCCCCTATTTTTGTATCATGAAATAGCGACTAAAACTAATTACCATGAAACAATGTTTTTTTGCGGTCGATTTGGGAGCTACCAGCGGCCGTACCATCTTGGGAACTTTCACACCGGAAGGATTGGAAATGGAAGATGTGAATCGGTTCCCGAATCATCTGATTGAAACCGGCGGACATTTTTATTGGGATATATATGAGCTTTACCGGCATATTATCGAAGGACTGAAAATAGTCGCTCAGAAGAAGGATGTGGAAATTACTTCCATCGGTATTGATACATGGGGAGTGGATTTTGTCTGTGTAGGTAAAGACGGCGGATTTCTTCGTCAGCCTTATTCGTACCGTGATCCTCATACAGCCGGAGCGCCTGAGGCTTTCTTTAAAAAGGTTGCCCGCAAGCAGGTCTATGAGTGGACGGGTATTCAAGTGATGAATTTCAACTCTTTGTTCCAGCTTGATACATTGAGACGTAATAATGACAGTGCATTGGCCGCTGCCGATAAATTGCTTTTTATACCGGATGCTTTGAGTTATATGCTGACCGGTGAAATGGTAACGGAATATACCATTGCCAGTACGGCGCAGTTGGTCAATGCAAACACCCGTAAACCGGAAGATGCTTTATTGCGCGAACTCGGACTGACGGAAAATAATTTCGGTCGTTTTGTTTATCCCGGTGAGAAAATAGGAACATTGACAAAGGAAGTACAGCGCATGACCGGATTGGGAGATATACCTGTAATCGCAGTTGCCGGGCATGATACGGCTTCTGCTGTGGCTTCGGTTCCTGCAATGAATCCTGATTTTGCCTATCTGAGCAGCGGAACCTGGTCTTTAATGGGAGTGGAAACGAAGGGGCCGGTTATTACAGAGGAAACCGAATCTTTGAATTTTACGAATGAAGGCGGTGTGGATGGCACTATCCGTCTATTGAAAAATATTTGTGGGATGTGGCTGTTGGAACGCTGCCGTGCGGCGTGGGGACAGATATCTTATCCGGAACTGATAGCCGAAGCGAATGCCAGTGAGCCGTTCCGCAGTCTGATTAATCCTGATGATGTCCTGTTTGCCAATCCTGCCGATATGGAACAGGCTATACAGACGTACTGTTCGGATTCTCATCAGCCTGTTCCGCAGACACGGGGGCAAATTGTACGTTGTATCTTTGAGAGCCTTGCTCTGCGCTATCGTCAGGTTTTGGATAATCTTCGCACTCTTTCTCCTCATCCGATAGAGACACTTCACGTTATTGGCGGAGGAAGCCGTAATGAATTATTGAACCGTTGGACAGCCAATGCTGTCGGTATTCCTGTTGTGGCAGGCCCGTCTGAGGCTACGGCAATCGGTAATATCATGATTCAGGCATTGGCGGCGGGAACGGCAAAGGATATTGCTTCCATGCGCCAGTTGATCAATCGTTCTATTTCTTTGGAAACTTTCTATCCGGAAGATACGGACGTGTGGGATACCGCATATTTACACTTCAAACAGGTGACAATGAATCATTAATGTTTAAAATTATATTAAATAAATCAGTATCATGAAAGAAGAATTAATAACAAAGGCTTATGAAGTGGCAAAGGAACGTTATGCTGCTCTTGGGATAGATGTGGAAAAGGTAATGGAACAGCTCCAGAAGGTTGCAATCTCCATGCACTGCTGGCAGGCCGATGATGTTATCGGCTTTGAGTCGGGCAGCTCGCTGACCGGCGGTATCCAGACTACAGGTAATTATCCCGGTAAGGCCCGTAATATGGAAGAATTGCGTAGCGACATCTTAAAGGCCGCTTCTTATATACCGGGCAAACATCGCTTGAATCTGCATGAAATTTACGGTGATTTCGGCGGTACGTTTGTTGACCGTGACCAGGTGGAAGTGAAACATTTTGAAAGCTGGATGCAATGGGCGGCTGAAAACGGGATGAAACTGGATTTCAACTCGACTTCTTTCTCACATCCTAAAAGCGGTAACTTGTCTTTAGCCAATCCGGATAAAGGCATCCGTGATTTCTGGATTGAACATACCAAGCGCTGCCGTGCCATTGCGGAAGAGATGGGACGTTGTCAGGGCGATCCTTGCATCATGAATCTTTGGGTACACGACGGTAGCAAGGATGTTACGGTAAACCGTATGAAATACCGTGAACTGTTTAAAGACTCTCTCGACCGGATTTTTGCTACGGAATATAAAAATATGAAGGACTGTCTGGAATCTAAAGTATTCGGTATCGGTCTGGAAAGCTATACAGTGGGCTCTAATGAATTCTGTGTAGGTTATAGCGTGCAACACCAGAAACTGATAACAATCGATACGGGTCACTTCCATCCTACGGAGAGTGCTGCTGATAAAGTTTCGTCCATGTTGCTGTTCGTACCCGAACTGATGCTTCATGTAAGTCGTCCGATACGTTGGGATTCCGACCATGTGACTATTATGGATGACCCGACTCTCGAACTCTTCCAGGAGATTGTCCGTTGCAATGCCTTGGACCGTGTACACATCGGTCTTGATTATTTCGATGCTTCCATCAACCGTATAGGCGCTTATGTCATCGGTACCCGTGCCGCACAGAAATGTATGTTGCGGGCATTGCTGGAACCGTTGGCTAAACTTCGCGAGTATGAGGCTGCCGGTCAGGGCTTCCAACGTCTTGCCCTGTTGGAAGAAGCTAAAGCTTTGCCTTGGAATGCCGTTTGGGATATGTTCTGTTTGAAGAATAATGTTCCGGTAGGTGAAGAATTCATTGCTGAAATAGAAAAATACGAAGCTGAGGTTACATCCAGACGTAACTAAGTTTATCAGAGTTAGTGATAGTGTTTAGCGGGGAAAGCATATCTTTGCCCGCTACTTTCATTACTCATAGAACATTAACCGTTGATTATCATGAATACACTAATAGGATTATTAATTATCGCTGTGGGAAGCTTTGGGCAGAGCAGCTCGTATGTACCTATCAATAAAGTCAAAGGTTGGTCCTGGGAAAACTTCTGGTTGGTACAGGGCATTTTTGCCTGGCTTGTTTTTCCGCTGCTCGGCGCTTTACTTGCCATTCCTGCCGATGGCAGCCTGATAGAACTTTGGGGAGCGGTGGTGCATTGCCGGCTATTATTTACGGTGTCCTTTGGGGTGTCGGCGGTCTGACATTCGGATTGAGTATGCGCTATTTGGGCGTTGCTTTAGGACAAAGTATAGCTTTGGGTACCTGTGCCGGTTTCGGAACCCTGTTCCCGGCTCTGTTTGCAGGGAAAGATTTGCTGCACGGTGACGGTCTGATGCTCCTTATTGGTGTTTGCATCACTTTGGCGGGAATTGCCATTATCGGTTATGCGGGCAGTCTACGCTCCAGGAATATGAGTGAGGAGGAAAAAAAGGCTGCCGTGAAAGATTTTGCGTTAACAAAAGGGCTGCTGGTTGCTTTGCTGGCAGGTGTGATGAGTGCCTGTTTTGCTCTCGGCCTGGATGCCGGAACGCCTATTAAGGAGGCGGCGCTGGCAGGTGGGGTGGCCCCGTTGTATGCCGGACTTCCTGTTATCTTTCTGGTAACTTTGGGCGGGTTCTGTACGAATGCGGCTTATTGTATCCAGCAAAATATAAAGAATAGGACGGGTAAGGAGTATTTGTCGGTCAGCGGCGATGTCCTTGTGAATAATGTTTTGTTCTGTGCTCTTGCCGGAGTATTATGGTATTCGCAATTCTTCGGTCTGGAAATGGGTAAGAGTTTCTTAGGCGGCAGTCCGATATTGCTTGCATTCTCCTGGAGTATACTGATGTCGCTGAATGTTACATTCAGTAATGTCTGGGGAATCCTGCTGAAAGAATGGAAGGGGTGCGGTTCCCGTACAATAGGCGTATTAATATTGGGATTGGCCGTTCTCATTGCTTCTATCATTGTAGTGGCGATGGCGCAAGCATGAAAATAATATCTAATAAACTGTAATTAAATAGACACATGAAATCAATTCTTGAAAATCGTCCCGAATTGGCTTATGAAGTCAATCAAGCGGCAGAAGTGGCCGGTTATCTTTGGCAAAAAGGTTGGGCGGAACGTAATGGTGGTAATATAACTTTAAACATCACTGAATATGTAGATGATGAAATCCGGGCTTTGCCGGCTATCAGCGAAGTAAAACAGATAGGAAAGGTACTCCCTTATCTGAAAGGTTGTTATTTTTATTGTAAAGGTACTCAGATGCGTATGCGTGATTTGGCACGTTGGCCTATGGCAAACGGTTCAATCATCCGTATTCTGGATGACTGTGCCAGCTACGTAATTATAGCAGACCAGCCTGTAATGCCTACATCGGAATTGCCTTCTCATCTTGCCGTGCATAATTATCTGCTTGAAAAAGGCTCTCCTTACAGAGCATCCTTGCATACACATCCTATCGAATTGATTGCTATGACCCATAACAAGAAGTTCCTGGAGAAGGATGTGGCTACCAATCTGCTTTGGAGTATGATTCCGGAAACAAAGGCGTTCTGTCCTCGTGGATTGGGTATAATCCCTTATGAATTGCCAAGTTCGGTAAAATTGGCTGACGCTACTATTGAGGCTTTGAACGATTATGATGTAGCTATGTGGGAAAAGCATGGAGTCTTTGCTGTAGATGTGGATATTATGTCTGCTTTTGACCAGGTAGATGTGTTGAATAAATCTGCACTGATTTACATTGCAGCTAAAAACATGGGCTTTGAACCGGACGGAATGAGTCAGGAACAAATGAAAGAGATGACCGTGGCTTTTAATTTACCCAAATAAAAATGAAGTATATGTACAGAATGATATTGAACGAAACCTCTTACTTCGGAGCAGGCTGTCGGAAAACAATTGCGGTGGAAGCCATGCGTAGAGGTTTTAAGAAAGCGTTCTTTGTGACAGATAAAGACCTGATCCGTTTTAAAGTCGCAGACAAAATAATTGAAGTTTTTGAAAAGAATCGTATTCCTTATGAGCTTTTCAGTGATGTAAAGGCAAATCCGACGATTGCGAACGTACAGAATGGCGTATCCGCTTTTAAAGCATCCGGTGCTGATTTTATTGTAGCGCTGGGCGGTGGCTCTTCCATTGATACGGCAAAAGGTATCGGCATTGTTGTGAATAATCCGGATTTTGCAGATGTGAAGTCATTGGAGGGTGTAGCTGCAACCCGTCATAAGGCTGTCCCGACTTTT
>ERZ780139.2180-NODE-2180-length-15151-cov-9.008214_pt1 | contig 15151 bp, 9 predicted proteins | sample MGYA00511476_ERZ780139 | MGnify/ENA primary metagenome ERZ780139 (study PRJEB29588, sample SAMEA2158190) | human gut metagenome | biome: human gut; feature: human-associated habitat; material: faeces | place: Denmark | collected 2008/2010 ... | reverse complement strand
GCTGCCGGTCGAGGAGACAACACCCGACACGCCGCTGCGCGTGGGCTGGAGCCCGCTCTACGAAGAGCCGTGCCTTGCAAAGCAGCTCGGCCTCAAAAAGCTCTGGGTCAAGGACGACGGACAGAACCCGACGGCGTCGCTCAAGGACCGCGCGTCCGCCATGGCGGTCGCCAAGGCGGGGGAGGCGGGCGCGAAGATCATCGCCTGCTCGTCCACGGGCAACGCCGCGAGCTCTCTTGCGGGCAACGCCGCGGCCGCGGGCCTCAAGACCTTCATCTTCGTTCCCGAGCGCGCGCCCAAGGGTAAGGTCGCGCAGCTGATGACCTTTGGCGCAAACGTGATCTCCGTCAAAGGCAACTATGAAGAGACGTTCGAGCTGTCGAAAAAGGCCATCGACAAGTGGGGCTGGTACAACCGCAACGCGGCTATCAATCCGTACCTCTCCGAGGGCAAGAAGACCGTCTCACTCGAGATCGCTGAGCAGCTCGACTGGAAGATGCCGGATTATCTCGCCATCTCCGTCGGCGACGGCTGCACCATCGCAGGCGTGTGGAAGGGCCTCAAGGACCTGTACGCCATCGGCTTTATCGACAAGCTCCCGCGCCTCATTTCCGCGCAGGCCGAAGGCTGCCACCCCATCAACCGCGCCATCGCGGAGAACAAGCCCTGGGAGCCGATGGAGGAGAACACGCTGGCCGACTCCATCGCCGTCGGCGTGCCGCGCAACGCGGACAAGGCGCTCATGGCGATCCGCGAGTCGAACGGCATCGTCGTGAACGTGACGGACGAGGAGATCATGGCGGCGCAAAAGCTGCTCGGCACGACCTGCGGCGTCTTCGGCGAGCCCGCGGGCGTCACCGGTACGGCGGCAGTCAAGAAGCTCTGCGAGCAGGGCGTGCTCGGTGAGAACGACACGGTCGTCTCCGTCGTGACGGGCAACGGCCTCAAGGACGTGGCCAACGCCATCAAGTTCTGCGGCGAGCCGATGAGCCTGCCGAACGACCTTGACCTGCTGGTCGAGGAATTCGACAAGCGCGGCATCAAGACCGAAGCGTAACAGACAAAAGAAGGCCCCGCGAACCGTCTGGTTCGCGGGGCCTTCTTTATACAAAGTGCTTATTTATGATAGGGACGCAGTTCAGCAGGGCGGAGATCGCCGTGGAAGCTGCGAACACGAAAATCGCGAGCAGCGGCACGGAGAAAAAGGCGTTGCATGAAAAGGTATCAATGCCAAAGTGCTGTAACAGCTCGATGACCATGGGGTGGACAAGGTAAACGCCGAAGCTGTATCTTGACAGCTGACGGACGAAGGCAAGAGCCTTCGCCTGTCTGTCTCCCTCTCGGAAACTCGATAGATTCAGATGCTGCTTGGCGAAGACAAAGATCGGAACGCTGGTGAGCAGCACGTTGAGCGAATCGTAGTTATAGAAGACAGCGCTCGGCGCGCCCTGCGCCTTGGCGTGGACAACGGGGGCGATTATGGAGAAAAGAAGCGCCAGAATGCCGACAGCGTAGAGGACGGCCTCCTCTCTGCGGCTGAAGTCCCTGCGGCTTAAATAGTATCCGCCGACAAAATATACCGTGAAGCCGAGCGGAAAATAGCAGTAGGTATACATGCTGACGGTTTTGATCACAACGCTCAGCTGCGGCGAGATAAAGGAGGAATACAGGACAAGCTGAGGGAGAAGAAACGTAAAGATAAGCGCCAGCAGCAGGAAGTAACGCATAAGCGTTTCGCTCTGAGCGATGGGCCGCAGGAGAGGAATGAGCAGATACAGCCCTACGATCATGTAGAGGAACCACAGATGATAATGCCCCGTGATGAACTGGGAAAGCACGACCGAAAGCGGCGCGTGACGAAAGACAAGGTCGATGAGCGCGTAGCAGCCGGACCAGAAGAGAAAGACCGTGGCGATACGCGCGACGTTCTTTTTGAGAATGGAGGAAATGCTGACATCGCGCCCGAGAAACAGCGCGCCGCTGATCATCACAAAGATGGGGACAGACCATTTTCCTGTGGTACAGTAGAGATTGAAGGCAAACCACGCCCGTGAACTGACGTCAACATCTGCCCAGTGCTGCGCGGCAAGATGCACGAAAACAACAAAGAAGATCGCCACGATGCGGAGAATGTCGAAATAGATCACGCGCCTGCGCGTGGAATGCTCTGCTGGCATGCTTAGCTCTCCTTTTCCGCAGCGTTACCAACCATCTCATTCTGCGCATCGTCAGACGCGGCATCGGGTGCGGACGCTTCCGCCGCGGGCTCTGCCGAGGCAGCTTCGGCCTCCTGCGCCTGCTGGGCGGCCATGGCCTCGGCGCGGCCTTCTTCGCGCGCCTGCTTTACGGCCTCCTCGCGGGTCTTTTCCGCCTTGGCACGCTCCTTTTCGACCATGTGCTGAGCGTGCTTATTTTGCAGCTTGAACACCAGCCGCAGCACGAGCACGAACACCACGATCGCAAGGCCGAGCCAGCTCCAGAACTTGAGCTCGAAGAGCGTCTTGACCGTCCAGTACTTTGCCTGCATGCCGAGGAAGCAGAACAGGATCGACACGGCCAGCGCCGCGCCGAAGAGCAGCACCCACAGCACCGACTTGACGGCGCTACGCTTACGCACACGCAGGTGCGCGATCAAAAACAGCAGACTCAGCAGAAAAAACGCAGGGAACTGCGCAAATAAAATTTCCCTCAGATCCATTGGTTACCTCACAGTGCGCATTTGCCGCGCTTCAAGTATTCGCCCATCTTGCCGCCGACGACCTTGCCGCCGTCCACCTGCAGCTGACCGCGCAGGTAGACCTTCGACACGCCGCCATTCGTGCGGAATCCCTCGAACGGCGTGTAGCCCGCCTTGGAGAGCATGTCCGCGCCGTGGAGCACGTGGCTCGCGCCGGGATCGTAGACGACGATGTCGGCGTCGCTGCCCGCAGCGATGACGCCCTTGCGGGGGTAGAGACCGTAGAGCTTGGCGGGATTTTCGCTCAGCGCGCGGCAGACGCCGCCGAGCGAGAGTTTGTTTTCATTGATGGCCACGGTGTAGACGACCTCGCCACGCGTTTCGACGCCGGGAAGACCGCCGGGGATCTTCGTAAAGTCGTCGCGGCCCATGTCCTTCTGCTCGAGCGTGAACGAGCAGTGGTCGGTCGAGATGGTCTGCACCTCGCCGCGGCGCAGCGCCTTCCAGAGCGCTTCACTGTCTTCCTGCGAGCGGATCGGCGGCGCGCAGACGTAGCGCGCGGCGGAGGAAAAGTCGGGATCGTAGTAAACGCCGTCGTCGAGCGCCAAATACTGCGGGCAGGTTTCGACATACACGGTCTGTCCGCGGCGGCGCGCCGCGGCGATCTCGTCAAGAGAAGCACGGTTCGTCGTGTGGACGATGATGACGGGCGCGTCGGCCGCCTGCGCGATGCGCAGCAGACGCGAAACAGCCTCGGCCTCTAAATAGTCGGGGCGGGAGATCGGGTGCGATACGACGTCCGCGCCCAGGCCGCTCGCCTTGAGTTCGGCGATGCGCGCGTCGATGACGCCCGCGTTCTCGCAGTGGACGCCCGCGATGCCGCCGCGGACCTTGAGCGCTTTCAGCGCGCGGTAGACCGCGCCGTCGCCGATCATCATGGCGGGGTAGGTGAGGTACATCTTGAAAGACGTGATACCGGCGTCGAACATCGCGTCGAGCTCAGACTCGATGCTCTCGTTCCAGTCGTCGATGGTCATGTGGAAGCCGTAGTCGCAGTAGCACTTGCCGTCAGCCTTTTTATGCCAGAGATCAAGCCCATAGGCAAGGGATTCCCCTTTATTGGGGCAGGCAAAGTCGATGACCGTCGTCGTGCCGCCGCGGATGGCGCTTTTGCTGCCGCTTTCAAAGTCGTCGGCCGTCGTGGTGTTGCACACATCGAGATCGAAGTGCGTGTGCGCGTCGATAAAACCGGGGAAGAGCATGCAGCCCGTCACGTCGACGACCTCGCTCTGCGCGGCGAGCTCGGGCGGGATGTGGCCGAGCATTTCGACCTTTTCCCCGTCGATGAGCACGTCGGCGCGGCGGCAGCCGCGGCCGCTGACGACATAGCCGCCTCGAAGCAGTGTTTTCATGGAAGAAGCCTCCTTATCTGAGAGAAAAAATTCCGTACCAAATCGACAAAAGCATAGCATACTTTTTGCCCAATTTCCATAGAGTTTGGAAAAAATGTGAGATGCACCAAGAATTTTGCCGGAAATTCGGAACAATGCCGTATTGAGAAAGTAGCAGACATACGATACAATAAAATCATACCACATTCCGCTTTTATTTGTACAAAAAGCGAACTTTTGGCGCGCAGACCAACTGAGAGATGTGAAAAGAAGCTGTGTGTCGCGAAGAGCGGACAGAGAAAAAGCGGAGTGAAAAAATTGAGGAGGAAAACACTATGCGCAAGTTCCTATCCGTCCTGCTCGCAATGGCGATGGTCCTCTCACTGAGCGTGACCAGCTTTGCGGCAGACACCGACAGCGAGGCGAAAGCCGAGATGGCGGGCAAGACCGTGATCCTGCACACAAACGATGTGCACGGCGCGATCGAAGGCTATGCCTACATCACCGCGCTCAAGGCCGACTACGAGGCCAAGGGCGCCGAGGTCATCCTCGTTGATGCGGGCGACTACAGCCAGGGCGAAGTCTATGTCAGCGACACCAAAGGCCTCGATGCCGTCGAAATGATGAACGTCACGGGCTACGACGTCGTCACTCTCGGCAATCATGAGTTCGACTACGGTTACGCACAGCTCAAGGAGAACATGACCAAGGCGGACTTCAAGATCCTCTGCGCGAATGTCTACGGTGAGGACGGCATCCCCATCTTCGATGCGAACTACACCTACACCACCAAGTCCGGCGTGAAGATCGGCTTCTTCGGCATGGAGACGCCCGAAGCGCAGACCAAGGCCAACCCCGCGCTCATCAAGGGTCTCAAGTTCGACACCGACCTCAAGGCAGTCGCCGAAAAGCAGCTTGAAGCGCTCAAGGATGACGATGTCGTCATCGCGCTTTCCCACCTCGGTGTGGATGATTCTTCCAAGCCCTATACCTCCTATGACCTCTACAATGCGGCCAAAGGTATCGACTTCATCATCGACGGTCACTCCCACAGTGTGATGACTAAGGGCAAGAACGGCGAGCCCATCCAGTCCACCGGTACGAAGTTCGCCAATATCGGCGTGATCGTCATCGACGATGCGAGCAAGAAGATCGAGAGCAACTCCCTCTACGAGATCAAGGAAGACACCGCCAAGGACGCGGCCGTTGCCGCTGCCGCGCAGAAGATCATCGACCGCATCGACAAGGAGTACGGCGCGGTCTTCGCCAAGAGCAAAGTGGAGCTCAATGGCGCGAAGGCCCCCAACGGCAACCGCGACGGTGAGACCAACAACGGCGATCTCATCACCGATGCAATGCTCTGGAAGGTCATGCAGAACAAGGAAGGCCTGACCGTGAATGAAGACCATGTGGTCGCCATCACCAACGGCGGAGGTATCCGCGCGGCCATCAAGGCCGGTGATGTCACCAAGAAGGATATCAAGACTGTTCTCCCGTTCGGCAACACCATCGAAGTGATTTATGTCACCGGCACTGAACTGCTCGAGGCACTCGAAGCCTCCACGTTCTGCGTGCCTGAGTCCATCGGCGGCTTCCCACAGGTCAGCGGCATCAGTTACACCATTTCCACCGGCGCTGTCTATGACGCGAATGCCGAGACCTATCCCGCTTCCACCTACTATGGCCCCAAGAGCATCAACCGTGTGACGATCAACAGCATCAATGGCAAGGACTTCAAGCTGGGTGATACCTATGCGGTCGTTACCAATAACTTCAGCGCTGCCGGCGGCGATACCTATTATGCTTTCAAGGCCGCTACCGCGAAGTTCGACACCGGCGTTCCTCTGGACGAGGCTGTGATGGAGTATGTCACCAAGGAGCTCAAGGGCGTCATCGGCGAGCAGTATGCCGCGCCTCAGGGCCGCATTCTGATGAACCCGTTCAAGGATGTCAAGGTTTCCTCCTGGTTCGGCCAGTATGTCATCGACCTCTACAATGACGGCATCATCAACGGCACCTCTGCCACCACCTATGCGCCCAACGACACCCTGACCTGGGCTGCCGCGCTCAAGCTCCTGCTTGTCAGCAACGGCAATCTCAAGGCTGCGGACGCCACCGGCGCCGACTGGAGCAAGAACGCCATCGCCAAGGCCGCTGAGCTGGGCCTCGTTGCCGCCGATCTCGACGGTGCGAAGGCCATCTCCCGTCTCGAGTTCTGCCAGGTCGCTGCCAAGCTCAACAAGCTTGCCGAGTCCAAGACCGAGAGCAAGTTCACCGACTGCGCCGACGGTTACGTGATGGCGCTCGTCGACGCGAAGGTCATCGACGGTATGACCGCTACCACCTTCGAGCCCGATGCCTCTCTGACCCGCGCGCAGATCGCCAAGATCATCTATCAGCTGAACCTGATCGAGAAGTAAGGCAAAATATAAACGCAAAAAGAGCGCTGCTTAGGCAGCGCTCTTTTTGTTGCAAAGGGGAGAGGAGCCGGTGCGACGCACAGGCTCCCCGATTCATTTTGCGATTTTGTTGTTATGCGTACAGGTAGCTGTACTTATCGCGCACGGTGAGGATGAGCGCCTCCAGCTCGACAGGGAGATCGTTGTCGCAGGATGCCAAGTCGTATTCCCTCACGCCGTCCTCGTAGCGTAGGCGGACCATATCGTCGTCCTCGAAGAGCACGCCGTAGTTCTCACTTTCGTCCATGTCCTCCTTTGTCTGGAAGAGGGTGAATTTGTCGTGGCAGGGCTCGCTGGCGTAGGGGCAGAACTGCGTGCAGTTGCCGCACTCGTTGCACATCTTGTCGACGTGGACGATCTCGTGCGAGCCGTCGGCCATCTTGATGACGACGTTCGCGCGGTTCGGGCAGGAATCGACGCAGTTTTCGCACACGGTGGAGCATTGCAGGCAGCGCTCGCCGTCGCAGACGCATTTGCTCGCCATGGAGAGCACGCCCTTCTTGCTCTGCGCGTCGAACTCGGTCACGTCGGCCTCGGCAGGGATGTCGTAGATGTGCGGGTGGCCGATGACGATCTCGGCAAAGCACGCAGCGTCGGCAATGCCCTCGACCACGGTGGCGGGGCCGCGGTGCGCGTCGCCCGCGCAGTACACGCCGGGAATGTTCGTCTCGAACGCGGGACCCTTGCGCTCCATCTCAATGCCGTTTGCGGCCATCAGCTCAGCGTCGACCTGCTCGCCGACGGCGGAGATGACCATGTCGCAGGGGATGGTGAACTGCTCGCCGGACTTGACGGGGCTACGTCGGCCGGTCTCGTCGGGCTCGCCGAGGATCATCTTGTCGCACAGCAGCTTGCCGCGGCTCTGCTTGACGGGCGCGGCCAGCTCGACGAATTCGACGCCCTCGTCGATGGCGAGCTGGAGCTCGTGCTCGTCGGCGGGCATGAACTTCTTCGTGCGGCGGTAGAGGATGGTCGCATGCGCACCCATGCGCTTTGCAACGCGCGCGGCGTCCATGGCGGTGTTGCCCGCGCCGACAACGACGATGTTGCCGCTTAGGCAGGGCTTGACCTGCTTTTTCATGCGCTTCATCCACTCGATGACGCCCTGCACGTTGCCTTCAATGTCGAGCTTGCCGGGCTTCCACGCGCCGGTGGCCATCAGGATGTGCGTGTAGCCCATCTTCTTGAGCTGTTCGACGGACGGAGCAGGCTTGCCGAGCTTGACCTCGACGCCGTAGCGCTCCATGAGCGCGATGTCCTTGTCGATGGCCTCGTCGCTGATGCGGAAGGCGGGGATGACGTAGCGCGGCACGCCGCCGAGCTTGCGCTCGCGCTCGAAGATCGTGGTGGGAACGCCCTCGCGGCCAAGGAAGTACGCTGCGGCGATACCGGTCGGGCCGCCGCCGACGATGGCGACCTTCTTGTCGTCAACGGGCTCGGGTATACGGAGCGACGCCATGAGCGCGCTGTAGCCCTTTTCCGCGGCGAGCAGCTTTGTCTCGCGGATGTGGACGGATTCCTCATAGAAGTTGCGCGAGCACTTGCCCTGGCAGCGGTGCGCGCAGATGGTGCCGGTGATAAACGGCAGGGCGTTCTTCTCGGTGATGAGGCGGAGCGCCGGGCCGTAGAGCCCCTTGCGGCAGAGCTCAAGATATTCGGGAATGTCCTGCTCGATGGGGCAGCCGCCCTTGCAGGGTGCCTCAAAGCAGTCGAGAAGAGGAACCTGCTCTTTGCTCTTGCGGGAGGGCAGGGGCTTGATTGCCTTGAGGTGGTGGAAGTCGTGCAGGGCAGAGGCCGCGAGGTCGGAGATCGCGGCGGGATCGTTGCCCGTGAACGCGCGGTAGGGCATATTCTCGACCTTTTCGACCATCTGGTGCAGGCGGTTGTAGCCGCCGGACTTCAAAATGGTGGTGGCGACGGTGATGGGCCAGATGCCGGCGGCAAAGAGCTTGTCACAGTTGAAGTAGTCCGCGCCGCCTGCGAACGAAATGCGCATCTTGCCGCCAAACTGGCGGGAGATGCGATTGCACATCTCGATCGTCAGTGGGAAGAGGCTGCGGCCGGACATGTACATTTCCTCGTTGGGAAGCTCGCCGCGCGTCGTGTCGACGGGGAAGGTGTTGGAGAGCTTGAGGCCGAATTCAAGGCCCTGCTTATCCGCAATCTTTTGCAGCCGCTCGAACATCGGCACGGCGTCCTCCCACTGGAGGTCCTCGTTGAAGTGGTGCTCATCGAAGACGATGTAGTCATAGCCCATGGAATCGAGGATGCTGCGCGCGGTCTTGTAGCCGAGAATGGTCGGGTTGCACTTGACGAAGGTGTGCAGATGCTTTTCCTTGAGAAGATAGCTTGCGATGCGCTCAATCTCCTGCGGCGGGCAGCCGTGGAGCGTGGAGAGCGTAACGGAGCGGGAAACATTGGGGGAGATCGAGGCGATGAAGTCCTTTTCCTTGGGGAAGAGCTCGGTCAGGACTTTTTTACATTCCTTGAACTGCGCGGTCTTGCCCGCGTCCATCATGTTGTTGATATAGGTGTTGACCTTGCGGCCCTTGATGCCGTCCAGGTCGTAGCCGACGGACATATTGAACACGAACCCGTCGGGATCGCCGAAGCCGTAGACCTTGCTCATGACCTTGAGCGCGCACCAGGCCTTGATGTACTCGTCCTGCGCCTGCTGCACGGTCAGCTCGGTCGACCACTCCTGGTTGTAGCCCTCGTCAGCGGCGAGGATACAGGGGCGGGGAACACAGGCGGCAAGCTCCGCACCGTCCATTTTCTGCACGGTCTTGACCTCGAAAAAGCGCGCGCCGGCGGCATAGGCCGCGATGATATTCTGCGCAAGCTGGCTGTTGGGGCCGGCGGCGGGGCCAAACGGTGTTTCGATGCGCTCGCCGAAGATCGGCAGGCTTTTGCCGCTTGCGTGATAGTGCTTATGAACGCCGAACACATCGCCGCACTTCGCGTATTCGCTCGTCACCCAGTTCATCAGAGAGTCGAACGGAATGGGATACATTTTTTCAGACATTGTTTTTTCCTCCCGCTTGCTTAATAGGTTCTGTGATTCAACTCGCCCCAGAGTTTCTTGGCGGCTTCAAGAATGTGCGCATTTTCGGCTTCTTCGTCGATGCCGACGAGCTGGCGGTCGAGCATGAGGGTCTTGCCGGCGGCGATGGTGGTTTGGCACTGGCGGCCCGTCATGCCGAAGATCATGTGGCCGTCGATATTCTCGTCGGAGAACGGGGTGAACGGCTTATAGTCCATGACGATGATGTCCGCCGCGGCACCGGGCTTCAGCACGCCGAGCGTGTCGGGGAAGTATTTTTCACCGATCTTTGCGTTGTTCTTGAAGAGCATATCCGTGACCTCGCACCAGCCGACGTTCGGCAGGCAGTTCTGGCTGCGCTGGGAGCAGAGGGCGACCTTGAGGGACTCAAGCATATCGTTCGTGTAGGCGTCTGTGCCCATGCCGAGAAGAATGCCGCGCTTGTGGAGTTGGAGGACGGGGCAGATGCCGATGGCGTTGCCCATGTTGGATTCCGGATTGTTCACGACCATCGTGCCGGTCTCTTTGATGATCTCCATTTCGGCGGTGTTGACGTGGATGCAGTGGCCGAGGATGGTCTTGGGGCCGAGAATGCCGTGATCCTGCAAGCGCTGGACGGGGCGGCGGCCGTAGTTCTGGAGGGAGTCGTACACATCGTTCATGCCCTCGGACACGTGGATGTGATAGCCCGTGCGGCCGTTGTTGGCCGCGACCATGCGGTCGAAGGTCTTATCGGAGATCGTGAACAGCGCGTGGCCGCCGAACATTGCCGCGAGCATCGGGTCCTTATTCTTTTCGCATTCGGTGATAAAATCGGCGTTCTCCTGAATGGCCTGTAAGCACTTCTCCTCGCCGTCGCGGTCTGAGACCTCATAGCACAGGCAGGAGCGAAGGCCCAGGCGCTTGCTCTCCTCGGCAATCGTGTGGAGCGTGCCGGGAATCTCACCGTAAGAGGCGTGATGGTCGAAGATCGTCGTCACGCCCTGCTTGATGGAGTCGATGTAAAGCGCGGTGGCGGACGCCCTTGTGCCGTCCATCATCAGATGGCGGTCGATGGCCCACCATGTGCCGTCAAGGACTTCGTAGAAGTTCGTCGGGTTGTTGCCGACGATGGAAAGGCCGCGGGCGAGGGCGGAGTAGATGTGCGTGTGCGCGTTGATGAACGCGGGCATGATGACACCGCCTTTGGCGTCGATGATCTCGGCGTCGGGATACTTGGCGCGAAGCATCGCTTCCTCGCCTACTTCGACGATCTTCGTGCCCTCGAAGGCGACGGCGCCGTGCTCATAATAGCCCTGTGCATCTGCGTTGCGGGTGATGAGACGACCGTTGGTGACAAGTTTCATAAGTTTGCTCCTCCTTTTTCTTTTGCCTTTTCCCCGCCGCGAAAGCGGCACCGCAAGGGGAAAGAAAAAAGCGCTCCTCACACAGACCTTATCATCTCCACGAAAGGGGAGACCGTACAGCCCGTGCGCGAAGCACTACGTTGCAGCTACCAAACGGTAATTTAGTTTGTAAAAATATTTTACAGGAATCGCGAACAAAATGCACGTTTTTTCGTCTAAACTGACGTAGAAAATAAAAACGTAATTTTGTGCAATCCGTGGAAAGATAAAAAGATGCCCCGCAGCGGCCGTGTAAGCCCCGTCAAAACCTGCACCATTCTGGACAGGTGGGTCGCCTCTGTCCGGCTTTATTGCTTCCAACGTCCAGCCGCAGACGGCAGCCGGGAGGCCTGCAAACCACCGGAGCGTACCGGCGTCCCTTATGACGAAATGTGGGTTTAAAAAGAACTTATCACGCACCCCGCAGGGCATGTTCAGTTTATCTCAGTTTTCGGAAAAAATCCGTCGCAATCGAAGTTTTACTCTTCGTCGGAAAGGATCTGCTCCATGAAGAGGTCGTAGACCTTGTCGATTTCCTCTTCGTCGTCAATGGTGACAAGGAACTCCTCGCCGTTTTCCATCTGGCTTTTGAGGATCACGAGACCGTATTCCTCTTCGTTTTCCTCGTCCTCGCTGTCCTCTTCGACCACGGGGAAGAAGGCCATATACGTCGTGCCATTATGCTCGAGCGCGTCGACGTATTCCAGCTCTATATCGTTGCCCTCGTCATCGGTCAGCGTGACGAAATTGGGGCCGAACTCATCGTTCATGGGGGAACACCTCCTGAAAGTTTGTGCTCGCATTATACCGCACCTTGCGGCAAAATGCAAGACAAGATACGTACCACTTGACAGCCGTGCTATACTGTATTCTGTATCACTATTGAAAATCGGCTATGCGCGCTTGCGCATATTTCTATCGCAAAGGAGGAGGCGCTTTATGGAAGAAAACCGCGCAGAAAACCAGACGCCCCAAAGACAGCACACCCAGCACCCCACGCATCAGGCGCACAAAAAGAAAAAATCCGGCACGGCCAAGCGGGTCATCGGCACCATCTTAGCCATCGGACTCACGACCTGCCTGATGTTTTTCGCCATCTTCATGGTCTACGTGCATACGTCGCTCGATCTGAATGTGGACATCTCGGCCTACACGCTCAAGCAGAGCTCAACGGTCTACTATCAGGACAAGGCGAGCGGGGAGTGGGTGGAGCTGACGAAGCTCCACGGCGTAGAGAACCGCACGCTCGTGAGTATCGACGACATCCCCAAGCATGTGCGGGACGCGCTCATCTCCATTGAGGACGAGCGCTTTGAAAGCCACCACGGCGTGGACTGGAAGAGCACGGCGAAAGCCATTCTCGGCAAGCTCACCGGCACGTCGACCCGCGGCGGCTCGACGATTACCCAGCAGGTCGTGAAGAACATGACCGGCGACAACGAGGTGACTATAAAGCGCAAGGTGACAGAGATCTTCCGTGCGCTGCGCCTCGAGAAGAACTACTCGAAAGACGAAATTCTCGAGACGTACCTGAACCTCGTCTACTTCGGCAACGGCTGCAGCGGTATTGAGGCCGCGGCGGAGGGCTACTTCGGCAAGACCGTTGGTGAGCTGAGCATCGCGGAGGCGGCGTCCATCGTCGGCATCACGCAGTTCCCCTATAAATATGATCCGTCGCGCGGCGACTGGTACCGCGAGCAGAACAAGGAGCGCCAGCTCACCGTTCTTTATAAGATGCACGAGCTTGGCAAGATCAGCGACGAAGAGTACGAGCAGGCAAAGGCCGAACCGCTCGTCTTCTCCTGGGACCCGGGTTTTGTTCCTTCTGCGGGGGTTGCAAGCAGGGTGGATACCGCCTCGAGCACGGAGTATGACTCCTACTTTGTTGAGCGCATGTTCAACGACATCGTCGCCGATATGCACGAACAGCTCGGATATGATGAGTCGGTCGCAAAGGATCTGCTCTACACCGGCGGCTACTCCATCTACTGCACGGTCGATCCCAAAGTGCAGTCGATCGTGGAGAGCGTTTACGCCGACCGCAATAACCTGAACTACACCTCGTCCAAGGGCGAGCTGCTCCAGTCCGGCGCGACGATCATCGACAATACGACGGGCGACATCGTCGCCGTTGCGGGCCGCGTGGGCGAGCGCGAGGGGCGGTTCCTGCTCGACTATTCGACCGTTGTGCGTCAGTGCGGTTCTGCCATCAAGCCCTTGAGCGTTTATGCGCCCGCGCTGGACGCCGGCGTCATCACGCCCGCGAGCGTCATCGACGACTATCCCGTTGAAATGCTCGGCGGCAGTATTTGGCCGGTGAACGCCTACTCGGGCTACCGCAGCATTATGACGCTGCAAGACGCCATCCGCAATTCGTCCAACCCTACGGCGGTGCGCACGGCCATCAAGCTGACGCTGCCCGCGTCGTATGCGTTTATGACCGAAAACTTAAGCTTCACGACGCTGACGAACGACGATATGACCGCGGCGGGCGCGCTCGCGCTCGGCGGCCTTTCCAAGGGCGTGACGACGCGCGAGATGGCCGCGGCCTACGCAACATTTGCCCGCGGCGGCGTTTACACCACGCCGAGAACGTATACCGAGGTGCTTGACCACAACGGCAACGTCATCCTTGAAAATAAGACCGAGTCCCACGTCGCGATGGAGGAGAGCACCGCCTATGCGATGAACGAACTCCTGAAAAATGTCGTGCGCAACGGTACGGGTACGGGCGCGAACTTCTCCGGTATGACCATCGCCGGTAAGACCGGTTCGACCAACAGCAACAACGACCGTTACTTTGTCGGTTACACGCCGTATTACACGGCAGCGGTCTGGGTCGGCTACGACACGCCGACGCGCATCGTGGCGAGCGGCAACCCCGCCGCCACGCTGTGGAAGACGTTTATGAGCAAGGTCCACGCGGGCCTTCCGAACAAGGACTTTGAAGTCAGCAGCGCCGACATGGTCAGCGTGACCGTCTGCACGCAGACGGGACTTCTGGCCTCGGCCGGCTGTCCCTCGCAGACTGTCAAGGTCGCAAAGAACTATGCGCCCTCGCTGAGCTGCGACGGACACATCAGCGTAACCGTCTGCGCCGATTCCGGCATGCTCGCCTCCGACTACTGCCCGAATGTTACGACGGCCTATGTGCTCGATCTGAGCCAGCCGAACGTCAGCAGCGGTTGGGGCTACAAGCGCGAGCTTCTCACGACGCCGCTGAGCGCCGCGCTTCAGGCAACGTATCAGGCACAGCTCGAAGAAGGGCTCATTTCGTCGATCCCTGCAGGCGAACCGGTGCGCACGAACAGCGGCACAGTGCAGCTATACAGCGATCTGATGTACAGCGGCATGTGCACGACGCACACAACGCCGCTGGAGCCCACGCCGGACCCGGATGCACCGGATGACGGCAGCGGCACGACGCCGGGCGGTGATGCCACCACTGGCGGCGACAGCGGCACACAGACGCCGTCTGACAACACTGGCACGGCGGGAGACAGCGCATCCGGCGATGTCGGAGACAACGGCCAGTTCCTCAACTGGCTGCTCAATAACGGCGGCACAGGCCGGTAAAAAGCAATAAAAAAGAGAACGGTTTTCACCGTTCTCTTTTTTATGCGGCAGCTTCCGCTTTTGCGTTTCGAATCTGCGCGAACAGCAGCAGGAGGAAGGGGAAGAGCACCATCCCTGCCACGCCGAACGTGCAGTAGCCGAGGTACATCGCAAAAAGCGACGCGACCGGCGGCAGCCCCGCCTGCGCGGAGAGAAGCTTGGGCTCAAGCGTGTTGCGCGTGATGAGCGTGCAGAGGTAGAGCGCGAGGAGCACGATGGCCTTGGGCGGGAAGCCGAACAGCAGCGTGAAGACCGCCCACGGCACGAGCGCCGTGCCCGTGCCGAAGACCGGCAGCGCGTCGAGCAGTGTGATGAGAAAGGCGAGCAGCAGGGAATAGCTCTGGTGCATGAGGAGAAAGCCGATAAGAAGCTCTGAAAACGTGATGAGCGACAGCGTTGCCTGCGCGCGCAGCCACCGCGCAAGCGAGCGCATTACGCCGCCGCGAAAGAGCCGCAGCTTTGCCATCGCTTCTTCCGGCACGGCGTGTTCGAGTGCCGCGCAGAGCTCGGGGTACGACGCGGAGGTGAAGAAGATCGCAAGCACGCCCGTCGCGATGGCGAGCACGCCGCCCGGCAGCGCC
>ERZ780139.2178-NODE-2178-length-15157-cov-7.032976_pt1 | contig 15157 bp, 13 predicted proteins | sample MGYA00511476_ERZ780139 | MGnify/ENA primary metagenome ERZ780139 (study PRJEB29588, sample SAMEA2158190) | human gut metagenome | biome: human gut; feature: human-associated habitat; material: faeces | place: Denmark | collected 2008/2010 ... | reverse complement strand
TGACCCAGATGACCTTCGGCTTCAGCCGTGATGACGCTGCCAAGTTCCTGGGCGCTTACTACGAGAACAAGATCTACGAGAGCGATCCGTTCCAGCATCTGGACCAGGTCGGCGTCGGCAAGCTGGTCAAGATGGCTGCACATGATGGCCGTGAGACCCGTCCCGACCTGGGTCTGGGCATCTGCGGCGAGCACGGCGGCGATCCTTCCAGCGTCGAGTTCTGCCACAATGTTGGTCTGGACTACGTCAGCTGCTCTCCCTTCCGTGTGCCTATCGCACGTTTGGCCGCTGCCCAGGCTGCTATCAAAAATCCCAGAAAGTAAGATTGTTGCATGAAGATGCACTAATCGTGCAAAACGTGGGAAGATAAGCGTATGATAAACCTCCCCGGTGAAACTGAATGGTTTTGCCGGGGAGGTTTTTGTATATTAGGAGGAAAGTTATGAAACGAAAAGAATTGGAAGAGTTCAAGAAGAGATGGGAGGAAAATTTAGGTGGCCTTGGAGAAATGTTAAATAGTCCTTGGTTTGCAGTTTCAATAAAGTATGATGAAGCGGAAAAAAATAAGTGTTGTATTAAATTGGGACAATACGTTTTAAGATACTGGGCACAACTTCACGGGGTGGACTTATCGCCGTATGGCGACAAAGAAATTACAACGGATGAGTTTAAACAGGCAGTTACAAAGGCTCAAACTGAAATGAAAACAGATTTTGAAGGCGGTGAAGGAAACGCTGAAAATAACATATTAGATCAATTAAAACGAAGATTAAATATTATTTTATTTGGGACGACCAAACCAGAAGAAGATCAGAAAATCAAACTTGGAAAAAATGATTTGCTCAGTGCGTCAAATGTCGTTTTCTTTGATGAGCTATTAAAAACTGATGTGGGCGATCTTAAAACGATCATAGATGACAGAGAGATCGGTAATATAACGGGTGCACAAAAAAAGCACGTACATATAGAATACGAGGAGCACAATAAAAGAAAAAAACAAGAAATAGAATTGGACGATTACTATAAGGAAATGATAGTTCGTGGGCTTCGTTCACTAGAAAAAAATGAATGGATTAAAACCAGCCTTAAAAGAACTGCACAGAGTAGACTGGATTCATTATATCCACCCGAAACGCCAGATGAAGTAGAAGAAGATTCATATTTGACCGAATGTGGAGGATGGATAGTATTCAATGAGCTAGACTTAGAGTTGCGGTTATGTGAGAAGCACTTTCCACGAGCAAGTTTAGTAAATAGAGAAACATATGATAAGATTTTAGAAGCACTCGTAGAGTGTAACGAAAAGGTGATTGACTGTGTGAGCGAGTTATGCGAGATAGATTGTAAAATGAATGGAACCAATATAGAAGATTGTCTATAAGCAAAAAGAACTACTAAGCTAGTTCTCAAAAAGACTAACAGAACCATTGCGTAGTATTAAAAGCGATACGCAATGGTTCTGTTAGTCTTTTTTTGAAATGTGAATAAAGTGTTAATAAAAAAGCGCGAGAAATCCGAAAAAAGGGGGGTGCGTGGGGCTTTTTGAATGTGTGATGAGAAGAAGAGCATTTTTGGAAGTACAATGTGATGCCTGAGATTGCGCCTACACCTACCGGAAGCGAGGGAGATACACAGCAAATCAACCAGATGTATTTTGACGATGATAAAAGCAAAACGGCTGATTTGAATGCAGTTCGTGACCTGCTGGACAAACGACAGTCTCTTTCTGACCAAATCGAACAGCTGGAGCAGGAAAAGACTGCGATTGAACAGCAAGTGAAGCTGGAAATACATACAATGAAAACCTTCAGAAGATGTTCAGGGCAGAGCAAGCTTTGTACGACACTTACGAGCGTATTCTAAACAATTTTGGACTTGCAGAGTGAAAATTATAAAATAAGAGGAAAATGGTATGCTTATAGTTATTATTGCGATTCTTTTCATCGTTTGGGTAGTTCATGATTTTAAGAAAGCAGGGGCTGAAATCACGAATGAGCACAGCATTAGACAGTATCTTGACTATCTTGTAAGAAACAAGGGGTGGACTAAGAGCAGCGGACTTATTCCGATTTACACATCTCCCTGTGGCAAGAAAGGCTGCTATGCGGATTGGGAAATGCAGATTTATGACTGCCATCATAAGAAAAAACTGACAACCGCAGAAATCGCTGCATTTTTTGAGCAATTCCAATAATTTACATTGGAAGAGGCTTGGAGATACAAAGAAGAGCAGGATAATTCGGGTAGCACAGTAAGCTGTAAAAAGACCTCCGCTTTCGTTTGCGATAGAGAGCGGAGGTCTTTTACTTTCAGAAAAATGCCTATAAATTAATTATAAGAATGAAATTCTCTTAAATGCTGGAATAAAAACAGAAAATGAGCTATAATAATAACAGAAAGGAGTTGAAAGAATGCTTTGCCAGTTTTCTTTTCAGAATTTTAAGTCTTATAAGGATGAAACAACATTTGATTTCCGTGCAATGGCGATTCCGGAGTTTCAAGATGCATTGATCCGACAGGAGAAAGCAGAAGACTTACTTCCGGTCAGTGCAGTCTACGGCCCCAATGGTGGCGGTAAGACGAATCTGCTTCAGGCATTCTTTTGCCTGATTAACCTTGTTGTGAAGCCGATTCATGCATTGGAGAAGAATCGGCAGCCAATGATTTTCCAGCAGGGCAGCAGTGTGGCTCCCTTTATGCTGGATGAAAGTTCTGCGAATGAACCTACGATTTTTCAGGTGTTCTTCCGTGTAGGCGAGAAGGAATACCAGTATTACATTTCGCTCAAGGAAGAAATTGTCTTTGAGTCCCTTCTGTGGCGTACACTTGGTGGTAAGAAGACAGGACTGATTTTTGAACGAGACGGCCAGAAGATTGAATTGGGTGCAAGTATCAATAAGGCAAGCATCAACTTGGACGTCAACCCGAAGATGCCGTATCTTTCTTTTTTGGCAATCAACTACAATATCCCTGTGATTGCAGAAGTGCAGAATTGGTTTGAATCCTGTATTACACAGAGCTACGCAAACCCCAGAGCAGAAAACATTGTGCTGGTGTCCAAGAGTGAGACGACTAAGGAAAGCCTGATTCATGCACTGAATGATGTAGGTATTGATTTGTCCGGTTATCGCTATGATGAAGATAGCAAGCACCTGTTCACGCAAAGAACGATCAACGGCAAGGTCTACGAGCTTCCCTTTGAAGCAGAGTCGGATGGAACCAAGAAAATGATTGCAGCCTTGCCGGTTCTGATGGTAGCATTGCAGGAAGGCCGCACAGTGGTTGTGGACGAACTGGATGCCAAGCTGCATCCGAAGCTGCTCCGGTATGTGATTCAGATGTTCAAGAACCAAGAACTGAACAAGAAGGGCGCACAGTTGCTGTTCAGTTCTCACGACCTGACTACGATGAAGAATACTGTTTTCCGCCGTGATGAAATTTGGTTTGCCGCAATGAATGACAATCATGAGAGCGAGATTTATTCGCTTTACGAATTCCGGCAGGAGGACAATACTCGCGTCAAGAGCACAGCGGCCTTTGACAAGCAGTATCTGGAAGGCCGATATGGTGCAGACCCCTACCTTTCTAATATGCTGACAGGGAGGGATTGGGCATGAGTCTGAAACCTCCGAAAAAGAGTGACCTTGGAAAAAGCTGGATGAAGAATCGCCGTGATAAGGCGAGGATGATTCAGCCGGAATACCACTTGATTGCATCTGAAGGTACAGAAACCGAGCCGCAGTATTTTGGCGCAATTCAACGGATTATCAATTCTAAGTACCGTGATAGAATCCAGCTAAAGGTAGAGGGCATTGGCGACAATACGGTGAATCTGTTGATGAAAGCTCGTCAATACGTTCAGAATAACGGCATTGTGTTTAAGCACGTCTGGATTGTCTATGACACAGATGATTTTCCGGCAGAAAATATCGACATGGTAGCACAGCTGTGCGAAGAATACAATGCACAAGGTGAGACGATTTACCATGCTGTATGGTCGAACCAGTGCGTAGAACTGTGGTATTTGCTGCATTTTATGTATATGGATACTGATATTGATAGATCTCGTTACTGGCCGAAGCTAAGCGATTGGCTGAAAAACATTGGCGCAGGGAGTTACGAGAAGAACCGCCCGGATATGTATGAAGTGCTGTGGCCTTACATGGACATTGCGATTGCCAATGCAAAGCGATTGGACAAACAAAATGAAGGACGGAAACCCTCTGAGTCAGCACCCGGAACGAAAGTTTATGAACTGGTTGAGATGTTGAAGCCTTATCTTTCGGACACACAGTGACCATTATAATAGAAGGATAATTATGCCTTCTCAAAAGTAAGTTTCTAAATGCCTATGGATTTTCCAATGGAATCCATAGGCATTTTTTCTGTAAAGGATGGAAGAATCTTGTTTTATGAGTGGCGGGACGGTATAATTAAGTTACAACTATGAATATGAAAGGCAGGACTTCTGTGAAGAAGATATTCGCAAAATATAAATGGCTGCTGATTGCGCTGCTTATGATTTCAATAATCGCTGTTCCGATGGTGGTTAATACCCTCTTTAAGTTTTCTAGCAATTTTTCGGCAGAGTGGTCGGCAGGAGATGCGCTTTCCTATGTTTCTGGATTGCAAGCTTTGCTGGGTACCATTATACTTGGCATTATCACTGTTGAGCAGGGACAAGACGCACAAGAAGTCAATAGGCGCTTAAGCGAAGAAAATAATAGGCTCCAAAAAATAATGGCACAAAAACTTTTACCTGCTGTGAAGCTAACAAATCCATCATGCAAACCGACAGTGCTTCATCGTGGAGCGCTGTCGTATGTGCCACAGTCCAAACAGTTTAGAATTATTCGGTCTTACTATGGAGATTCCGTACAACATGAAACCAGTGAGATTCGAGTGAATATTGATTCCTTGGTTGAAGAAATAAAGTATATTAAAACAATAGAATTTTCATTGCAAAATATTTCGGAATCAATTATTCGGCATATTCAGGTGGATAGCGTTGATATTGTTGGATTCCAAGGAAAAACAGAGTTAGTGGAGTGTCGAAACTTTGGGCAAGGAGGAATAGGAACGCTACTTGCAACGGGTGATTCTGTGGATGTGAGTCTGAAATTGTATTCCAATAATGCTATTTATAAGGAACTTTGGGATGACGATTTGGCTGGAGTGGCTGTTGTGATGCATTTGACCAATACTACGATTTCTGGGACAACATTTTCGGAATATATTGAATTTGGAATGCAGAATAACGGCCATTATCATATCAACTATGGAGAACCCCTCAAGCAGACAGGGCAAGTGAAGCTGGATTGACTCGAACGCTCTGTAATTTTGGCTGCTGCCCAGGCTGCGATCAAGAACCCCCGCAAGTAATTGCGTGAGAGCTTGAGAGAGCACCAATAAAGTATATGAGCCGCCCCGGTTTCCGTAACAGGAAGCCGGGGCGGTTTTTTGCGCTCACGGAGGGGCAGATGAAAAACGCAGTATGAATATATACCATATAAAAATGAATATATGCTAAAATTTCGGGAAAATACTTGCATTTTCATTAAAATGGGTGTATTATAACACCTGCCGACGAAATGCCGACAATCAACAAGAGAGGGATCGATACTATTATGTCTTTGAAGAAGAAAATTGCTGCGGCTTTCATCGCCTGTGCGATGACGCTTGCCGTGGTTCCTTCCGCCTTCGCCTGCACGGCACTCTATGTCGGCAGCGACCTCACCGAGGATGGCACCACCATGTTTGGCCGGATCGAGGATCTGGGCACCAACGATTACAACAAGCTGTTCAACATCAGCCCCGCCGGGAAGCACACCGCGGGCGAGGTGTACGAGGGCTGCTACGGCTTTACCTACACCTTCACCCACGACAGCTACCGCTACACCGCCCGCCGGGACGACAACGGTCTGGGTGTCTGCCCGGACTGCGACAGCACCCACGAGCACACCCCCTATGAGGAGGCTGGCACCAACGAGAAGGGCGTCATGGTCTCTGCCACCGAGTCTCTCTACGGCACCGACGCCGTGCTGAGCGTAGACCCCTATGTGGACAACGGCATTGAGGAAGCCGAGATCACCACGGTGCTGCTGAGCGAAGCTTCCACGGCCCGCGAGGGTGTTGCCCTGCTGACCTCCATCTACGACAACGCCGGTGCAGCCGGCGGCTCCGGCGTGTTCATTGCCGACCAGAACGAGACCTGGTTCGTGGAGAACCTGACGGGCCACACCTACCTTGCCCTGAAGCTCTCCTCCAGCGTGGTCTTCATGCAGCCCAACATCGCCGCTATGGGCAAGATCGATCTGGATGACACCGACCATGTGGTGGCCTCTGCCAACCTGATCTCCGTGGCCCAGAAGGCCGGTACCTTTGTGGGCGACGCCGCTGCCAACGTCATCGACCTGGATGCCTCCTACAACGGCGACATCGCATCGGACCGCATGGCAGCCGGCCTGAACTACCTGTACGGCACCGACACCTTTACGAAGGACAACTACAGCGAGACCGACTTTGCTATCAGCAACGTCGGCGAGAACGGTGCCATCGTCCCGGTCTACTCCAACATCCAGCTGACCAAGAAGTTCTCGGTGGAGGATTCCATCCACTTCTTTCAGACCGAGCCCATCGGCAAGACGGGCAATGTGGAGACTCATCTGTTCCAGGTGAGCGCCACCGGCGATCTGAACACCGCCATTACCGAGTGGACCGCTTTTGACGACGACGTGTACAACGCCTTCGTCCCTTACTATCCGATGCTGACCACCGACACCGCAGATGTCTACAAGGTCTCGGTCCATAAGGTCACCCGTTCCGACGAGCAGCCCACCGAGGGCGTCTGGTATCAGGATGCCAAGGGCCGCTACTATACCTACCCGGACGACTGGACCGACTCCTTCTACGGCGTGCGTGACGCCCTCTCCAACCTGCTGACCTACGGCAGCAATGGCAATCAGGTCACCGCAAAGGATCGGGCAGCAGCCAAGGCCAGCTATGCCGCGCTCCAGCAGGAGATCATGGCCGACTACGCCGATATGAAGGCCGCCGTTGCCGCCGCCGACACGCTTGAGGCCAAGCAGGCTGCCGCCACCAACGCCAGCAATGCCATGAGCCAGAAGGTGTACAACACCACCCTGAAGATGTACAATAAGCTCCAGGCCAAGACGGCCGCCCGGGCATGGGTCAGCTCTCTGCTGCACTGAGGCTTTGCAGCGCCTGAGGCGTTTCCCATAAAACCGCAGCGCCCCCGGTTTCCATGACAGGAAGCCGGGGGCGTTTTGTGTATGACTGCTCCTTGCAAACGCCGCCCATTCGTTCTATATGACAAGGCAAAACTGCCGGAATTCTATTTGCAGGAAGAAAATTTGGAGAAGATCATTGCGGAGATGGGGTAAAACACATTGGAAATTCACAAATAACGTATCATCGTTACTCCGAACGCTCTGTAATTTTGGCACCCGCTCAGGCTGCTATCAAGAATCCGAGAGCGTAAGAATTTTATAGCGAATTATCGTTAAAAATCGAGCGTAAAATAAGGCCCACCGTCAATTTTGGCGGTGAGCCTTGTTTGTTCATCTGGGTGATGGATTGTGTTTAATACCGATGCACGGAGAGTGTGCATCATAGACATACCTCCACGGTCAGGTCGGTCCACGCTGCACGGCGGAACGGGTGGGGCATTTTGTTGGCTTTCCAGTAACGCTTGGCGGTTTCGAAGTCGATGGTGAAGGTGAGGATGGGCTTTTCAGACACAGCCATCAGATCGCTCGATGATGCTTCTTCCCCACGTTCAAGATTGCGGAGATGGCAGTCACTGGTGTTCAGTTTTACAGCCAGTTCTTCCTGCGTCATGCCGTTGGCCTTGCGCAGGTGCTGGATACCTTTGCCGGTGGTGTAAGAATCAAAGTACATAAGCCAGCCCTCCGACCACTTCTCCATGACCTGCATCTGCTGGGGTGTAAGTACTACCGGGGCAGACTCACTTCCCTCTGCCTTTGCAAAAAACTCGGAAAGCGTGCTCTGAAAAGCATCTCAGATCTTTACATGCGAAGGAATGGACGGGATCGCAAAGGTCTGAAGTCCCCAAGCGTCCAACTTACAACAAAAATGAGACAGGCGACCCACCTTTCGGGAAGCCTGTCTCATTTTTCTGTTGGGGGCTATCTGCATTGCTGAGAAACAGCCCGGTTTGGAAACTCAGTGATCGAAGGAGAACGGGGGATTACTTAAAGGCTGATATCCTTTCCGCCGTTGAGCTTGCTGAAGGCCAGCAGGGAAATGACGGTGAGGATGGTCATGATGGTGGACAATGCGGCTGCAGTGCCGTAGTTGCCGCGGATGACCTCGGTATAGATCGCTACTGTCAGGGTCTTGGTCTTGCCGGTATACAGGATGATTGCGGTAGACAGTTCACTGATCATGGTGACCCAGCTCAGGATAGCACCAGAGATGATGCCGGAAGCCATCATGGGAACCGTGATGCGGAAGAATGCCTTCATCTTGGAAGCGCCCAGCGAGATAGCAGCTTCCTCAATGCTCATGGGGATCTGCTGCAGGATAGCCACCGACGAGCGGATGGTATAGGGCAGACGCCGGATGATGAGGGCTACTACCATGATGAGCATGGTGCCGCTGATGAGGAGCGGGGGCTTATTGAAGCCGATGAGCAGCGCAATGCCAAGGACCGTGCCGGGCACGATGTAGGGGATCATCGAGAGGACGTCCACCACGTTGGTCAGGGCATTGCGGCGGCGCACCACCAGATAAGCGATGAGAACAGCCAGCAGCACGATGACGACCAGTGCCAGCAGGGGGATGATGATGGTATTCTGAATGCTGCGACCCAGCTTGCCGATGGCGGTCTGGTAGCTCTGCAGCGAGTAGCCGTCCACAAAGATCTTACCCTGCGTGTTCTTGAACGAGGTGTAGATGACGTAGGCCTGCGGCAGGATGGCGATGCCCACTACAAGGTAGACGACCAGATGCACCAGAGCGTTGATGCCCTTGCGAGCCTCCCGCTCCTCCACGGGGTGCATACTGTTCAGAGCGAAGGCGTTCTTGTTGGAAACGTACTTCTGGACGAGGAACACCAGCGTGGTGACGACGATAGCGATGACGGCGATAGCGGCTGCAAAGCCGTCGCTGCCGCCCACCTCGTTGATGAACTCAGTGTAAAGGACAACAGGGAAGGTACGGTAGCCCTCACCGATCAGCATCGGGGTGCCGAAGTCTGCAAAGGATCGCATGAACACCAGCAGAGCCGCAGCCAGCAGGGTGGGCATGATCAGGGGCACGACCACTTTGAAGAAGCAGACAATGCCAGAGCATCCGAGGTTCTCAGCCGCCTCGATGAGGGAGTTGTCGATATTCTTCAATGCACCCTTGGCGTAGAGGAACACCAGCGGGAACAGCTGGAGCGTCATGACCAGCACGATGCCGCCGAAGCCGTAGATGTCCGGGATGGCGATGCCGAGGTTTTTGAAGAAGGCGGTGATGACACCGCTGCGACCCAGCAGCAGGATCCATGAGTAGGCACCGATGAAGGGAGCCGACATGGATGCCACCACAATGAGGATATTCAGCACCGACTTGCCTTTGATCTTAAAGATCGTGAACAGGTATGCCAGTGGGGTGCCAATGGCGATGGAGAGCACCGTCGCTGTGATGGACACCTTGAAGCTGTTGATCAGGGTATCGAAATAGTAACTCTTGGAAAAGAACTTCGTGAAATAAGCCAGCGTGAAACCGCCGGTGTCGGGGTCCAGCACAGACTGGCGGATCAGGTATGCCATCGGGTAAAGCAGGAACAGTGCATAGAGTGCGATGGTCCCCAGCGTAATGGCTCCCCAGACATCAAGACGGAACTTATTATTGTTTTTCATAAGCGTCGCTCCTGATGAGATTGGTACCGCCGTCCTTGGTAAAGACGTTGATCTTCTCTTTCTTGACCTTCAGCAGCACCTTCTCGCCCTTCTTGAGACCCTCGCCAATGGAGGACTCTTCTACGATCTCCACCGAGTCGCCCTGATCGGTGTCAATGGTGTAGTGGGTGTTGAGACCGAGGTAGGTACACTCCTGCACGGTGCCGTGGATGCCATCGGTGCCGTCCTTGCAGATAATGAACTCCTCCGGGCGGATGGAACAGCGCACATCCTGCTCGGCAGCCTTGTCCAGAGCGTCGATGTGCTCATGGTAGCCGTCGGCAAAGGTGATGATGCCGTCCTTGACGTGGGCATTCACGATGTTGGTGCGGCCGATAAAGGTGGCAACGAAGACATTCTTCGGGCGCTGGTAGATGTCGCGGGGAGTGCCAACGTGCTGGATGACGCCGTCCTTCATAACGGCGATACGGTCGCTGATGGCCATTGCCTCTTCCTGATCGTGGGTGACATACACGGTGGTGATGCCAACGCTCTTCTGGGTGTGGCGGATGACGCTGCGCATCTCGACACGGAGCTTTGCGTCCAGATTGGAAAGCGGCTCGTCCATCAGCAGCACATCCGGCGAGATGACCAGTGCGCGAGCCAGTGCGATACGCTGCTGCTGACCGCCGGAAAGCTGGTTGGGCATACGGTCGGCATACTGCATGATCTGCATCAGGTTCAGAAACTCATCCGTCCGCTTCTTGATCTCGGCCTTGTCCACCTTGCGGTTTTTCAGACCGAATGCCACATTGTCCCGGACGGAGAGGTTCGGGAAGATGGCATAGTTCTGGAACACCATGCCGATGTTGCGCTTGCTGGGGTCCATATCGTTGATGCGCTTCTCGTTGAAGAAGATGTCGCCGCCCTCAATGGAGTTGAAGCCTGCGATCATACGGAGAAGAGTGGTCTTGCCGCAGCCGGAGGGACCCAGCAGGGTGAACAGCTCACCATCTCCGATCTCCAGATTCAGGTCCGGGATGACCGTATTATTCCCGTAGCGCTTTACTGCGTCTTTGACTGATATTCTGCTCATACTAGCCTCCTGCTGCCCTTTGAATTACTTGCTCTGCAGATCGGTGAAGATCTCAGTGTACTTGTCCACCAGCTCCGACTTGTGGGCGCTGACGTAGGGAATGTCCTCTTCGATGACATTGATGTCTGCCATCGGGGTCATGGCATCGTTGGTGGCAGCGTCCTTCATAACAGGACGGTTGGTCAGGGTGCTGCCCCAGATGTTCTGGACTTCCTCACTCAGGATGAAGTCAATGAACAGCTTGGCATTGTCCATGTTCTTTGCGCCCTTGATGATGGTGGCAGAAGCAGGAAGGAAGACAGTACCTTCCTTCATGTAAACGATCTTGACAGGTGCGCCGTCCAGAACCAGCTGAGCACAGGGATCCTCATAGGACAGACCCACCACATACTCGCCATCGGCAACTCCCTTGTAAACGCCGCTGGAGCTTTCGCAGATCTTGCCGTCCACATTCTCAAACAGGTCGTGGACGTACTGCCATGCCTTATCGTCCTCGTAGCCGCCCATTGCAAGCAGCATATTGGTCAGGTGTGCGAAAGCGGAAGAGGAGTTGGCGGGGTCGGCAGTGGCGATTTTGCCCTTCAGGGCCGGGTTCAGCAGATCCTCGTAGCCCTCGATCTTGATGTCACCGATGAGGTCGGTGTTGACGATGAGGACGCTGCCGTCCAGCACATTGCCGGTGATGAAGCCGCACTTGTTCTTGTAGGCGTCGATGACGTTTGCATCGTTGGCGGAAACATACGGCTCCCACAGGTCCTCGTTGGTGTACATCTGCGACCAGGAGCCGCCGAACAGGACATCTGCGTAGGGATCGTTCTTTTCGGACTGGATACGCTTGACCAGTTCGCCGGTGCCGGCCTGGATCAGCTCGACATTGACGCCGTATTTCTCCTCAAACAGAGGAATGGTGGCGTTCAGCAGGCCCTCAGAGTTGGGCGAGTAGATCACGAGGTCGCCGCCGCCCTGTGCAGCAGAACCAGAAGCGGCAGTGGAAGCAGCGGTAGAACCGGCAGAAGAGGTGCTGGCGGAGGAGCCGCCGCAAGCGCTCAGAGCAGCAGAAGCTGCGATAACACCGGTAGCCATCAGGAACGAACGACGAGAAATCTTTTTCATAGTAAAAACCTCCATTTTTTACCTGAAACCTTTCGATAGTCCCATTTTAATGCTTCTAGCACAAAAATAATACTCAAATTGCAGAACAAATGGAAAAAATACCGAACAGCGGCTGTCCGGTATTTTTTCATAGACACTTATTTCAAGGTGTTCTGGTACTCCCGCACCGAGCAGCCCATGTATTTTTTGAAAACGTGGTTAAAATATTTGTACTCACCAATGCCGCACTCCCAGCCGATTTGGGAGATGGGCAGTTTTCCTTTCCGGATGAGTTCCAGAGCATTCTGAATACGGCAGCGGTTGAGGTAGTCAATGACCGTTGTGCCAAGCTCTTTCTGAAACTTCTGGTTGATGTACCGTTCCGAGTAGTGGAACTGTTCCTGAAGGTCAGCAAGTGTTATCTTGCTCCGGTAATTCTCTTTCAGATAGGCTACGATGCGTAACACCAGCGGGTCAGTGACCTTATCTTCGCTTAATGGCGGCAGAGCTGTCCGGCTGCGGACGGCCTCTGCCTTGTCCTCCCGCTGTTGGAGGTACTGGTTATCCCCCGCAAGGCGGACAGCCTTCTCCAGCGCAGTACGCATCTCGTCCATGTCGAGAGGCTTGAGCAGATAATCCGATACGCCGTTCCGGATAGCCTGCTGGGCGTACTCAAACTCCGAGTAGCCTGTCAGGATGATGGCGATATAGTTGAATTTCTCCCGGGTGTCGGCGATCATCTCAAGACCGTTTTTTACCGGCATGGTAATGTCGGTAATGACGATGTCAGGCTGCAGTTCAGCGATCTTTTCTTCACCTGCTGCCCCATTCTCTGCCTCGCCCACCACCGAGCAGCCGCACTCCTCCCACGGTACCGAGTAGCGAATGCCCTTGCGGATGATCTCTTCATCTTCTACAAGCAGAACGCGATACATGGTTTACATTCCTCCCAGCCGGAGCTTGAGTTTCACCGTGAAGCCTTCGCCCTCGGTGCTGTCGATGGTCAGTCCGCTGTCACCGCCGTAGCCCAGCCAGATGCGACGGTTGATGTTCTGCAGACCATTGTGCTCGATGTTCACTTCATCCGAGCGCAGGATGTCTCGCAGCTGTTCCAGCATTGTCTCGTCCACGCCTCCGCCGTTGTCCTCTACCGTGAAATAGAGCGCATCCTCCCCCAGCCAGCCCCGTACTCTTATATGGATGCATGGCTTCTTCTGGAATCCATATTTGATGCTGTTTTCCAGCAAGGGCTGTAAAAGCAGCTTCGGGATGATGAACTCCATGCAGGCGTCGTCGATGTCGATCTCGTAGGAGAAATTCGCACCGAAGCGGGTGGACTGGATCACAAGGTAATCCTGCAGATATTTCAGATCATCTTTAACAGGGACATTGTGCTTTGTGTTGTTGATGCTGTAGCGCAGGATGCCGATAAACCGCCCAATCAGCTGTTGGGCTCGCTGGGGGTCTGTCGGGATAAGATAGCGGATATTGTCCAGCGTATTATAAATAAAGTGGGGATTGATCTGCGCCTGAAGATTCTGCATCTCCATCCGGTTGTTCACTTCGGCAAGAGCGATGTTGCGCTGGCTCAGCTCTTGAATGCTGCGGACCATCTTGTTGACCTGACGGGCGATCTCCTCGATCTCATCGCCGGTGTCGATCTCGATGATGTGATTAGGGTCCTCCTTGCGGATGATGCGGATCTCCCGCACGAGGGTGTTCACCGACTTTACCATCTGCTCAGTCATAGCGTGCATGATACGGACGAACATTGCTGCCCAACTCAGTCCCAGCAGTACGATCAGGAGCAGACCCACGAAGAGATAACTGTAATTCGTGGGCGAGTAGATGAAGGAGTAAGCCAACACCGTGCCGTTTTCCAGCGAGCGGCTGCTGCGCAGATAGCGGTTCCCGTTCACTCGCACATACTGCGCCGCATCGGCGGGCAGATACTTGTTGGCGTTCTTCTGGGAGAGGAAGGAGGAGCTTGAGCAGGTGATGACATCACCGTTGGATTTGGTGAGGATCGCATCGTACTGGTACTGGCTGAACAGTTTTGTCCAGTCGTTCTCATTCAGATAAACTGCCGCAGCACCCTGATATTCGCCATCCCGGTAGAGCGGATGGATCATAACGTATTCTGAGCTGTTGGCTCGGAAGTGGTAGACCGTGGTGTAGACGGCCCGCATAAGATGGCAGGCGTTGTCCACGGCGATGCCGTTGAATTCCTGCCGGTGGAGATTCATCTCTCCCTCCGAAAAGGTCGTGAACCGAACATTTCCCTTGGAGTCGGTAAGGATGAGCTGTATCTCCACAAGAGCCGAGACGTTGTAATGGCTGATAAGATAACGCAGGTTGTCCTGATCATTCCGCAGCTCGGAGAGGAACAGCTCGGTGTGTCCGGCGTCCAGCAGAAAGGCTGACGTGTTATTGTACACCTCATGGAAGGTGGAGGCGACACTCTCCAGATGGTCTTCCCGCCGGGCGTTCTGGTTGAGAGCATTCACAACAGCGATTGCAATGCAGAACAAAAGACATCCCAGCAGCAGGCTTGAGATCAGCTTACGGGAGACGCTCTGCTCCAGCTCCTGCTGAAAGCGGCTCTTTTTGTAGGTGCGATCGCGGTGACTATGATCCATACTTTTTTCGCTCCTGCTCTTTGACAAACTTTGCCATACGTCGATTATAATGCCTTGAATCAGATGAGTCAACGGGCGTGTCGCTGTCATTTTTATTGCATAACACAAAAAACTGCCCGGAACGATAGGAAAAGGTCGTTCCGGGCGATTTTAGCAGGAGGAATCTGTTACCGTGGATGTCAAATCAGATGAGACGATCAGACGTTCTCATTCAGGAATGCCTGCATCACCAGCTCCTGCGAGATGGTTGCGCCTGAATGTGTTCTCAGCAAAAGATTCTATCGAACCATTCTCTTTTTCATTCATGCCGCAATTTTTTCAGCGTTTCAAACGTATCTAAATTAAAGTGGTATATCATTTTCGCACATCTTTGCCGTTTTCAGACAGGAGGTTGCTTTTATGAAAGTATCTGCCGACTATCGTATGCTCGCTCTCGATGCTCTGCGCGGAAAATGGAAAAC
>ERZ780139.2177-NODE-2177-length-15159-cov-15.839579_pt1 | contig 15159 bp, 11 predicted proteins | sample MGYA00511476_ERZ780139 | MGnify/ENA primary metagenome ERZ780139 (study PRJEB29588, sample SAMEA2158190) | human gut metagenome | biome: human gut; feature: human-associated habitat; material: faeces | place: Denmark | collected 2008/2010 ... | reverse complement strand
ATTTTTGCTGATACCGGTTATATGATTGGTCTGGGCTCTTTTGAAGACTGCCGCTCAAATTCACAGCGTGAGCCTGGAACCAACAGTACACAGCACTACTATCTCTATACCGCTGTTTCGTTCCAGAACGTTCCAAACCCTTTCACTCTTAATGCTTCTGACTTCAAATTTACTTTTACCAATTCTTCTCTTACCAGCAAAACCTCCTGTAGCAGCCTTGCCAATTATACTTTAGACAGCAGTACAAACAAGTATAAAGCCACTACTAAGCGAACCATTTCTACCGGAAACTCCACCATTCCTCTCTGGGTCGATTTGGGTTCCTATTTTGACGTTCCCACCACACATATTGGCGGCATTACTGTCACCTACAAAAACAGTGTTACTTTCAGTTACGCCAGCCCAAGCGACACTCCTGTTCCTAAAGCCAAATAAACCAAATTCCCGGCAGATGCATTTGATCTGCCGGGAATTTTTCTATCTTTTTTAAAATTACAACGCTCTGAACTTTGCCGCAAACACGCTGAGCACGATCTTGGGGTTCACCTGTGCGCCCAGCCGCTGGATCGCCGCATCGGCGGCTGCAAGGGCCTTGCGGGCGGCATCGCCCTGCACCGGGGCACGGGGGCTGCCGCGCAGCCCTGCGGCCGCGACGGCCCGGAAATCAGCCAGCAGAGCGGCGGGCCCCCCCTTATCCTTTTCGTAGGCCGCCAGCAGAACAGCGGCGGCATAGCTATCCTGCGCGGCCGCTGCTTTGGCAAGGGCAAGCGCCTTGTCCACCTGCGCCCGGCGGGCCTCATCCCGGGCCGCATCCAGCACTGTGCCGATGTGGCCATCGAACAGCTCACTGTACAGTGCAGCTGTTTTTTTATCCACGCCCTGCGCCGCGCAGTAGCGGGTGCAGTCGGCGGGGGACACCGGTGCCACCGCAAAGCTGACGCAGCGGCTGCGGATGGTGGGCAGCACGCCTGCCAGCGAATCCGCCGTAAGCAGGAACAGCACCCCCTCCGGCGGCTCTTCCATCACCTTCAGCAAGGCATTGGCAGATTCCTCGTTCATCTTTTCCACATGGTAGAGCAGCACGGCACGGCCCTCGGCCGAAAGGCTGGTGTTGAAGATCTCGCTGCGCATAGCCTTGACCTGACTGACCAGATATTTGCCGCCTGCGCCCATACCGGCAACGCTGATCGCTTCACGCACGATGCCGGTCTCCACATGGCCGCTGTCGCGGTCGCCAGGCTTACCCACAGCACGGCAGCATTCGCCCCGCAGAAGGGCCTCAGCGGGCGCTCCGCCTGCAGGGTAAAGATAATCTGCCGCAATGCAGCGGGCCGCAAAACCGGCTCCAAGGCCCTCTTCACCCACCAGCAGCACGCTGTGGGTCAGGCGGCGGGCTGCCAGCATCAGCTGCACGCTGCTTTTCAGTTCTGCATTGCCCTCCATGCGGTCCAGCATCATGGTGTTTCTCCTTACCTTCTGTTTCTCCGCTTCCACTGCTCACGGCGTACCCATGCGCGGACGGAACGATAGGCCATCGGGCCAAAGAACAGCCAGACGTTCGCCATGCTGAGCAGCAGGCTCAGCTTTTGCGGCAGCGGCGCGCCCAGAAAGCTGAGCACCCACAGTGCTGCCGCAAAAAAGCCAAAGTATTTTACCCGGATGGGGATGACAAAGAACAGCAGCACCTGCACCTCCGGGTACAGCATGGCAAAGGCCAGCAGCAGCGAAAGGGACAGGCAGTAGGTGCTGCCGGTCACGCCGGTGAGCAGGCAGGCCAGCACGGTGCCCAGTATCCCGGAGAGCAGATACACCGTATAGCGGAAATCGCCCCACTCCTGTTCCAGCGCTGTGCCGATGAACCATGTGAAATAGATGCCCAGCACCGCGCTGAGGATGCTGCCGCCGTAAGAGGGGATGAACGCAAAGGTGATGATGCGCCAGATCTGGCCGCGCAGCAGAAAATAGCGGCTGAGTGCCAGCCAGACACTGACGGTCTGGTTGACAAACAGCTCGATGGCCAGCACAAGGATCTGCCCGCCCACCAGAATGTTGGTCAGATTCGGGATGCCGAAGCGGCCGTATTTGCGCTCCAGCTGGTTGAGCCAATTGTTCATATAGGGTGCCTCCAACGCATTGTATTCCGATATCGGTGAGTTTTGCCGCATTTTTCTGCTGTTATTGTACCATGATTGGCCGGGGCATTCAAGGCAATGCCACAGTGTGGAAAACCGTCGCATCTTCCGCCCCAAAATACAGCTGTCAAGCGGATTTTGCGGCACAAAAGCACAACCGGAAAGTGTATGGAGTTTCCTGTCTGGAATGAACTTTTCACTTTTTCCACCGGGTTTTCCACCGTTTTTGTGAAGAAAAGGGCGAGTTTTCCATGAGGTTTTCCACTTTTTCCACCGGGTTTTCCACAACAAAAGGGCATCAGCCCTATACACACCGTAATTCAGGCCGCAGCTTTCTGGTAAGTTTTGGGCAAAAATGCGGGCATTCTGCCTTTTATAAAAAAGAAAGTCGAAGGATTTTCTTTTCTTTTTACAGTTCGTTCCGGCTGACGATTCGGTCCCTCTCCAGATTGGAAAAAAGAAGTCCTGAGTTTTCCACAGAACGGGAACGCCGCTTTTTCGTGTGGAAAAAGCGGGGAAAACTGCGGTTTTCCACCGTCTGCCGCCGTTCTCCGGCAGAGAGTGCTCCACATGCCGTTTTTGCTCCGGAATGCGTCCGGAATCGCGCGATTGCTTGTGTTCCGTCCCGCTCTGTGCCCAGTAAAAAAACGCCCTCCGTCACGGTTCACGCCATGACGGAGGGAGTTTTCCTGTTTTACATCATATTGCGGAACACCAGCTGTGCGATCTGGAAGTACAGGATCAAACTGCAGGCATCCACGATGGTGGTGATGAAGGGCGTTGCCATAATGGCCGGGTCAGCACCCAGCTTCTTGGCGGCCAGCGGCAGCATGCCGCCCACCAGCTTTGCCAGAATGACGCTGAAGAACAGCGACACGCTGACCACGATGGCATAGCCCATGACGTTCTGATACTGACCGGGGAACAGGAAGGTGTACATCAGGTAGATCCGCAGGCCGTTCACGATGCCCAGCACCGCGCCCACGATGGCAGAAACCCGCAGCTCCTTGCCCAGAACCTTTACAAAGTCGGAGGGCTCCACTTCGCCCAGGGCCAGACCACGCACCATCAGGGTGCTGATCTGGTTGCCGCAGTTGCCGGCGGTGTCCATCAGCATGGGCATGAAGGAGACCAGCAGGGGCAGGCTCACAAAGGCCTCCTCGTAGTGGGTGGTGACCATGCCGGTGAAGGTGGCCGACAGCATCAGGATCAGCAGCCAGGGAATGCGCTGCTTGGCGTGGGTCCATACGCTGGTGCCAAAGTAGGTGGTGGCATCGTCATCCGGCAGAATGGCGGCCATCTTCTGCATATCCTCGGTGCTCTCGTCGGTCAGAACGTCGATTGCATCGTCGATGGTGATGATACCCACGAACATGCCCTCGTTGTCCAGAACAGGCATGGCGGTAAAGTCGTAGCGCTGCATCTCACGGGCCACAAACTCCTGATCGTCGGTGACCTTCACGGTGACCAGATTGTCCTCCATGATCTCCGTGATGGGGGTCTTGGGGTCTGCCAGCAGCAGATTGCGGGCCGAGACAACGCCCTGCAGCCGGTTGCTCTCCACCACATAGCAGGTGTAGACGGTCTCGGCATTCTCGCCCTGCTTGCGGATGGCGGCAAAGGCCTGTTCCACCGTCATATCCATGCGCAGACGCACATATTCCGGGGTCATCAGGCTGCCGGCAGAGCTTTCCGGGTAATTCAGCAGCTTGTTCAGGCTCTCGCGGGTCTCCCGGGAGGATTTTTCCAGCACCCGCTTGACCACGCCTGCGGGCATATCTTCCAGCAGGTCGGCGGCATCGTCCAAGCTCATCTCCTCGATGGCGCTCACCAGCTCCACGTCCGAGAAGGCGTTTACCAGATCGTCCCGGGCTTCGTCGGACATATAGGCAAAGGCTTCGGTGGCAACTTCCTTTTTCAGCAGCCGGAACACCACCAGACGGTTGTTCTCGTCCAGCTCTTCCAGCAGCTCGGCAAGGTCGGCGGGCTGCTCTTCCTCGGTCACCTCGCGCAGCTTGACGTACTGCTTTTTGATCAGCAGCTTCAGCAGACGGCTCTTGGTCAGCATCTCGGGGTTTGCCTTGACCTCTTCGTCATTGGCTTCCTCCCGCTCTGCCTCCCGCATATCCTGCTTCAGATCCTCGGTGGCTTCCTCGTTCAGATCCTCCGCCAGCTTCTGACGCACCTCGGCGGGGATATCGGCGGGCAGTTCCTGCACCGGCAGGTTCTGTTCCGTGTTGGTTTCCAGCTTCTTTTCTTCCATATCCATGGGCTACCTCCTCTGGGTACTATACGGCACGGAGCGCTTTCTCCGCGCCGGAGGATGCAGCAGGTCGGGAAACAAAAAACGCGCCGCCCGGTGCCGGAATGCCGCAAATGCAGCCATTTCCGCGCACGCAAAGCCGCGCCTTTCCTATGCCGGGGGCTTTTTAAGCCGCCGGATGCAAAAAGGCGAACGCAGTACTTTTTGTTGTCCGATCTACCGCATCGGTGGATCTACTTCGACTATGATCAGGGTCCATTGTCCTGCGTTCACCTCCCAGTTTTCGTAAATTCCGCAGCCGCAGCACCCGCGCCGGGCGCTGCACTGGCTATATCCTTTTTTATTATAGCGCCGCAAAAAAATGGGGTCAACCCTAAAGCGAGGTTTTGCAAAGATTTTTACGGCGTCTTACAGAAACAAAACACCCTTCTCCGTGTTGCGGCACACAGAGAAGGGTGTTTTGCTTGGATATTGCCTTGGTGTGAGGAGGAATCATGTTACTTGGGAAGTGGTTGCGGCCCCGCTTCCCATGGCAAAAGTATAACAGCTTTCACCATTCATTTCGTTAAGAAGCTATGAAGAAACTGTAAAAAGGAAGCGGAAAATTCTGGAAGATTTTGTGATAAGCTTCTTGGTTGACGTTCGGTTGCAGAGATGCTAAAATGAAACTGTAAAAGCAGCCATGAAGGAGGGACTTTTATGAGCGATTGTGCATTTTTGAACAACAGCGGTAATTTTACCGCGTTCACCTACAACGGCAGAACCATCCGGTTCCGCACACCTTCTTCGCTGGAACGTTACACGGATATTCTGGAATGGGACAAGGGCTATCTTGTAGTCATGGCAAAATACAAGGGTGCTCCCGCAGAAGAAGAGTATATCGATCTGGTTCCCATCCTGAACAATTTGTATATTGATGCCGATGCTTTTTTAAAGCCAATCCGAAAGGTAGAGTTATATAATTGAAAAGATGTAAACAGGAGGATCTTTTATGAATAAATCTGTATTTTCCCGTCGTGTTTTCCTGAAAGGTTCTGCGGTTGCTGCTACGGCACTGGCGCTGTCGGCTTGCGGCGGCGGAGAAGAGCATCATCCAACCACTCCCTACGGTTATCAGGTTATCACCAATGGTTCTTTAACTATTGAGCTTGGCTCTCTTGCTTCTTACGCGCCAATCGAATTTGATACCGACTATATTGTAGAGGCTCGCTTTCTCATCACAAATAATGGGGAAAATCCCATCACTCTCACTTCTAATAATTTCACGGCACAATTCAATAAAAAAGATGCTCCTGTCTGGAATCCTGATAGCATTTCTACAAAAGTCGATTTTCCTTATCTCTTCAATCAGATGCCCATCCCTTCTGGTGAAAGTAGAAAAGGCTATGTTCTGTTCCGCGCTTCTGGTGACACCGCAAGCCATGATTACAAAATCACCATTACCTGCCCCGAGGCAACCGCTACTTTTGCACCCGAGGAAAAAGATAAGGAATGGTACGAATAAAATCTTTCTTATCTAAACATAAAAAGCGGCTGTTGTGATGCCAGATCACAGCAGCCGCTTCTCTTTTGCACAAAAATACGCCCCGGTCACCTTGCGGTGAGCGGGGCGCTAAAAACTGATGCAGTTTTTTCACTGAGGCAAGATCCCTGCAAAGCAGGTCTTATGCCGCAGGCGGAGCAAGGTATCTGCACGCAGACCTTATGCTCCTGACACACGCGGGGTGTGCTCTCAAGGGCCCTCGCGGGCGCTTTGGTATCTCAAGCCCCTGCGCAAAAGGAGGGGAATGAAATCAGGTTTTTCGACCGTTCTGTCAGGTACAGGGCAAAACGTTCAGCCTGTTCTGTGCACGGCAAAGGCAAATTCCACAGTTCCGCACCGCTGCATTGCGCAGTAACCGCCGATGCGGGGCTGCCGCTCTTCACACGGGAAAGAGCAGGGGCCGCTGGTTCATTTGGTGTCTCTGCCGCTGCTTAAAAACAGCTTACTTGTACAGCTCGACCAGACGGGTCAGGTGCTCGTAGCGGTCGTTTGCAACCTGCTGGTTGCGTGCGAACAGCTCCTTAGCACGGTCGGGGAATGCACGGGTCAGGCGGCTGTAACGGGTCTCGTTTGCCAGCAGTGCCTGATACTTCTCGGCATCCACAGCCTTGGAGGTCAGGGTGAAGGGGTTCTTGCCCTGAGCCTTGTTGGCGGGGTTGAAGGTGAACAGGTTCCAGTAACCAGCCTCAACTGCCTTCTTCATCTCGTTCTGGCAGTTGGTCATGCCGCCCTTGACACCGTGCAGCTCGCAGGGAGCGTAGCCGATGATCAGAGAGGGGCCGGGGTAAGCCTCAGCCTCGGCAATAGCCTTGACAGCCTGGTTCATGTTAGCGCCCAGAGCGATCTGAGCAACATAGATGTAACCGTAGGTCATTGCGATCTCGGACAGGCTCTTCTTGCTGATTTCCTTACCAGCAGCAGCGAACTGGCAGACTTCACCAATGTTGGAAGCCTTGGATGCCTGTCCACCGGTGTTGGAGTACATCTCAGTATCGAAGACCATGACGTTGACATCCTCGCCGGAAGCCAGGACGTGATCCAGGCCACCGAAGCCGATGTCGTATGCCCAGCCGTCACCACCGAAGATCCAGACGGACTTCTTGGCGATGAACTCCTTGCTCTTCAGGATCTCAGCGGACTCGGTGCAGCCAGCGGCAGCAGCCTTCTCCAGCTCAGCGATCAGAGCCTTGGCGGGTTCGTCGTTTGCCTTGGTGTTGTTCTTGGTCTCCATGAACTTGTCGAAGGCAGCCTTCAGCTCAGCGGAAGCCTTGTCAGAACCAGCAACCTCAGCAATGCGCTTGATCAGGTTCTCACGAACGGTCTTCTGGCCGAGGTACAGGCCCAGACCATGCTCAGCGTTATCCTCGAACAGGGAGTTGCACCATGCAGGACCATGGCCGCTGTCCTTGTTGACGGTGTACGGAGAGATGGAAGCGGTGCCGCCCCAGATAGAGGAGCAGCCGGTAGCGTTGGAGATGTACATCTTCTCGCCGAACAGCTGAGTGATCAGGCGAGCGTAAGAGGTCTCGGCACAGCCTGCGCAGGAGCCAGAGAACTCCAGCAGGGGCTGGTTGAACTGAGAGCCCATGACGGTGTCGTCGGCCATCTTGGTAGCCTTCTTGGAGATGTTGGCCACGCAGTAGTCAAAGACTGCCTGCTGATCGGCCTGGCTGTCCTGAGGAACCATGGTGATAGCCTTGGTGGGGCAGACGGTGACGCACTCGCCGCAGCCCATGCAGTCCAGAGGAGACACAGCCATAACAAACTTGTACTCGTTTGCGGGCTTGTTGTCGCGGCTCTTGGTCTGTGCAGGAGCAGCTGCCAGCTCGTCGGCGGTCAGCTGGAAGGGACGGATGGTAGCATGAGAGCAGACGAATGCACACTGGTTACAGCCAACGCACTTTGCAGCATCCCACTCGGGGACGTTGACAGCGGTGCCGCGCTTCTCGTATGCAGAAGCGCCCTGCTCCCACTCGCCGTTTGCATTTGCCACGAAGGAGGAGACAGGCAGGCTGTCGCCGTCCATACGGGCAATGGGCTCCATGACGTCACGGATCTGCTTGACCAGTGCCGGACGGCCAGCCAGAGCCTTGGGTGCGGGATCAGCCTCGGGGTTGGACCAGGATGCGGGCACGTCTACCTTGTGGATAGCGTCAACGCCTGCGTCAATGGCCTTCCAGTTCATCTCAACGACGTCCTGGCCCTTCTTGCCGTAGCTCTTCTGAGCGGCCTGCTTCATGAAGTTGACGGCATCCTCGATGGGCATGACGTCAGCCAGCTTGAAGAATGCAGACTGCAGGATGGTGTTGGTGCGCTTGCCCATGCCGATCTCGATAGCCTTATCGATAGCATTGATGGTATACAGCTGGATGTTGTTGTCAGCGATATACTTCTTTGCCTCGGCGTTCAGGTGCTGGCCCAGCTCCTCATCGGACCACTGGCAGTTGATCATGAACACGCCGCCGGGCTTGACATCCTGGACCATCTTCATGCCCATGTGGATGTAAGCGGGGTTGTGGCAGGCCACGAAGTCAGCCTGGTTGATGTAGTAGGGGCTGCGGATGGGCTTATCGCCAAAGCGCAGATGGCTGATGGTAACGCCGCCGGTCTTCTTGGAGTCATACTGGAAATAAGCCTGAATGTACTTGTCGGTATGGTCGCCAATGATCTTGGTGGAGTTCTTGTTTGCGCCGACAGTGCCGTCGCCGCCGAGACCCCAGAACTTGCACTCTTTGGTGCCGGGAGCAGAGGTGATCGGAGCGGGCTTGACTTCGGGCAGGCTCAGGTTGGTGACGTCATCGGTGATGCCGATGGTGAAGCGAGGCTTCGGATCAGCCTTCTCCAGTTCGGTGTAGATGGCGAACACGCTGGACGGCGGGGTGTCCTTGGAGCCCAGGCCGTAACGGCCGCCGGTCAGGACAACATCGTTCATGCCAGCTTCACGCAGGGTGGTGGCAACATCCAGGTACAGGGGTTCGCCCAGGGAGCCGGGCTCCTTGGTGCGGTCCAGAACTGCGATCTTCTTTGCGGTCTTGGGCAGAACCTTCAGCAGAGCAGAAGAAACCCAAGGACGATACAGACGAACCAGAACCAGGCCAACCTTCTCGCCCTTAGCGGTCAGGTAGTCAACAACTTCTTCGGCAACGTCGCAGATGGAGCCCATAGCGATGATGACGCGGTCTGCATCGGGAGCGCCGTAGTAGTTGAACAGGTCATAGTTGGTGCCCAGCTTTTCGTTGATCTTGGCCATGTACTTCTCGACAACTGCGGGCAGTGCCTCGTATGCCGGGTTGCAGGCTTCACGATGCTGGAAGAAAACGTCGCCATTTTCGTGAGAACCGCGCATCTTGGGATGTTCGGGGTTCAGAGCCTTGGCACGGAACTCCTCAACAGCCTCCATGTTGCACATTTCCTTCAGGTCTTCGTAATCCCACTTTTCGATCTTCTGGATCTCGTGAGAAGTACGGAAGCCATCGAAGAAGTTCACGAACGGAACATGGCCTTCGATAGCGGACAGGTGAGCAACGGGGCTCAGATCCATAACTTCCTGAGGGTTGGATTCGCACAGCATGGCAAAACCGGTCTGACGAACGGCCATAACGTCGCTGTGGTCACCGAAGATGTTCAGGGCCTGGGTAGCAACGGTACGGGCGGAAACGTCAAAAACGCAGGGCAGCTGCTCGGCTGCGATTTTGTACATGTTGGGGATCATCAGCAGAAGACCCTGAGAAGCGGTGAAAGTGGTGGTGATAGCACCGGTGCCCAGAGAACCGTGCACAGCACCTGCGGCGCCAGCCTCGGACTCCATTTCAACAACCTTGACCTGGTTCCCGAAAATGTTCTTCAGGCCGGCAGCACTCCACTGGTCAACAGTGTCTGCCATCGGGCTGGAGGGGGTAATCGGGTAGATGGCAGCAACATCGGTAAACGCATAAGCTACATGCGCAGCCGCGGTATTGCCATCCATGGACTGTTTTGCTCTTGGCATTTTTTTTCCTCCGTTTACTAGGGAATGCCGGAGGGACATTCCCAGTTAGATTAGCACCTGTGTGCCCCTGCTGCAATACTTGCTCCTTGCAGCGGGTAGGCTGCGGCAAAAGCCCACAGGCAGTACCACCCGGCCAAACCCTTGCGAACCTGGCAGATGGCGCTCTTGCTTAAGCTTATTTTACCAAAAAAGGGGCGGAATAGTAAAGCCTATTCAGTTAGAATGTTGCACAAAAATTTTGTGCGCTTGTGTGCAGGTTGCCCGTTTTGTGGGAGGGTTTTGTGCAAATTAGCTGAAGCAGGGAAATAAATAGGACTGCATAGGCTGAAAAATCAGAAAAACAGCACAAAAATGGCCCGGCTGACAAAACAAAAGCCAGAAAGCAGAGAAAATTTGAAAAATAAAACGGCATAGCCAATGGAAAATACGCCGGAAGCTTGACAGGGCGGGGCGGGACAATTACAATCAAAGTAAGTATAAAACGGCAAGCAAAGCCCGGCCACAGGCCGGGAAATGTACATATTTAATAAAAACACATCCAGCCGGATGATAGGAAGGGAGCTATGATCTGCCATGCAGCATACCGAAATAAAACTGAACTCCAAAGAAATTTTTAAGGGGAACGTGTTCCGCGTGACCATGGACCAGGTGGAGCTGGAAAATGGCATGACCAGCTTCCGCGAGGTGGTACACCACAACGGAGGGGCGTGCATTCTGCCCCTGACAGATGATGACAAGGTGCTGATGGTGCGCCAGTACCGTTACGCACTGAAAGAAGAACTGTGGGAACTGCCGGCCGGCAAACTGGAAAAGGACGAAGATCCGTTTGAAGCAGCCAAGCGTGAGCTGGAAGAAGAGTGCGGCGTGACGGCGGAACGGTTCATCAACCTGGGGGTGCTGTACCCGACTGTGGGCTATGACAGCGAGAAAATTTATATCTGGGCGGCCAAGGGCCTGAAACCCACCAGCCAGCACCTGGACGATGGGGAATTTTTGGATGTGGCCGCCCTGCCGTTTGACGATGTATTGCAGATGGTGATGACGGACGAAATCCGCGACAGCAAAACCGTGACCGCAATGTTGAAATATGCCTGGCTGCGCCAGCGCGGGGAGGGCTGAAATGCCGGGGAAAAAGCAGGTGCGCTTGGCGTTTTGTGACCTGGCCCCGGACTGGGACGTCCGCGATAACTATTTTGCCCAGACGCTGGAACATGCCGGGTGGGAGATCACGTTCTGCAATGGGCCGGAGGAAAAGCCGGATTTTGTACTCTGCGGGACTTTTGGCTTTGACTTTCTGAAGTATGATTGCTGCCGCATCCAGTTTTCCGGCGAGGACAGCTGGCCGGACCTGAACCTGTATGACTATGCCATGGGGTTCGAGGTGCTGGATTTTGATGGGCGCTACCTGCGGCTGCCGCTGTACGCCATGCGTAGCAGCTGGGCTCCGGCTCTGACCAAGCATACGGTACCGGATGAGGAACTGCTGGCAAAGAAAAAATTCTGCAACTTTGTGGTGAGCAATGACTATTCCAACGAGCGCAATGAATTTTTTGCTGCGCTGAATGCCCACCGCCCAGTGGACAGCGGCGGTGGCTATATGAACAACATCGGCGGGCCGGTGACGGACAAATTAGCGTTCCAGCGTGGGTATAAATTCTCTATTGCGTATGAGAACAGCCGCGGGCCGGGATATTGCACCGAAAAAATCGTGGATGCCTTTGCCGCAGCCACGGTGCCCATTTACTGGGGCGCGCCGGATGTGAAGCAGGAATTTAACCCTGCGGCCTTTTTGTGCGCGGATGATTACCCGGATACGGCGGCGCTGATCGCGGCAATCGATGAGATCGACCGGGACGATGAAAAGTTCCTTGCGATGTGCCATGCGCCGATTCTGGCACCGGACGGAAGCTCCCGCGCGGCACGCTATGTGACGGACGAGGCGTGCGCAGAATTTTTGACCGGTATTTTTGAAAAAGGGCCGCACCTGCGCCGCAACCGCAGCTGCTGGGGTTCTATTTATGAGGGCGACTGGAAGTATTACCGCCGCCTGGCGGAGGCCGACCGGAAGCCGAAGGGACTGCTGCAACGGATTTTGGGGCGGTAACAGCAGCATACCCGGACAAAGAAACAAAACGAGGGAAAGATGGCTTACACGCTGGCGCAGATCGCGCATATTGAAACGGACTTCTCGGAAAAATTCGGCATTCCGCGGCAGAGCGGGCTGGTAGAGGAACTGCGGGCACGCATTGTGTTTGAACCGGAGTTCCGCAGCCCGGATGCGGTGCGCGGGCTGGATGGGTACGATTATATCTGGCTGGTGTGGCAATTTTCCACCGTGGTGCAGGCCGGGCAGGATGGCACCAACTGGCGCCCCACCGTGCGCCCGCCGCGGCTGGGCGGCAATACCCGCATGGGGGTGTTTGCCACCCGCAGCCCGTTCCGGCCCAATGCGCTGGGGCTTTCCAGCGTAAAGCTGCTGAAAGTGGAACCCAACACCCCGCAGGGACCGGTACTGACCGTTGGCGGGGCCGACCTTTTGGATGGTACGCCGATTTTTGACATCAAGCCCTACCTGCCCTATGTGGACGCTCACCCGGATGCCCGCGGCGGCTTTACCGACACCACAAAGTTTTATACGCTGCAGGTACAGGCGGAACCGGAAGTGCTGGAACAGATCCCGGCGAACAAGCGGGATGCCCTACTCGGCGTGCTCCGCAGCGACCCCCGCCCCAGCTACCAGCACGACCCCGAACGCCTGTACGGTCTGAGCTTTGGCGGCGTGGAGGTAAAGTTTAAGGTGGATGGGGATGTGTTGACGGTGGTGAGCACGGGAAAATTAAAAAAGAATAAATAATAAAGAATAATGAAGGTGGATCGCCTTCGCTGCGCTCAGCTCAAAAAAATTGAGCTGGGCGCGTTTTTTATTGGGAGATAAGGGGAGAGATGGAAAATAAGAAGAGAGATATTTCCAATAGGGGCGGCGGGCCTATTTGAAATGTGCGTGCGCGGCACGCACACCGGCATTATTCTTTATTATTTATTCATTATTCTTTCAGCCAAAGGCAGCTTTTGTCGCATGTTTCAACGCTTTGGATATCCCACCGAGGTTATCAACGCAATGTATTCACCTTTTCCACGGTGAAAATGTTGAAAACTCGGTTGAAAGTGTGGAAAACTAAACGGGTTTTCCACACTTTACACGCAAAAGTTGTTTTTTCATGGGGATATATGCCGGCTCGACAACAAAATATTGAACTTTTACCCTGGAGATGCTACAATAAACACACAGTTTACCGCCCTGACTGTCCACTATGGTTGTGGAAAACTGTACCGGACGGGGCGGAAAATGCTGAATTTTCAACAAACCGGAGGGCTTATGCGCTGGATCGATAAGCTGGAACGCCGATGGGGACGGTATGGCATCCCCAATCTGATGAACATTATCCTGGTCGGGCAGCTGATTGCTTGGGTCATTGTGATGGTCATCAATCAGAACTTCTACTATGCCATCACGCTGAACAGGACTTCTTTAATGAGCGGGCAGATCTGGCGTGTTGTGACCTTTTTGTTTGTTCCGCCGCTGTCAACGGGCATTCAGTTGCTGCTGACGCTGTATTTCCGCTGGTGGGTCGGCAACTCATTGCAGCGCGCGTGGGGCGATTTCCGCTTTATGATGTACATTCTGGTGGGCATGGTGGGTGCATTGGTCGCCTGCCTGATCACCGGGAGCGCGGGTGCATCGGGCATTTTCCTCAGCCTGTTCTTTGCCTATGCGTGGATGTGGCCGGAGCAGCAGGTGCTGCTGTTCTTTATCCTGCCCATTAAGATGAAATGGATGGGCATTGCGGCTGCGGCTATGTGGGTGCTGGAGTTTTTGACCGGCAACTTTGCCAGCAGGGTCAGCCTGCTGTTCGGCATTGCCGGGTTCCTGGCGTTCTTTGGTGGTGAGATGTTCACCACGGCCAAGGATGCTATTGTGAGCTACAAGCGCCGCAAAGACTGGGAGAAAAAAATCAACCGGAAATAAGGCGATGCGGCATTTTCGGCGGGGGAAACGAATAAAGGTGGTACAGCATCATCCAAAGATGTGCGGTGCTGCCTGAACCATACAGACCCGGCGGGGGTTGTACCGACCGGACTTTTGGTGTGACAGAATTTCAATCACAAAATGGAGGTTTTGACCATGAAACTGATTACTGCGATTGTAAATAAAGAAGATTCCAAAAATGTTTGTAACGAACTGATCAAGGCAAAGTTCTATGTGACCCGCCTGGCCACCACCGGCGGCTTTCTGATGGCGGGCAACATGACCCTGCTGATCGGCACCGAGGACGAGCGTGTGGACGACTGCATCAAGGTGATCTCCCGCTGCTGCAAACAGCGCACCGAGATCGTTCCCGGCACCGCTTCCATCGGCGTTGGGCTGGAAACCGCTATGCCCATTGAGGTGACCGTTGGCGGCGCAACCATTTTTGTGACCAACGTAGAACGGTTTGAAAAGCTGTAATGCCAATGCTGGAACGCATTGCGGGCAACCGTGAACTGAAACAGGACTTAAAGACGGCGCTGGGCAGCGGGCGGATCGCCCACAGCATTTTGCTGGTGGGGGAGCCGGGCTGCGGTGCCGGCTTTGCCGCGCGCTGCCTGGCGGCGGATTATCTGTACCCCAATGGTGGCCCCCATGCCGAGGCGGTTCTGCGCGGGCAGGATACCGAATCCATTGTGGTGCGTGGGGAGGGGGCTTCCGGCCAGATCAAGGTGGAAGCCATCCGGGATGCGCGGCAGAATATCCAGAAATCAGCTCTTTCTTCGGATGCAGAGGGCCGTGTGCTGTTTATTTATGGCGCGCAGAACCTGAATGGGGCTTCGGCCAACGCAATGCTGAAAATTATGGAGGAGCCGCCGGAGGGAGTCATGTTCCTTTTGACGGCTTCCAGTGCGGCGGCGGTGCTGCCCACCATCCGCAGCCGGTGTGCGGCTTACACCATGGCGCCGGTGCCGACCGAAGAATGTGCCGCTGCCCTGCGCACAGCACAACCGGAGCTGAACGAACAGAATGCACAGGATCTGGCTTTTTTGTATGAGGGGCACATTGGCCTGTGCCTGAAAGCGCTGACCGACCCGGCGGCCAAGGTGGCTCGTGCCGCGGCGCGGGAGCTGTGCCGCCAGGCCCAGCAGCAGGACACCTACCGTGTGCAGGCGCTGCTGGCGGGCTATGAAAAAGATAAGGACA
>ERZ780139.2167-NODE-2167-length-15193-cov-6.576166_pt1 | contig 15193 bp, 16 predicted proteins | sample MGYA00511476_ERZ780139 | MGnify/ENA primary metagenome ERZ780139 (study PRJEB29588, sample SAMEA2158190) | human gut metagenome | biome: human gut; feature: human-associated habitat; material: faeces | place: Denmark | collected 2008/2010 ... | reverse complement strand
CGAAATGCTCCTTGCAATCTGCAAGGAATATCCGCTGTCTACACCTACCGAAATCGGCAGTTACCGTGGCTTTAAAATGGAAGTTTTCTATGATACGGTCAATGCCCACTATTGTCTTAACCTTTGCGGAAAGGCAAAGTACAAGGTAGATTTAGGCTTTGACCCTCTGGGAAACCTGACCCGAATTGAAAACGAGCTTGCAAAGCTCCCTGCCAGATTGGAAGCTGCCAAGACTAAAAGAACGGAAACTATCGCACAGTTTGAAACCGCAAAAGTTGAGGTACAAAAGCCTTTTGCCTTTGAAGGTGAGCTGAAAGAGAAATCGGAACGGCTGAACGCTCTTAACATTGAGCTTAACCTTGACAAAAAAGACCCTGCTGTGCTTGATGCCGAGCCAGAGCAAAGCGAGGAACAGCCCGAAAGAAAATGTGAAAATCGGGAGCGATAAAGTCATTTGCAGATTTGTATTGCCCCACTTTGGGCAGTATAATAAAGGCAGATAGTTACAAGTCGGAGGTGTGAATGATGTCTGGAGAGTTCAGATTTGAAACCTTTGTAGATACCCACAGCAATATTTTCAACGAATATCTAAGTTCTGTTGTTGCCAATCTCTCTAAAGAGAATGAGGAATACAAAGCCATTCAGGATAAGATTGAGAGTTTGTATCAGCAGTATCCGAAAGTGTTGGGTGTGTTTGATACCGAACAAGTGGCGGAGCTTACCAAAGAAGAATGTGCAGCTCTGATTAGGATAATGGAGCTGAAAAATCAGCTTGCGGATATAGAATTGCAGTCAATTTACTTCCGTGGCTGTTATGACAGCGTTGGGTATCTCAAAAAAGCAGGAATTTTATAACCGAGAAAAGGCGGCATTGGCGTAAAGCTGATGCCGTTCTTACATAGCCGAAAGGTAGAAAAATTCATACTCAAGTAGTATAATAAAATAATACAAAGTACGACTATAATTTTGAATGGAGAATATATAATGAAATGTATCTATTGTAATTCAGAAGTAGAACTTACTTCATCGGATATAATCACATACGCTATTACAGGTGCAAAGCTAACCAAGTCCTTTGTCTGTAAAACACATAATGCCTTTACAAATGATAATTATGAGAAAAAATATGTAGCCGATTTGGATTTCTTTAGAAACCATTTGGGACTTACAACACGTGATGGAAAACCAATTCAGTATAAAGCGGATATATCAATAGACGGAACAGAAATGCATAATGTCAAAATCAGTAATAGAGCCTCTTTGTATGCTCCCAAAGATGTTGTTGCAGGTGTGGACGATAATGGGCATAAAATCTTGATGGCACCTATGGAGCGAATAAATAAAATAAGCAAAGGAAAAGCAACAGCAGTCGATATTAGTGATGTAACTTTGCATAAGACCATTACAGCAGATAGCTTTCTCGGTTTCTATGCAGTTCATAGTGTTGCTAAAATGGCATACGAATGGTATTGCTATATAAACAACATAGAAGAATATAAAACAGAATATAAAGACATTGTAGATTATATTTTAGGAAATACAGACGGAGATTTTGTTGATATCATATTAGAAAGAAACTATTATTTTGCTATTGACCAATTATCAGAGGTAGGAACTAACGCATTTTTTCAATATGATGATATTGATGGGTATAGGTATGTTGTATTTGACTTTTGGAAAACAATCGCATATAGAGTGAGAATTTGTAAATCTCCCAATGGTGTAATACCTGAAATAAAGTCATTCTTTTTTGAATTATATTTATATCATATAGACGGAAGCAAAACTAAGACCGCATTTGGTGCATATCCTCTTGATGGCAAAACAAAGCCAGCATTTATTACAATAAAACCTGAAGATATGAAAATTGATTTATGGCGTGAATTTATGAAGCGTATTGAAAAGATAATGTCAACTATGGTTTTGTCAATCTATACCTTGAAAAAAGAAGTTGATTTGATTTCGTTAAAATTAAAAAAGTATGATGAGGGCAAAATAGATGTGGCTCAATTATTAGGTTTCGAAGAAAACAATATTGTAACTGTAATTGAAATTATATCCTTATTACACGCTAACAAGGATAAATATGATAAGACGAAATCGTTCAATTCAAATTTACCTATTATCCTAAATTTGAGAGGAGATACCATAGGTAGGACAATAGAGGACAAGGAGAAATTTATAAAAACATTAGTTGAACGAGATAAAAGCAAGACATTGTCTGAATATATCTGGCAAGGTATTTTCACATTCCAAGAGATTTATGGATATGAAATGAAGTTAATAAACCAAGAATAATTACAATATTACATAGCCGAGAGGTTTTCTTAATCGAAAGCCCCTCGGCTTCTTCTATTTCAGGAGGTGATTTTATTGAATGAGAAGTAACCGACCCTATGTGAAACTTGACCCTGCCGTGATTGAGCAGGCACGGCAGATGGACTTACTTTCCTACTTGCAGAGGTATGAGCCAAGCAACCTAAAGCGTGTGGCAGGTAATGTCTATTGTACGAAAGAACACGACAGCTTGAAGATTTCCAATGGTAAGTGGTACTGGTGGTCGAGAGGTTTTGGCGGTGTTTCTGCCCTTGATTATCTCATTAAGGTCAGAGAGTATAGCTTTGTGGAAGCCGTGGAAATGCTCACAGGTATTACGGCAGACTGGAAGCCGCCGCCTGTTTCCGTACCCAAAGACGAGCCAAAGGTATTGCTCCTGCCACCGAAAAATCGTGATTGTAACCGAGTGACCGACTACCTTTTCGGGCGTGGGATTGACCTTTCTATCATACAGGACTGCATTGCAGACGGTACGATTTTTGAAAGTGTCAAGTACCACAATGCCGTTTTTGTCGGTAAGGACGAAAGCGGAACGCCAAAGTATGCCGCTTACCGCAGCACGATAGGTAGCTCCTTTAAGGGCGACGCATCAGGCAGCGACAAGCGGTATTCGTTCCGACTTCTGGCAAGAGAGCCGACGGATACCGTGCATTTATTTGAAGCCGCCATTGATTTACTGTCCTATGCCACTTATCTGAAATGCGAGGGCAAGGACTACAAATCGGAAAGTCTGCTTTCTCTTTCGGGCGTGTATCAGCCAAAGAAAGAAAAGAAATATAGAAAGATTTCCGGAAGATTTTATGTTTCAACTATCTAATAGTGAAATTGATTCCGTGAGGTCACAAATTGTGACCTCACGGAAAAAGAATTTTTTTGCTGGTCAGGAAGGCGGACGCAGATATTTACCGTACGCATTTACAGAGCAAGGAATTTATATGCTTGCAACAGTTCTTCGTGGAAAATTAGCGGAACAACAGAGCATATTTATTATGCGTACTTTTAGGGAGATGCGTCACTATATTAGGCAGAATCAGCAGTTTGTTACTAGAAATGAAATGAATCTTTTAACAGCGAAGGTTGGAACGATAACGGAGAGGCAGAATCGAATGGAGAATAAGATGGATTCAATTCAAAAAGATGTGGCTATCTTAGCAGATAATTTTATTACTGATAAAGACAAGAAGAATTTTGTGATTTATAAAGGTCAGAAGTTCGAGGCTGATATTGCTTACATAGAAATCTATCAACAAGCAAAGAAATCAATCTATGTTGTGGATGATTATATGAATGCAAAGTCATTACAACATCTTTCTCAAAAGGCTGATGGTGTGGAGGCTGTTTTGTTCACAGAAAATGGAAAAGGTGGAAAAGGATTTCTTACAAAATCTTTAGTGACAGATTTTCAAAATCAATATCCATCGCTTCGAATCAAGCCTAATCCCGATTGTCATGACAGGTTAATTGTACTTGATTATGGTGAGAAGACAGAATTGGTTTATCACTGCGGAGCATCCAGTAAAGATGCAGGGAAGAAGCTATGTGCAATTAATCAGATTACAGAAACCGCAATTATTCATCCGGTAATTGATAGATTACTTTTGCTGCCAGATAAAGAAATATGTTGGTGAAATATATACTATTGTATCAACCGGTGATGTGGTTTATATTGGTTCAGACTTACCTAAAGAATATACTGGCTCAAAATATACAAATAGTATTAAAGGAACAAATGCTAAAGCAAAGGCAAATGCTGCAACAGGTATTCCTGAACTTATTGAAATTGCTGTGGGAAAGCATTTTAGAGAGAATAATGAAGATAAACATAGAAGAGATGGCAAAAATGGTTGGTATAGATATGATTCAAAATTTGCTCTTCCTGTATATGATGATAATGGTAAAGTGGAAAGGTATAATATATTTCATACCTCTGTGCTAATAAGGCATTCAAATGATGGAGGATGTATCTATATGATGTTATAGACATAAAAAAAGAAACGAGCAACTCTCTCGGCGATTAATCGCTTACCAGACAAAAACCCATTTCCTTTATGAAAGGATAATACTATAGCTGTTAATGAAAGTCAATATTAGAAAATAAAGATAAAATTGAAATATGGTGAAATAAAAGTGCTCTGCAACTGGCAAAAACCAGCAGCAGGGCATTTTGATTTTCTCAGTCGCTTCACAACGAAAAAAGGTCAATTCACAACATCTGAATATATAAGAAAAAGTATTATTCCGACATTTTTATAAAGAAAATATATCAAGGAGGATAATGACTATGACAGTTAATGGTGTCGGAAATGCAACGTATTGCAAAAGGTCGGACAGTATTGGTGGAAATATGCAGATGGATTCTATTAGCAGAAATTTAAAGAATCAGATTGCAAATGCACAGAAAAAATTACAGGAACTATCTTCTAATCAGGAACTTTCATTAGAAGAGAAGATGAAGAAAAGGCAGGAGATTCAGCAGGAAATCAGCAGCCTGACACAGCAGTTAAGACAGCATCAGATTGAACTTAGAAAACAACAGCAGAATAAGAGCAGTAATTCTGTTGATGAGCTGACTGGCGCTGATTATGATGATACAGAAAAAAATAAGGGCTCAAAGCGACAGGTGGGTGGAATATCACAGGGCAAAATGTCTGCTATGATTTCAGCAGATTCAGCAATGAAACAGGCACAGGTGCAGGGAAGTGTTGCCACACAGATAAATGGAAAAGCCGGAGTTCTTGAGTCAGAAATAGCAATGGACAAAGGAAGAGGCTCAAGTACTGAGAAGAAAGAACAGGAACTTGCTGATTTACAGGGAAAGGCACAGCAGGCAGCACAGGCACAGATGTCTTCACTTGCAGATGCAAAGGAATCAATCAGCAAAGCAGGAGAGTCTGATAATGAAACAGACAGGTCCGCAGACGGCAAAAAGACTGAACATGACAGTGAAAAAGTAAAAGAAGACGGCACACAGGACAGTAGTGAACCTGATAGCCAGAACATTTATAAAAAGATTGATATAAGATTATAGGGGGATAAATTTATGTCAGGAATTAATAGTTTTAGTGATTATTCAAGTAAATATAATAGTAATATTGATTATTCAGCGTTATTTGGAACAGCATCTAATTCATCAGTGGGAACAGCTAATTATTTATCAGATTATGCTTCAATCAGAAATGGAAGCTATAAGAAACTGATGAAGGCATATTATGCAAAGCAGGATACTGAAAAGTCAACTACAAAACAGGATACTGTACAGAAATCAACTCTTATGGGTTCAAGTGCGGATTCATTAAAGGTGGCAGCAGATAAGCTTAATGATTCGGAGCTTTTTGATAAAGATGATGACACAATTGTTAAAGCTGTTAAATCATTTATCGAAAGTTACAATGATGTTGTGAGTGAATCAGGAGAATCTAATAATAAATCTGTATTAAGAAATGCCGCATGGCTTACAGGAATGACTGGCAAAAATGCAAAACTGTTATCTAAGGCAGGCATTACAATCGCAAAAGGTAATAAGCTGGAATTAGATGAAGACACATTAAAAAAGGCTGATAAAAGCACATTAAAATCAATATTTAACGGGTACAATTCATTTGCAGGAAATGTATCAAGGAAGGCGTCAGCTATATCAAATGCTTCAAACGGAGCAGGAAGTTCATACACAAGTAAAGGTACATATTACTCAAAGACAGCAGCGTCAATCGCCTCAGGCAAGATTGATAAAGAAGTTTGATTGACATGTATGTATAGCCATGAAGGAGATTTGACATGAATTATTCGTTAAGTTTATTAGGGAAAACGATGTTTGGCTTGCAAAATCAGGGAATGCTAAAGAGTACAAAAGACCGGTTGGACAGACAGGCACAGCGTGACGGTAAAATCGAATTCTATGAGAAACAGAAGCAGAATCTCAAGAATACAGAGGCACAGACTGTTGAAGAAATTGCCAAGAAGCTGGAAATGTTTCATTCTTATGAGGATGAGATTAAAGCTGCCAAGCAGGAATACAACAGCTCACAAATGCTTCATGTATTAGATGAGGCACAGGAGAGAGCAGAAAAGATTGCCAAGGCTGCAGAGAAGAACAAGCCAAAGACTCCGGAAGAGAGAAGAAAAGATGCGCTTGATGAGGCAGCAGGAAAAGATGAAGATAAGGGTGAACTGTCTGAGATTATGGATGATCTTAGTGAAAAGACTGACGAGTCTGCAGAAAAGATGGCAGAATCTGCTGAAAAGACAGCGGAGTCTGCTGATGAAATGTCTGACACAATTCAGGCAGGCGGGGATATCAATTCCGTTAAGCAGAGTTTGACAGATACTGATATAGAAAATGAGCAGAACTATAAACATTTTAATATGCTCATTTAATTACTTCAGGGTTATGCCGATATATTTAGAAATAGTTATGGGAGCAGGAAAATGATTGTAGGTATATGCGATGATGAGAGCAGAATTCGGGATATCCTTGAAAACAAAGTAAGAAGGTTAATGCCACAGGCAAGAATTGTTAAATTTTCAAGCTGTGACAACCTTCTTCTGTGTTCGATGCGTCTGGATATTTTACTCCTTGATATCCAGATGCCGGGCATGGACGGCATGCAGGCGGCAAGGCAGTTAAGAAAAAATGATTCTCAAGTCCAGATAATATTCGTGACTGGGGCAGAGGAATATGTTTATGACGCATTTGATGTAGATGCGCTTAATTATCTTGTAAAGCCGGTTGATGATGAAAAACTGGAAGCTGTGTTAAGAAAAGCGGAAGAAAGAATCCAGGAACTTCAAGCAGACAACGCCGGACGGGCAAGCATTACTGTTACCAATGGGAAAGTACATACAAGAGTGTACCTTGATGATATCGTATATGCTGAGGTATTTAACCGCAAAATCGTTATTCATACGACTACAGATGACATTGAATACTATGGCAAAATGTCTGAATTGCAGGATATGGCTGGAGAAAGCTTTTTCCGTCCCCACAGGGCATATCTTATCAATATGAAATATGTGGAACGATATGATTCTTCACACATTTATCTTGAAAAGGGACAGGTAACTATGGCAAAGCAGAATTACAAATGTTTTGTCGAAAGTTACATGAAATATTCGATGAGGGGAATCGGAGAGTAGATAATGAAAATAGATTTATTTTATGAAATAGTCTCACAGTGCATGATTAATGGTGTAAGGCTTGCAGCTGCATTTTTCCTGTACAGACTTTTAAGTGATTTTGTTAATAAAAAAAGAGCATTTGCATCGGCAGTACTGTATCTGGCAGTGCTTACGGTGCTTTATTATATTCCACAGATACTGCCTAATCTGGCTGCATATGTAATCGCAATGGCAGCGGTTTATATTGTTCTTATTGTGGGAGATTTTAAGAAAATAAGGCTGAAGGCATTTCTGTGCATAACATTTTTTGCATTAAGATGGCTTGCAGTAGGAAGCGTGTCACAGCTTATGATGCTGATTAACCAGATGACGACTACATTAATGAATAATATAGAGATATTTATGACAAACATTCCTGCAATAATTGCAATGTTTGTTGCAACAGAGATTCTTGAGGTAGTTCTGTGCATGCTTTTTATAGGATTTTCAGTAAAAATGTTTCTTAAAGTCTATAAAAATGCCTGTGAAGAACTGACTGTCAAAGAATTTATAATGCTTGTACTGCCGATGCTGGCGCAGGTTGTAGGCTATCAGAGCGTGATTAATTATTATGATTTATATGATAAGGCGATGAAGGCGGGAGTAATCGAACCGGTTTATGAGTTTAACTACACACTTCTTGCATTTTATCTGATATCATATGGTGCTATTCTTGTATTTCTTATGCTGTATCAGGAACTTAAGAAAATGCAGGAGAATAATAAGGAGCAGGAGATTCTTGAGGCACAGATTGGTAACCTTAAGAATCATATTGATACTGCAATGAAATCATATGCGGAAATAAGGGCTATGCGCCACGATATGGCTAATCATCTGATGGTGCTTAATGAACTTATTGAGAGTGGCAGAAATGAGGCTGCAGAGGAATATTCATCAAAGCTTAATGAAATGATTATTCAGACACAGTCTGATGTTAAGAGCGGTAATCCTGTAACTGATATTGTTATAGGAGAATATAAGGACAAATGTATCAAAACCGGAATAGATTTTACTTATGATTTTCATTATCCTGAAAAAGGTGTTGTTGACGCATTTGATATGAGCATAGTTTTATTTAATGCCTTGCAGAATGCCTGTGAAGCAGCACAGAAAACTCCGCATGGATATGTAAGCCTTAAGGCTTTTAGAAAAAAGAATGCCTATATTATAGAGATTACTAATTCATGTGCGGGCAGGATAACTGTTGAGCCGGGAAAACTTCCGGCAACGGATAAGGATAATGCACAGGCACATGGATATGGGCTTAAGAACATAAAACGTATTGCTGAAAAATATTACGGCGGAATAAATATTGAGCCGGCTGATGATACATTTAAACTGAATATAATGATGATGCTGGAATAAAAACCGCCGCCCTGCATGATGACAAAGCGGCGAAAAACATTTTTATAAATCTCTCAACATATTCAGCTTTTTCATAGCTGGTCTTAATGCAAGATATATGATTGAAGCAACTATAACAGCGATAACTGCATTAACAGATGTGGTTATCGCACCTATTTTGGCAAGTGTTTTGGCAAGGTCCTGAGGCACACCAAGAAGGTATGTCTTATAGAAATATCCGACTACAGGGTCAGCAACAATATTGAATGCCATACCGCATATGCTTGATACAACAGTAGCAACAGTAACATATTTTGCAGAATGTTCCTTAGAAAGGTGGAAGAGCTTATGTGCTACAAAACCAACGATAAGACCGATACACAACTTAAGAATAAATGTCTTAGGAGCGCTTGTTACATAGGCTGTTGACAAATCACTTATTGTCATGCCGATTGCTCCGGCAAGACCACCCCATTCGCCACCGATAAGTAAAGCTGCAAGAACGCAGAATACATTACCAAAGTGGAACATGGTTCTATCTGTTCCAACAGGAATGTCTATCTTTATAAATGTTGCACCAACATAGCAGAGTGCGGCACACAAAGCAGCCTGTGCAATAACCTTTGCGTCTACAGGCTTTCTCTCTTTCTTTGAAAATGTTCTGTATAATCCGGCAATAAGAATAACAATGCCAAGGATTGTTACAAGAAGTGAAAATGCGTATGCTTTATTACCTTTTACTATGTATGTGTTTACACATAACACAATACCGATAACAAGAATAATAGTACCAATTAATGTCTGGATTAAACCTGTTTTTTTGTCTTTCATAATTATCTTTTTCTCCTTTGATTCATATTTTCAGCAAAGAATAGTACAATTCAGGGCTTATTAAAAGTGCCAGTTTGATAATGTTTTATATGGTCAGATTATGTAAGGGATATGTTTACATTTGCAAAAAATGTGTTACAATGAGGAGTACTATGCAGGAGGTAATGCAGTATATGAAGATTATGTTTGCATCTTTAGGTTGTGATAAAAACCTTGTAGATACAGAGAATATGCTTGGAATCCTTAACGATAAGGGCTTTGAGTTTACAGATGATGAAACACAGGCAGATGTTATTGTTGTCAATACATGCTGTTTTATTGGTGATGCCAAGCAGGAGAGTATCAACACGATACTTGAGATGGCACAGCACAAGGAAGATGCTGTGTGTAAGGCACTTATTGTTACAGGATGCCTTGCTCACAGATATAAGGATGAGATTATCAAAGAGATTCCGGAGGTTGATGCATTTTTAGGAACAACTTCTTATGACAAGATTGCGGAGGTTGTTACTTCAGTGCTTGAAGGTAAGGGCTTTAATGTCGTTGATGATGCCAACAGACTTCCTATTGTTAAAGAAAAGAGAATTATTACTACGCCGGGATATTTTGAGTACCTTAAGATAGCGGAAGGATGCGATAAGCATTGTACATACTGCATAATTCCTAAGGTTCGTGGTAATTTCAGAAGTTATCCTGTTGAGTATCTTGTGGAGCAGGCAAAGCACCTTGTACACAATGGAGCAAAAGAGCTTATACTTGTAGCACAGGAGACAACTCTTTATGGAACAGACCTTTACGGAAAGAAATCACTTCCAATGCTTATACATGAGCTTGCCAAGATTGAAGACCTCAAATGGATAAGAATTCAGTACTGTTATCCGGAAGAGATTAATGATGAGCTTATCGAGGCTATTAAGAATGAGCCTAAAGTCTGTCATTATCTTGATATGCCAATCCAGCATGCAAGTGATAATGTATTAAAGCGCATGGGAAGAAAGACAGATAAGCAGGAGCTTCTTGATATTGTGGCGAAGCTGAGAAAAGAGATTCCGGACATTGCATTAAGAACAACTCTTATTGCCGGCTTCCCGGGAGAGACACAGGCTGACCATGAAGAGGTTATGGAATTTATTGATGAAGTTGAGTTCGACAGACTTGGAGTATTCACTTATTCAAGGGAAGAGGATACCCCGGCTGCAACAATGCCGGACCAGATTGACCAGGATATAATGGATACGTGGAGAGACGAGCTTATGGCTCTGCAACAGGAAATATCCATTGACAAGTCAGCACAGATGGTTGGAAAGACTATTGATGTTATGGTTGAAGGTTATATTGCAGAGGACAATACTTATGTCGGACGTTCGTACAAGGATGCACCTAATGTTGATGGAATGGTGTTCTTTGAATGTGACAGGGAACTTATGTCAGGAGATTTCGTATCTGTAAAGATTACCGGTTCAACTGAATATGATTTAATGGGAATAATGGAGGAAAATGTTTAAATGAATTTACCTAACAAACTTACAATTGCAAGAGTTATTATGATTCCTTTGTTTCTGATATGTCTGTATCTTAACATTGGATGTGGCAAATATATTGCAGTAGGAATATTTATTCTTGCAAGCTTAACAGACCTTTTAGATGGTAAGATTGCAAGAAAGTATAATCTTGTTACTAACTTCGGAAAATTTATGGATCCACTTGCAGATAAGCTTTTAGTATGCTCTGCACTTATTGCACTTGTTGACCTTAACAGAATTGCAGCATGGATTGTTATTATTATAATTGCAAGAGAATTTATTATTAGCGGATTCAGACTTGTTGCATCAGATAATGGTGTTGTTATAGCTGCAAGCTATTGGGGAAAGTTCAAGACAGCATTTCAGATGATTACAATTATTATGCTTGTTCTTAATCTTAATGTACCATTTATGAATATTATTAATACTGTTCTCATATATATATCATTAGGATTGACAGTGATTTCTCTTATTGATTATATTGCAAAGAATTATAAAGTTTTTCTGGAAGGTTCGGGTAAATAATAATGGTTGATTATCTCAGCTGTCTTGATAAGGCTCTTGTTGAGACATTAAAGAACAAATCCCTGACTATAACTACAGCTGAGTCATGCACAGGCGGCATGGTTGCTTCGTCTATAGTTAATATAAGCGGTGCTTCAGACATTTTTAAAGAGGGCTATATTACATATAGTAATGAGGCGAAGGAACGTATTCTTGGAGTTAAGCATGAGACTCTTGAGAAGTATAAAGCTGTAAGTGCTGAAACTGCTGCCCAGATGGCAGAAGGAGCAGTAAGAATATCTAAGGCAGATATCAGTGTTTCTGTAACAGGTGTTGCAGGACCTTCTAAAGAGGATGATAAGCCTGTTGGACTTGTGTATATTGGATGCTGCTATAAGGGTGAGACACATGTTAAAGAATGTGATTTGTCAGGCGACAGGCACACGATAAGGTGTCAGTCTACGAAGGAAGCACTTAAGTTTGTCCTTGATATAATTAAGACTAACAGGTAGAGATTATTGTAATTATTAGTTTTATTATATTATTTACTATATTATTTGCTATGGCGTTGAAGACCTACTATTAAGCTTGAAAGATGGCTTGAGTAGGTCTTTTTTGCTGGGATTAGAGTGGGCTGGAGCGAGCTGGAATGTGAAGACCTACTAAGTGAGTGAGATGTGAGTGTTGAGTAGGTTTTTAGAGCCGTATAGGAGGCGTGAATGGGCGAGAAGACCTACTAGATGAGAAAGAAGTGGGCATTGAGTAGGTCTTTATCCTTCAGAATTATCTTTTACCAAGCAGAAATATAAAAAAAGACCTACTACATCATGCAATTCCAAAGATTTAGTGGGTCATCAAGCATAGACACATTGTTTAAAATGTAAAAAAAGACCTACAAAACAAAGAGAATATTGTTTTTAGTGAGTTTTATAACGACATCGGATTCAATATTACAATGAATTGATACAGGTATCATTCGAGAGGTTGTGCAAGTAAAAAAGATTTTGTTAAATTTATGCATAAAATATTATATTAAGATACAATAATATAAAATAGGCGTTTACAAAATATATATAATATGATATATTTTTACTATTCCAGTATACAAACAAACATAACGAATAAATGTTCGAAAGGTTCTTGACAATGCAGACATAATAAGATATTATTTAGAAAACGAACACATGTTCAAAAGGAGAGTTTAAGGTATGGTTAATGAAGATAAGATGAAAGCCCTTGATGCGGCAATTTCTAATATTGAGAAACAGTTTGGTAAGGGCTCTGTAATGAAGCTTGGGGAATCAACAGCTAATCTTAATGTTGAATGTATTCCTACAGGTTCTTTAAGTCTAGATATCGCTTTGGGAATCGGTGGAGTTCCTAAAGGAAGAGTTGTAGAGATATATGGACCTGAATCAAGTGGTAAGACAACAGTTGCACTTCATATGGTTGCTGAAGTACAGAAGAGAGGCGGTATTGCAGGTTTTATTGATGCAGAGCATGCTCTGGATCCTGTATATGCTAAGAATATTGGGGTTGATATTGATAATTTATATATTTCGCAGCCTGACAGCGGCGAGCAGGCGCTTGAGATTACAGAGACTATGGTAAGATCTGGTGCAGTCGATATTGTAATTGTCGATTCAGTTGCAGCTCTTGTTCCTAAAGCAGAGATTGATGGTGATATGGGCGATTCACATGTAGGTCTTCAGGCAAGACTTATGTCACAGGCATTAAGAAAGCTTACACCTGTTGTAAGCAAGAATAACTGCGTTGTTATATTTATCAACCAGCTTCGTGAAAAGGTTGGTGTTATGTTTGGAAATCCGGAGACAACTACAGGTGGTCGTGCACTTAAGTTCTATTCTTCTGTAAGACTTGATGTAAGAAAGATTGAGACACTTAAGCAGAATGGTGAGGTTATTGGTAACAGAACCAGAGTCAAGATTGTTAAGAATAAGGTTGCCCCTCCATTCAGAGAAGCAGAGTTTGATATTCTTTTTGGAAAAGGTATATCTACAGAAGGAGATCTTGTTGATCTTGCTTCTAATGCAGGTATTATCCAGAAGAGTGGAGCATGGTTCTCATATGAGGGCAATAAGATTGGACAGGGACGAGAGAACGCTAAGCAGTTCCTTCTTGATAATCCAGAGATAAGAGAAGAGGTTGACAGAAGAGTAAGAGAACACTACGGAATTGTGGACGGTGTTAAGGAAGCAGAAGCATCTGATGATGCTAAGCAGACTAAGGCTAAGAAGAAAGCAGATACAGAAGAGTAATATTAAGGTGGGTTATGGAAGATAATATTGAACTTATTGTCACATCCATTAAAGAACTTACTAAGAAACGCAGGCTTGTATATATTAATTATGAGCCTGCATTTGCTTTATATGCAGCAGAATTAAGAAAGTTTGGAATTAAGGATGGAGAGTCTGTCAGGAAAGAAGCATATGATTCTTTGATAGATGATGTGTTATCTAAGCGTGCAACGGTAAGAGCGATGGCATTGCTTAAGAATAAGGATTATACAAGAAAAGGTTTAGAGGACAAGCTTAGAGATGGATATTATCCTGATATGTGTATAGATTATGCATTAGAGTATGTAACCAGGTTTGGATATATTAATGATGAGCGCTTTGCAGAGAATTATGTTAATTTTAAGGCAGGTAATAAGCCAAGAAGACAGATTGAACTTAAGTTAAAGCAGAAAGGCGTTGATGCAGATATTATCAGCAGGGTTTGTGATGAATTCTATGAAGATAATAGTGATATAGAATTAGAACAGGCAAAGGCATTTGTTGAAAAGAAACATATAGATATAGAGAACGCTGATTATAAAGAGCTTCAGAAGGTCAAAGCTGCATTATATCGCAGAGGATTCAGTATGGATATTATTAATAAAACATTGGATTCTAAGGGGCTTTTCCTTGACATAATCGACAATTGAGTATAATATTAGATTGTTGTATTTTTTGTACAATGAAAACTAAATAAGGAGGTGCTCCTGTGGCAGGCACAATTATCGGTGTTATTGTCGCTGTGGTAGTCACGCTACTTATTGCAGTTCCTGTTACTTGCAAGGTTGCTGTTGACAAGAAAGTACGCAAGGATGCGGAAATCATAGGTACAGCAGAGGATAAGGCAAGGAATATTCTTGATGAAGCATTGAAAGCAGCAGAGACCAAGAAACGCGAAACTTTACTTGAGGTAAAGGAAGAATCTCTGCGAACTAAAAATGAACTGGAAAGGGAAACCAAGGAACGGAGAAACGAGCTGCAGAGATACGAGAAGCGAGTTTTGTCAAAAGAGGAATCTGTTGACAAAAAAGCCAATGCAGTGGAGAAGCGTGAGCTGGAATGTACAGCGAAATTTAACGAGTTACAAGAAAAAGAAAAACGAGTAAATGAACTTGAGGAAAAAGGAGTACAGGAACTGGAACGAGTTTCAGGTCTGACCTCCGAACAGGCAAAAGAGGAACTGCTCAAATCTGTTGAAGATGA
>ERZ780139.2166-NODE-2166-length-15214-cov-9.082987_pt1 | contig 15214 bp, 9 predicted proteins | sample MGYA00511476_ERZ780139 | MGnify/ENA primary metagenome ERZ780139 (study PRJEB29588, sample SAMEA2158190) | human gut metagenome | biome: human gut; feature: human-associated habitat; material: faeces | place: Denmark | collected 2008/2010 ... | reverse complement strand
CCTGCTGGACGATGGCCTTGGGCAGACGGAACTCGGGGATGCCGTACATCAGCACACCGCCTGCAACGTGCAGAGCCTCGTAAACGGTGACCTTGTAGCCCAGCTTTGCCAGATCGCCTGCAGCGGTCAGGCCGGCAGGGCCAGCGCCGATGATGGCAACCTTATGGCCGTTCCATTCGGGTACGCTGGGTGCGGTGTGCACATTCTCGCGGTGCCAGTCGGCCACAAAGCGCTCCAGACGGCCAATGGCCACCGGCTCATTCTTGATGCCGCGGGTGCACTTGCCCTCGCACTGGCTCTCCTGCGGGCAGACACGGCCGCAGACGGCAGGCAGGGAAGAGGAGCGGTTGATCACCTGATAGGCGGCCTCAAAGTCGCCCTCGGCAACATGGGCGATAAACTCCGGGATGTCGATGCCCACGGGGCAGCCGGACTGGCAGGGCTTGTTCTTGCAGCCGATGCAGCGCTTGGCCTCGTTCACAGCCATCTCGGCGGTGTAGCCCAGAGCCACTTCCTTAAAGTTCTTGTTGCGGACGTTGGGGTCCTGCGTGGGCATGGGGCATTTTTTGGGGTCCATATTGAAAGCCATTTTACATTCCCTCCTGAGTCTTGAACAGGTTGCAGGCTGCCTCACGGGCGTGTGCCTCAAACGGGCGGTACATGGTGCCGCGTGCCATTGCCTCGTCAAAATCCACCAGATCGCCGTCAAAGTCCGGGCCGTCGACGCACGCGAACTTGACCTCGCCGCCGACCGTCACGCGGCAGCCGCCCTGCTCCGGCAGGCATTCGAGCCTCGCGGGCAGACACTGCGTCCCGTCACCGAGCACAACGCCCTGCGCAAAGCGCTCGGCATCAGCACTCGTCGGCAGCCCGTCCGTGCGCGCAAAATAGACCTTCGGCACGTGTTTTTTCGGCGTGATGACGCGGTGGACATAGTCCCCGTCGTCCGTGATGAGCAGCAGCCCGGTCGTGTCCTTATCCAGACGTCCGGCCGGAACAAGACCGAAGCGCTGCAGCTCCGGCGGGAACAGATCGAGCACCGTCGGCTGACTGCGGTCGGCCGTCGCGGTGAGGACGCCGGCGGGTTTATGAAGCATATAGTAATGATATGCCTGATAGCGCAGGATCTGTCCGCGCAGGCAGACGACAGCGGTCTCCGCGATCTTCTGCTCCGGCGCGCGGGCGGGCACACCGTCGACCGTGACCTCACCGCGGCGGATATACGCCTTGGCCTCGCGCCGGGAAGCGGCGCCGGTATCGGCCAGATATTTGTCCAGACGGATCATGCGCGCCCCTCCTTTACGGCCATTGGATGTATTATAACATATCCGGCGGCAAATTTGAATAGGCTTGTTCCGAGGTGTGGTTATGAAGCTTAAATCCTTTCACTGGACAAGACGGACGGTCGTGTATGCGCTCATCGGTCTGGCCGTGCTGCTGGCGCTGGCTGTCATCTGGCGCAGCAACGGCGGCGTGCTCTCGGCGCACTACAACGTCACGACGACGGACGGGCGCATTGCCTATCTGCAGGCGCTCGGCTGGGAGGCGGATCCCGCGACGGAAACGGCGCAGGAGATCGTGATCCCGCGTGTGTTCAGCGGTGTATTCAGCGATTACAACGCCCTGCAAAAGCAGCAGGGATTTGACCTGTCCACTTACGCCGGCGAGACGTGCACAGCCTATACCTACCGCGTGACGAACTACGAGGGCTCGACGGACACCGTGCTCGCGCAACTGTTCGTCTACCGCAACCGCGTCATCGGCGGCGACATCCACGCGACGGCGATGGACGGCTTCATGCACGGTCTGCGGTGAATGGGCGAAAAAAACTCCCGGCACGAATGTGCCGGGAGTTTTGGTTTCGTTCGGGTTCAGGCAGATGCCTTGGGGCTCAGGCGAGCGCCGTCCAGCGCTCAATGCCGGTCAGCTCCGTAAAGGTGTGGCCGACCGAGGCCTCGGTGACTGCGGCGTAGTACCATGCGCCGGGCGTGACGTCGGTAAAGTGCGACGCTGCCTGCGCATTGGCCTGCACGAACGTCAGGTCGCAGCTGCGGCCAAGCACGCGGTTGAGGATAGTCACCGCCTCGGCGCGCGTGATGGTCTGGTTCGGGTGGAACGTGCCATCCGCATAGCCGCCGACCCAGCCGTTGGCATAGGCCGTAGCGACCGCATCATGACACCATGCGCTGCCTACATCGGCAAACGGCATGCCCTTGGACGTGTTCGCACCGTAGATCCCGGTCAGAATGGTCACGAATTCCGCGCGGGTGATGGGCTTGCCCGGCTGGAACGTGCCGTTGCTGTAGCCCTTGATGGCGCCGGCATTGGCCAGCGTGCTGACCGCGACCACGTACCACTTGCCGGCCGGAACATCGCTGAAGCCATTGTCGCTGCGGTCATACTGCTTGTGCGCCTGTGCGGTCATGAGCTCATAGAGCAGCTTGGCCGCCTCGGCGCGCGTGAGCGTGCCGTTGGGCACAAAGGTGGTCGCGGTGCGGCCGGGAACATAGGCGTTGTGGTTGGTCGTATCCAGCAGGCCGGTCGACTGCGCCGGCTCCGTGCCGGTGCCGCTGCCGCTGTTGTTGCCCATCTGGGAAATGTACTTTTCCAGCAGCGCCATCGCCTGCTGGAGCGTGATGGTGCGGCTGTTGTAGAGCGCACAGATGATCGTCACAATGTTCTTCAGGTTCATATTCGCCGAAGAAATGAGCTAAGACAGCAGCTGCGCGATCTGATCGTTTGTGAGGATGCTGCCGGCAAAGCCCGTCAGGATGGCATTGATGCCGGTCTGCGTCATACCAAAGGCTTTCAGGATCTCGGCAAGCGCCTGCTGGGCGGCCTCGCTGTTCGCGCCGCCGGCGGCAATGTCGCCGATGACCTGACCGAAGTTGATGTTCACCGTGTTGCCGGTGATGGTGATGATGCCGTGCATGTAGTTATTGTTGCTGGCGATGTCCTTGAACAGATCGCCCACGTCCACGTTCACGATGCCGTGGACGAAATTGCTGTCGCTGCCAATGTGGTCGACCAGATCCTTAATATTTACGCCGACAATGCCGTGAATGAAGTTATCGTCATTGGCGATGTCGATCCGGCTCAGGATCTCACTGAGCAGGCCGTTGTGCAGCTGGCCATAGGCCGTGTCGGATGTGCTGGTCTCCGCCTCCGTGGTGTCTGCCGCGAAAGCCGGGACAGCAGCGAGACTGAATGCCAGCGCCAGGGCCAGTATCAGGCTCAATGTCTTGCGCATTTTTTCATGGAATTTTGCCTCCTTTAAGTTCCAAGCAAACATACATGGAAAAGGTGCCGGCAAAATGTCGGACACAGGTGTCCGCATCCCATCGGCGCGAAGCCAGGAGCTTTTTTTACCACGAAATATAGGCCGCAATTCTTAAAAAAGCATTTGAAAAGTAATTAAAGTTTCGTGCTTGAAACAATTTTGTCGAAAAACAAAAAAATTCCTCTCCGGCAGATGCCGGAGAGGAATTTTGCATGCTGAAAATTACTCGTTGATGGCGATGACAACACCGGAACCAACGGTACGGCCGCCTTCACGGATAGCGAAACGCAGGCCAACCTCGATCGCGATCGGGGTGATCAGCTCGACGTCCATGTCGACGTTATCGCCGGGCATGCACATCTCAACACCCTCGGGGAGGCTGATGACGCCGGTCACGTCGGTGGTACGGAAGTAGAACTGGGGACGGTAGTTGTTGAAGAACGGGGTGTGACGGCCGCCCTCTTCCTTGGACAGAACGTAAACCTGGCCCTTGAACTTGGTGTGCGGGTGGATGGACTTCGGAGCAGCGAGGACCTGGCCACGCTCAACGCCCTTCTTGTCGATGCCGCGGAGCAGGCAGCCGACGTTGTCGCCAGCCTCGGCGAACTCGAGGGTCTTGTGGAACATCTCGGTGCCGGTGACGGTGGTCTCCTGGGTGTCCTTGATGCCGACGATCTCGACCTTATCGCCAACCTTGACGATGCCACGCTCGACACGGCCGGTAACGACGGTGCCGCGGCCGGAGATGGTGAACACGTCCTCGATGGGCATCAGGAACGGCTTGTCAGCAGCACGGTCCGGAGTCTTGATCCAAGTGTCAACAGCGTCCATGAGCTCCCAGATGCACTTGTACTCGGGGGCCTTCGGATCGGTGGACTCGGAGATCAGCGCGTTCAGAGCGGAGCCCTTGATGATCGGGGTGTCGTCGCCCGGGAAGTCGTACTTGTCGAGCAGCTCACGGACTTCCATCTCGACGAGCTCAAGCAGCTCGGGATCGTCGACCTGGTCAACCTTGTTCAGGAACACCAGAACGTACGGAACGTTGACCTGACGGGCAAGCAGCAGGTGCTCACGGGTCTGAGCCATCGGGCCGTCGGAGGCAGCGATAACGAGGATCGCGCCGTCCATCTGAGCAGCGCCGGTGATCATGTTCTTGATATAGTCGGCGTGGCCCGGGCAGTCGACGTGCGCATAGTGGCGGCCCTTGATCTCGGTGCCGTCAAGGCCGATGCGGTCGTCGGTCTGGTACTCAACGTGAGCGGTGTTGATCGTGATGCCACGCGCTTTTTCTTCCGGAGCCTTATCGATCTGGTCGTAGGCAGCGAACTCGGCGCTGTTCGGGTCAGCCAGGGACAGAACCTTGGTGATCGCAGCGGTCAGGGTGGTCTTGCCGTGGTCGATATGGCCGATGGTGCCGATATTGACATGGGGCTTGGTTCTATTGTACATCTGCTTTGCCATTAGAATATCCTCCTAATTCTAAAATAATGTTGTGACTTACTTTCTTATAAGGCACATTGTGCCGGTTGCGCAGGTCAGTTGCTGCCGTGGATGATCTTCTCCTGAAGAGACTTCGGCAGCTCTACGAAGTGGCTGGGCTCCATGCTGTAGGTCGCGCGGCCCTGCGTTTTGCTGCGCAGGTCGGTCGCATAGCCGAACATGGATGCCAGGGGCACGTTCGCCGTGACGATCGCCGCACCGTTGCGGATGTCCGTACCGGCGATCTGACCGCGGCGGGCATTGATATCGCCCATCACGTCGCCCATATAGCTTTCCGGCGCCGTAACGACAACCTTCATAATGGGCTCGAGGAGCGTCGGGCCGGCCTTCTGGCAGGCCTCCTTGAATGCCATGCTGCCGCAGATCTTAAACGCCATCTCGGACGAGTCGACCTCGTGATACGAGCCGTCGAGCAGCGTGACTTTCACGTCCACGACCTCGTAGCCCGCAAGCACGCCGGCCTGCATCGCGCCCTGGATGCCCTGATCCACACAGGGGATAAACTCTTTCGGGATCGCACCGCCGGTGATCTGGTTGATGAACTCGTAACCCTTGCCGGGCTCGTTGGGTTCCACCATGAGCTTGACGTGTGCAAACTGGCCTTTGCCGCCGGTCTGGCGCGCGTAGCGCGTGTCCACCGTAGCGGCCTTGGTGATGGTCTCCTTGTAAGAGACCTGAGGTCTGCCGACATTCGCCTCGACGCGGAACTCGCGCAGAAGGCGATCGACGATGATCTCCAGATGGAGCTCGCCCATGCCGGCGATGATGGTCTGGCCCGTTTCCTCGTCCGTGTAGGCCTTGAAGGTGGGGTCTTCCTCGGCAAGCTTGCCGAGGGCGATGTCCATCTTCTCCTGCCCGGCCTTGGTCTTGGGCTCGATTGCTACGCGGATGACCGGTTCCGGGAACTCCATCGACTCGAGCACGATCGGGTACTTTTCGTCGCAGAGCGTATCGCCGGTCGTCGTATTCTTGAGACCGACCGCCGCCGCAATATCACCGGAATAGACCTGCGTGATATCCTCGCGGTGGTTGGCGTGCATCAAAAGGATGCGGCCCAGACGCTCGCGCTGGCCCTTGGTGGAGTTCAGGACGGATTTGCCGGCTTCGATCGTGCCGGAATAGACACGGAAGAACGCCAGACGGCCGACGTAGGGGTCGGTCATGATCTTGAAGGCCAGAGCAGAGAACGGCTCGGAATCGTCCGCGGAGCGGTGCTCGACCTCATCCGTCTTGGGCACCGTGCCGGTGATCGGCGGGATGTCCAGCGGGGACGGCATATAATCGACGATGGCGTCCAGCAGCTTCTGCACGCCCTTGTTCTTATAGGACGTGCCGCACACGATCGGGACGAACTTGACCTGCGTCGTGGCCTTGCGGATGGCCGCCTTGATCATTTCGGTGGGGATTTCCTCACCTTCCAGATACATCTCCATGATCTCGTCGTCGAAATCGGCGACGGCCTCAAGGAGCTGCGTGCGGTACTCTTCGGCCTCGGCGCGCATGTCCTCGGGGATCTCCTCGACGCGCATATCCTTGCCAAGATCGTCGTAGTAGACGTCCGCCTTCATCTCGAGCAGGTCGATGATGCCGCGGAAGTCCGCCTCGGAGCCGATCGGCAGCTGGATCGGAACAGCGTTGCAGCGCAGGCGCTCGTGCACCATGTCGACAACGTTGTAGAAATTTGCGCCCATGATGTCCATCTTGTTGATGTAGATCATGCGGGGAACATTGTAATGGTCAGCCTGTCTCCAGACCGTCTCGGACTGCGGCTCAACGCCGCCCTTGGCACAAAGGACCGTCACGCAGCCGTCGAGCACGCGCAGGCTGCGCTCGACCTCAACGGTGAAGTCGACGTGGCCCGGGGTGTCGATGATATTGATGCGGTTGCCCTTCCAGAAGCAAGTGGTCGCAGCGCTCGTGATCGTGATGCCGCGCTCCTGCTCCTGCGCCATCCAGTCCATGGTGGCGGTGCCTTCATGGGTCTCACCGAGCTTGTGGTTGACGCCCGTGTAGAACAGAATGCGTTCCGTCGTGGTCGTCTTACCGGCGTCGATGTGCGCCATGATGCCAATGTTTCTTGTGTTTTCAAGGGAATATTGTCTGGGCATAATTGATAGCTCCTAGTCGGAAGATTACCAGCGGAAGTGTGCGAACGCCTTGTTGGACTCGGCCATCTTGTGCGTGTCTTCGCGCTTCTTCACAGCAGCGCCGGTGTTGTTGCAGGCATCCATGATCTCGCCTGCGAGGCGCTCCTTCATGGTCTTTTCGCTGCGCTTGCGGGCATAGCCGGTCAGCCAGCGCAGGCCGAGCGTCTGGCGTCTCTCAGGACGCACTTCCATAGGAACCTGGTAGGTCGCACCGCCGACGCGGCGGGCCTTGACTTCGAGGCTCGGCATGATGTTATTCATGGCTTCGGTAAACGCATCGAGCGGTTCCTTGCCGGTCTTTTCCTTGATGATGTCAAAAGCATCGTACACGACCTTCTGAGCAACACCCTTTTTGCCGTCGAGCATCACGCTGTTGATGAGCTTGGTCACCAGAACGCTGTTGTACATCGGATCCGGCAAAATTTCTCTTTTGGGAACGTTACCTCTTCTGGGCACTATACTTCCCTCCTTCATTAAAAAATGACTTCACAGGTACTCGAAGATGCGGTGCATCTTCGTCTGCGCCCCGAGGTTAACGAATACATATATATCAGTTAACAACAGGGCAAAATTTGCTGTTGGAACTTACTTCTTTCCTGCCTTCGGCCGCTTGGCACCGTACTTGGAACGGGCCTGCATACGTCCGGAAACGCCCTGCGTATCGAGCGTGCCACGGATGATGTGGTAACGAACGCCAGGAAGGTCCTTGACACGGCCGCCGCGGATCATAACGACGCTATGCTCCTGCAGGTTGTGACCGATGCCCGGGATGTAGGCGGTTACCTCGTAGCCGTTGGTCAGACGCACACGGGCGATCTTACGAAGCGCGGAGTTCGGCTTCTTGGGGGTAGAGGTACGCACGGCAGTGCAGACGCCTCTCTTCTGAGGTGCGCTCAGATTGGTCTCGCGGTTCTTCAGGGTGTTGAGGCCCTTCTGCATGGCGGGAGACGTGGACTTGTAGGTGACTTTCTCTCTGCCCTTTCTCACCAACTGGTTAAAAGTAGGCATGGTTTTCCTCCTTTCCTCGAAAATGGATCTATTTATACGATGCCAAAAAACAGCATCGGATAAACCGTGATTCTGCCGGAAAATTTTCAGGAAATCCCGGCCATTTTTGTGCTTTTTACACAGGCATGACAAATCGGTGGGCGCACGCCCACGCAAAATAGGATTTTAGCATATTGCACAAGATTCGTCAAGCATTTTTATTCAAGACGGAAGCGAAAATTTCACCGGGATATGCAGGCATATCCCGGTGAAACGGTTGGTATTTGGTCGTTTAAAGCGCGTTGGAGATGTTGGCGAGATCGGACAGATCCACGCCGTCGTCCTCCGGCTCCGCGGGGACTGCCGGCTCCTCATTCGTCTCGAAGTTGCGGTAGCAGGCAAGGCCGCTGCCGGCGGGAATGAGCTTGCCGATGATGACGTTCTCCTTCAGGCCGACGAGGTGGTCGATCTTGCCCTTGATGGCGGCATCGGTCAGCACCTTCGTGGTCTCCTGGAAGGATGCGGCCGACAGGAAGCTCTCCGTGGCGAGCGACGCCTTCGTGATGCCCATAAGGACATGCTCAGCCGTCGCGGGCGTGAGCTCGGTCTCCCCAGCCGCGATGCGCTCGGCGATCGCGCGGTTGGCCGCGCGGAACTCATGCAGATCCACAATGGCGCCGGACAGCAGGTTCGTGCTGCCGGAATCGTCGATACGGACCTTGCGCATCATCTGACGGACGATGATCTCGATGTGCTTATCGTTGATGTCAACGCCCTGCTGACGGTAGACCTTCTGGACTTCCTGAATGATATACTGCCGGCAGGCATCGACGCCGCAGATACGCAGCACGTCGTGCGGGCTGTACGCGCCGTTCGAAAGCGGCTGGCCCTTCGTGACCGTGTCGCCGTTGGCGACCAGAATGCCGGCGGAGTACGGCAGGTTGTACGTGACGGTCTCGCCGTCGACCGGGTTCGTGACCGTGACCGCATAGATGGAGGTCTTCTTCGTCTCCTCGATGCTGACGACGCCGGGGATCTCGGCGAGGGTGGCCATCTTCTTCGGCTTGCGCGCCTCGAACAGCTCTTCAACACGCGGAAGGCCCTGCGTGATATCGTCGCCGGCGACGCCGCCGGTGTGGAACGTACGCATGGTCAGCTGCGTGCCCGGCTCGCCGATGGACTGGGCGGCGATAACGCCGACCGCCTCGCCGATGTTGACCGGCTGGCCGATGGCCAGGTTGATGCCGTAGCACTTGGCGCAGACGCCGTTGCGCGCCTCACAGGTCATGACGCTGCGGATCTTGACTTCCTCGATGCCGTGCTCTTCGAGCGTCTTGGCATCGTCGGGCATGAGCATGTGGTCGGTATCGAACAGCACCTCGCCGGTCTTGGGCGACACGACGGGCTCGGCCGGGTAGCGGCCGTGGATGCTCTCGCCGAGGCTCTGGACTTCCTGTCCCTTGTCGAACACGGCGCGGGCCATGATGCCGTCGGTCGTACCGCAGTCATCCTCGCGGATGATGACTTCCTGCGAGACATCGACCAAACGACGGGTCAGATAACCGGAGTCGGCAGTACGCAGTGCGGTATCGGCCAGGCCCTTACGGGCGCCTCGGGACGAGATGAAGTACTCGAGGACGGACAGGCCCTCACGGTAGTTGGCCTTGATCGGGATCTCGATGGTCTTGCCGGCGGTGTTTGCGATCAGGCCGCGCATACCGGCGAGCTGACGGATCTGCGCCATGGAACCACGGGCGCCGGAGTCCGCCATCATATAGATGGGGTTGAACTCATCGAGGCAGTTCTGCAGGGCCGCCGTGACGTCCTTCGTGGTCTTCTCCCACTCGGACACGGCCAGACGGTAGCGCTCGTCCTCGGTGATGAAGCCGCGCTTGTACTTCTTCTCGATCGCAATGACCTTCTTCTCCGTGGCGGAGATGAGCGTTTTCTTCTCCTCCGGGACGGTCATGTCCGCGATGGAGATCGTGATGGCGCCGATGGTGGAATACTTGTAGCCGAGCGCCTTGACGTTATCGAGCACTTCGGTCGCAACGGTGAAGCCGTGCTTCTCGATGCAGCGGTCGATGATCTTGCCGAGCTGCTTCTTGCCGACCTTGAAGCTGACCTCGAGGTCGAACATGTGCTCGGGGTCGGTGCGGTCAACGTAGCCGAGATCCTGCGGGATGGGCTCGTTGTAGATGATGCGGCCGACGGTCGTCTCGATCGTGCGGTGCAGCGTCTCGCCGTTGACCTCGCGCGCCACGCGCACCAGGATCGGCGCATGCAGGCCGACATCGCCGTAGTTATAGGCCATGATGGCTTCATTCGGGTCGCGGTAGACCTTGAGCGGCTTATAGCTCGGGAGCTTGCCGCCCTCAGCCTCGGCCTTCTTGTGCGCGGCGACAAAGTCGTCCGCGTCGACGATCTCATTGACCGGCAGATCGGTATCGCCGGCATCGGTCACGAACACCTGCTCGGCGCCCTTCTCGGCCTTGCCGAGGCGAACGTAGGTCAGGTAGTATGCGCCGAGGATCATATCCTGCGTCGGCACGGTGACGGGGTGGCCGTCCTGCGGGCGGAGGAGGTTGTTTGCCGAGAGCATGAGGATGCGCGCCTCGGCCTGCGCCTCCGCGGACAGCGGGACGTGGATAGCCATCTGGTCGCCGTCGAAGTCGGCGTTGAACGCGGTGCAGCACAGGGGGTGCAGCTTGAGCGCACGGCCCTCGACCAGCACGGGCTCGAACGCCTGAATGCCCAGGCGGTGGAGCGTCGGTGCGCGGTTGAGCATGACCGGATGATCCTTGATGACGACCTCGAGCGCGTCCCAGACCTCGGTGCGCTGCTTGTCGACCATCTTCTTGGCGGACTTGATGTTGTTGGCAACACCGTCCTCGACGAGCTTTTTCATAACGAACGGGCGGAAGAGCTCGATGGCCATTTCCTTCGGCACGCCGCACTGATAGAGCTTCAGATCCGGGCCGACGACGATAACGCTTCGGCCGGAGTAGTCGACACGCTTGCCGAGCAGGTTCTGACGGAAGCGGCCCTGCTTGCCCTTGAGCATATCCGACAGGGACTTGAGCGCGCGGGAGTTGGCGCCGGTGACGGCACGGCCGCGGCGGCCGTTGTCGATCAGGGCGTCAACAGCTTCCTGCAGCATGCGCTTCTCGTTGCGGACGATGATGTCCGGCGCGTTGAGCTGCATGAGGCGCTTGAGGCGGTTGTTGCGGTTGATGACGCGGCGATACAGGTCGTTGAGGTCGGACGTGGCAAAACGGCCGCCGTCGAGCTGGACCATGGGGCGAAGCTCGGGCGGGATGACCGGCAGAATGTCAATGATCATCCACTCCGGACGGTTGCCGCTGCGGTGGAATGCCTCGACGACCTCCAGGCGCTTGACGATCTTCGCCTTCTTCTGGCCGCTGGCCTCCTCGAGCTCGGCGCGCAGCTGCTCGGAGAGCTTGGCGCAGTCGATCTGCTGCAGGAGCTTCTTGATGGCCTCGGCGCCCATGCCGGCCTCGAAATCGTCCTCATACTTCTCGCGCATGTCGCGGTACTCTTTTTCGGACAGGATCTGGCAGCGCTGCAGCGGCGTCATGCCGGGGTCGGTGACGATATACGCGCCGAAATACAGCACCTTTTCCAGCACGCGCGGGGTCAGATCCAGGATCAGGCCCATGCGCGACGGGATGCCCTTGAAGTACCAGATGTGGCTCACGGGCGCGGCCAGCTCGATATGGCCCATGCGCTCGCGGCGAACCTTTGCGCGCGTGACTTCGACGCCGCAGCGGTCGCAGATCTTACCCTTGTAGCGGATCTTCTTATACTTGCCGCAGTGGCACTCCCAGTCCTTCGTGGGTCCGAAAATGCGCTCGCAGAACAGGCCGTCACGCTCGGGCTTGAGCGTGCGGTAGTTGATGGTCTCGGGCTTTTTCACTTCGCCGGAGGACCAGGAAAGGATCATTTCAGGGGAGGCAATGCCGATCTGAATTGCATCAAACGGGGTGTAGCTCATGTTTTATTCCTCCTCCTTATCAGAATCGTCCGTGTAGTCATCGTCGCCGGCATCGCCGAACGCGCCGAGACTGTCATCTTCCTCAACCGGTACATCCTCGATCGTGAAGCCGCTGCCAGTGATCTCATCATCATCGGACTTGTAGGACATCTCATCGCGCATACCCGGGATGTAATCGTCCTCGTCGTCCTTGAGCTCGATCTCGTCGCCGTTCTCGTCGAGGATACGCACATCCAGGCACAGGGACTGCAGCTCCTTGATGAGCACCTTGAACGACTCCGGCACGCCCGGCTGCGGGATGTTCTCGCCCTTGACGATGGCTTCGTACGTGCGCACACGGCCGGTCACGTCGTCGGACTTCACCGTCAGGATCTCCTGCAGGGTGTAAGCCGCGCCGTAGGCCTCGAGCGCCCAGACTTCCATTTCGCCGAAGCGCTGGCCGCCGAACTGCGCCTTGCCGCCGAGCGGCTGCTGCGTGACGAGGCTGTAGGGGCCGGTGCTGCGGGCGTGGATCTTATCATCGACGAGGTGGTGGAGCTTGAGGAAGTAGACCCAGCCGACCGTGACGTCGTTATCAAACTTCTGGCCGGTGCGGCCGTCGTACAACACACTCTTGCCGTCCTCGCGCAGGCCGGCTTTGTTGAGCGTCTCGCGGATGGTCTCCTCATTGGCGCCGTTAAAGACCGGCGTTGCGACCTTCCAGCCGAGCGCCTGCGCGGCGTAGCCCAGATGCACCTCGAGCATCTGACCGATGTTCATACGGGAAGGCACGCCCAGCGGGTTGAGGACGATATCGAGCGGCGTGCCATCCGGCAGGTACGGCATATCCTCGCGCGGGAGGATGCGGGACACGACGCCCTTGTTGCCGTGGCGGCCGGCCATCTTGTCGCCGACGGAGATCTTACGCTTCTGCGCGATGTAGACGCGCACGACCTCGTTGACGCCGGGAGACATCTCGTCGCCGTTCTCGCGGGTGAAGCGCTTGACATCGACCACGATGCCGGCCTCGCCGTGCGGGACTTTGAGGGAAGTGTCGCGGACCTCTCTCGCCTTTTCGCCGAAGATGGCGCGCAGCAGGCGCTCCTCGGCGGTCAGATCGGTCTCGCCCTTCGGCGTGACCTTGCCGACCAGAATATCACCGCTGCGCACCTCTGCGCCGACGCAGATGATGCCGCGGTCGTCGAGATACTTGAGCGCATCGTCGCCGACGCCGGGGATATCACGGGTGATCTCCTCGGGGCCGAGCTTCGTGTCGCGCGCGTCGCACTCGAACTCTTCAATATGAATGGAGGTGTAAACGTCCTCCATGACCAGACGCTCGTTGATGAGAACGGCGTCCTCGTAGTTGTAGCCTTCCCAGGTCATGAAGCCGACCAGCAGGTTCTTGCCGAGCGCGATCTCGCCCTGCGAGGTGGCCGGGCCGTCGGCGATGACGTCGCCCTTGTTCAGGCGGTCGCCGACCGCAACGATCGGGCGCTGGTTGATGCACGTGCCCTGGTTGGAGCGGGCAAACTTGATGAGCTTGTAGTCCTTGATCTCGCCGCTGTCGTAGCGCACCTTGACGCTGTCGGCCGAGACGGCCAGCACCACGCCGTCGTCCTCGGCGAGGATGACCACGCCGGAGTCCACGCACAGCTTGTGCTCGATGCCGGTGGCGACGATCGGTGCCTCCGTGACCATCAGCGGCACGGCCTGACGCTGCATGTTCGCGCCCATGAGGGCACGGTTCGCGTCGTCGTTTTCCAGGAACGGGATCATGGCCGTTGCGATGGAGACCATCATGCGCGGGGAAATGTCGATGTAGTCGACGCGGTCACGGTCGACCTCGACGATCTCGTCGCGGTGGCGGCAGGTGATACGCTCGTTGATGAGGCAGCCGTTTTCGTCGACCGGCTCGCTCGCCTGCGCGACGATGTAGCGGTCCTCAACGTCCGCCGTCATGTACTCGACGTCGTCGGTCACGCGGCAGGTGCCCTTCTCCACGCGGCGGAACGGCGTCACGAGGAAGCCGTACTCGTTCACGCGGGCATAGGACGCGAGGTAGCTGATCAGGCCGATGTTCGGGCCTTCAGGCGTCTCGATCGGGCACATACGGCCGTAGTGGCTGTAGTGCACGTCACGGACATCGAAGCTCGCGCGCTCACGCGACAGGCCGCCGGGGCCGAGGGCGGAGATACGGCGCTTGTGCGTCAGCTCTGCCAGCGGATTGGTCTGGTCCATGAACTGGGACAGCGGGCTGCTGCCGAAAAACTCCTTGATGGAGGCCGTCACGGGGCGGATATTGATGAGCGACTGCGGGGTCACGGCGTCGAGATCCTGCAGCGTCATGCGCTCGCGGATCACGCGCTCCATGCGGCTGAAGCCGATGCGGAACTGGTTTTGCAGCAGCTCGCCCACGCTGCGCACGCGGCGGTTGCCGAGATGGTCGATGTCGTCCGGCTCACCGATGCCGTGCGCCAGGCAGCACAGATAGTTGATGGACGCGAACATATCGTCCGCGATGATGTGCTTCGGGATGAGCAGGTCGAGGTTTTCCTCGATGGCTTCCTTGAGCGCGTCGCCCTCGTACTGCTCCATGAGCTGGCGCAGGATCACGCCGCGCACGAGCTCCTTGACGCCGAGCTCGGCGGGATCAAAGTCCACATAGTGCTTCATGTCGACCATGCCGTTGCCGAACACGCGGATGGACTTGCCGTCCACGTCCAGATAGACGTCGTTGACGCCGGCCTCGGCGATCTCCTCGGCGCGCTCGCGCGTGAGCACCTCGCCCGCCTCGGCAATGATCTCACCGGTCATCGGGTCGGCGACCGGAGCTGCCAGCGCAAAGCCGGCGATACGGCCGCGCAGGCCGAGCTTCTTGTTGAACTTATAGCGGCCGACCTTGCTCACGTCGTAGCGGCGGGCGTCGAAGAACAGCGCGTCGAGATAGCTCTCGGAGCTTTCGACTGTGGGCGGCTCGCCCGGACGCAGGCGGCGGTAGATCTCAAGCAGGGATTCCTCGCGCGTCTTGCACGGATCCTTGTCCATCGTGGCCTTGATGAGCGGATCTTCACCGAACATCTCGGTGATCTGGCCGTCGGTGGCGACACCCAGGGCGCGGATGAGGCAGGTGATGGGCAGCTTGCGGTTTTTGTCGATACGGACCCAGAATACATTATTATAATCGGTCTCGTATTCCAGCCAGGCGCCGCGGTACGGGATCACGGTCGCGGAATAGATGTGCTGATCGGTCTTGTCGACCTCGTCGCCGAAGTAGACGCCGGGGCTGCGGACGATCTGGGAGAC
>ERZ780139.2164-NODE-2164-length-15225-cov-6.318985_pt1 | contig 15225 bp, 7 predicted proteins | sample MGYA00511476_ERZ780139 | MGnify/ENA primary metagenome ERZ780139 (study PRJEB29588, sample SAMEA2158190) | human gut metagenome | biome: human gut; feature: human-associated habitat; material: faeces | place: Denmark | collected 2008/2010 ... | reverse complement strand
CGCTGCGGGCGAAGTAGGTTGTATTTTTCGCCCCGACGGTATATGCTTTTTACGTAGCCGCAGAGAAATGCTTTGTCGTTGTCGCGGCTTGCGTTATTTACGATATTGCTTAAGTCGATTATGAGGCGCGCAGGAGGTTTTTGATATGAATTTCGCCAACAAAAGAATCACGGTATTCGGCGATTCGATAGGCAAGGGTATAACGACCGACGGAGGCAGAATAGAAGTTCTGCCCACTTACGCCATCAAACTTTTTGAAAACGAATACGGCGTTAAAATAGAAAATCTTTCCGCTTTCGGCAATTCGCTCAAGAGGTTCTGCGAGCGCGGGAAAATCGATAAGTATATCGCTTCGCTCGATAAAACCGTCAAAAACGTGGTCGTTCTCGAACTCGGCGGAAACGACGCGGATTTCGACTGGCAGGGCGTAGCCGCCGATCCGGGCAAAGAACACGGTCCTAAAACGGACGTTGACGAATTCTCCGCCCTTTACGCGGAAACGCTCGGAAAACTCCTCGACGCGGGCGTGGAGGTTGTCCCTTGCACTTTGCCGCCCGTCTGCTCGGACAGGTATTTTAACAACGTGATAAAAAAACTTGCGGACGGAAACAGAGTTCTCGAATTTTTCAAGGGCGATACCGGCACGATTTATCGCCATCAGGAGATGTTTAACAACGAGGTTATCAAAAACTCGTTCAGAAACGGACTTCGCGTTATCGATTTAAGGCAGAGATTTCTCAACAGAAACGATTTCGATTCGCTTATGTGCAAGGACGGAATTCATCCGAACGAATTGGGGCAGAGAGAGATTTTTTACGCCGCGCAGAAATATCTCGCGGGCTGACGATTTTAACTCCTCGGCGGCATTAATCTTGTCCGGCGCAGCCGGACTTTTACGACAAAAACGCGGAATACCCGAGAGAGTATTCCGCGTTTGATTTTGTTTTTTAAGCGAAACGTTTATCGTTATACCGGTTTGGTGGTTTTGTAAACCTCGAAAATTCCCATAAAGAACTCGCTTATTTTATCGAGAACGGGCGAGAGGTATTTCACCGTAAGGCTTTCTTCGGTGAGGTATTTCGTCAGCAAATCGTCGATAGCGGTTATCTGACCTCTCAGAAGCGAGAGTATGCCGAGAATGACCGCGAAAATCGCCGCGCCGATAGCAAGCCCTAAAATTACGCCGAGAATACGGTCGAACACCTTAACTCCGCCTTCGGAATAAGCGAACGGTCTGAAAATCATTTTGATAAGTTTAAAAACTATCGCAACGACGATCCATGACAAAAGAACCATGCCGAGCATGAGAATCCATCTTGCAAGCATCGCGCCGCCGTTCGGAGCGCCGTAAGAAGTTGCCATTTCGTCGAGCGCAGGGATAGTGAGCGATGCGAACAACCCCTCGAACGAAGTGCGGAGCGACGCTAAAGCGCCTCCGTCCGCGCAAAGCCACTTGTAAAGAATCGGTGTGATTATTATCGCCGTCAAAAGGGAAAAGAACCAACAGAGAAGAGTTATCATTTGCTTGGCAAATCCCCTGAGAAGCCCTATAAGTCCGAATAAGACGATAAATCCTATGCAAACCAAATCGATCAGAGCCATATCTAATCCTCCAGTTAAAAAGATAAGCCCGAAAACGAGCCCGGCAAACGTAACGTTTCGAGCAGACTGTTACGCTACGACTTTATTCAATATTATCACACATATATTTTTTTTGCAAGCGTTTAACAAATATTTTACGTTTAATTATAGTTAATAAGTAAATAATTAAACGTATGAAAACATTTTCGATACGAGATTCTTCAGTAAACGGCACTTCAAAAGAAGCCGAAATCAGCCTTGCGCGCGCCGTAAAATCGCTTACGGGCGGCAAAAAACCCGTATTCGTCTGCATCGGAACGGACGCCGTCACGGGCGACAGCCTCGGTCCGCTGACGGGTACGGTTTTGTCCGGAAAACTTCGCGGAAAAGCCTACGTTTTAGGCACGCTCGACCGTCCGCTCACCGCTCTTGACGTGAATATCGCGTCCGAATTCGTTAAAAAGGTCTATCCTTACGGCGTTGTGGTAGCGGTCGACGCCGCGCTCGGCAGAAAAGAAGAGGTCGGATCGGTTCTGGTTTCCGATTCTCCCGTTAAACCCGGGCTCGGCGTGCGGAAAAATCTTGACGAGATAGGCGACGTTTCCGTAATCGGCGTCGTAGACGAGAAAAAAGAGACGGGCGGGAATCTTTCGTCGGTCAGACTTTCGCTCGTTTATCGCTTAGCGAATCTGATTGCGAACGGACTCGAAACCGTTGCGGATTCCGCTTGCGAAGAAGTTGAAACGCCTTGCGGAAAAACTTGTTTATGATTGCGTAAAATCGTCGTTTATCGACTTATAGGCTGCCATAATTGAGATTTCACAAGTTTATTTCGCGAGATTTAAACCGCGGATTCTGTCGCTTGCGGCGAGGATTTCCTTTTTCGGCGCAAAAGCGGAGAGCCTGAAAAATTCTCCGTTTTGTTCGTAAAATCCCCGTCCGGGCGTCGCGATTACTCCCGCTTTGTCCGAGAGCAGAGCGCAAAACGCCTCGTCGGTGAAACGTCCGGGACATTCGGCGTAAACGTAAGGCGAATCGTTCCCGTCCGCGCTTTTCAGTCCGAGTTCTTTCAGCGCCCGTTTTAAAACGGCGGCGTTGGCTTTGTAATAATCGACTCTTTTTTTCATCTCCGCTTGCCCCTCTTTTGAAAAACACGCCGCTCCGCCGCGCTGGGTTACGTAAGAAACGCCGTTATCGAGGCAACCCGAAAGCCTTTTTCGCAGGTCGTTGAGTTCTTTCTGCTCCCGCGGGACGACGACGTAACCGAGCCGTATGCCGGTAAACCCGTATCCCTTGGAGAACGAGCGGATTTCCGCGGCGCACTTTTTCGCGCTGGGGACGAGATATATCGATTTTATCCCGCCGTCCGGAATATAATCGGAATACGCGCCGTCGAAAAATATAGTCGCGCCGACGGACAGGGCGTATTCCACCCACAACGCGAGTTCGTTTTTGTTCATGGCTTTGCCGCTCGGGTTGGACGGAGAACAGAGATAAACCGCGTCGCATTTTTTGCCGAACGGAGGAATCGGCGTTCCGTTTTCGTCGGAACGCGCGAAAACGGGTTCGTTTCCGTGAAGTATGGCGGCTTCGGGCGCGGCGGGGTAACACGGCGTCGGGAAAACGATCTTACTGCCGCCGCGCATAAGCGAATTGATCGCGAAGAGTTCGCCTTTCGCGCCGTCGTTGACGAAAATCTCGCTTCTGTCCACCGTTATTCCGAGGTTAGCGTAGTCGGACGATATCGCGTCTTTGAGAAAATCGTAACCTGAAGCGGGCGGGTAGCCCCTGAAACCGTCCGTGGCGGTGAGTTCGTCGGCGGCTTTTTTCATTTCGTCGGCAATGCAACCGAAAAGCGGCAGGCGAACGTCGCCTATCCCGAGGTCGATAAGGTCGTCGCCCCATTTTTTTCGGGCGAGATTTTTTTTGACGGCAAGCCCCTCGAAAACGTAGGAGGGCGGGAGATTTCCGAAATAATCGTTGAATTTCATAGATTTTCCTTTGAGTCTTTCTCCGAATCTTTCCTTAAATTGTTATCCGAATGTTTCTCCGGATCGTTCTCGTCGCGAAGAAGTTCTCCGCCGAAGTAAGTTCCGCGATAAACGGGAGTTACGTTGCCGCTCAGACGGGCGATATTGTCCCCTAATTCCACGAAAAGCGTTCCGCCGCGCATCATAACGGGGTATTTGTCGAGTTTTAATCCGAAAGCGTTTTTCGCGGCGAAAGCCGCGGCGATCGCCCCGCTTCCGCAGGAATAAGTAGTTCCCGAGCCCCTCTCGCAAACGTCGCAGGTGATAACGTCCTCGAAAACCGTCGCGCTTTCAATGTTTATTCCGTCGGGGAAAACGCCCGCGGAGCGCAGTTCGGAGGATATCGTTTCCGCTAATTTTTTCGCGCCGAAAAACACCGCGTGAAGATTGCCGTTGTTCACTATGCGGACGACTCCTTCTATCTCGCCGAAACGCGCGCGGCGTTTCGTTTCTCGTGAAATATCCGTTTCTGGAAAAATTGCGTTTCCGGATATATTTTCGGTTTCGTAATCTTTAAAAACGGTTTTTAAAGCAGTTTCCGTTGCCGCGTCCGTCGCGACGAACTTCGGCGCGGGAAAATCCGCGGCGGAAATTATTTTGTCGTCGTATTTTCTGAACGAAACGTTATGCGTTGCCGAAAGCGTCCTTATTTTCATTTCCGTCTTGTCGGTTTTTTTCGTCATATTCGCGAACACGGCCGAACATCTCAGTCCGTTGCCGCAGGTTAAACCTTCCGAACCGTCCGCGTTGAAAATACGCATAAAAAAGTCGCCGCCGCGGGCAGAATCGTCGTAAACGGCTATGATGCCGTCCGCGCCTATGCCGAATCTGCGGTCGCACGCTTTTTTTGCCGTCGCGGAGAAATCCGCGTTTTTGTTCTTATCCCCGTCGACGTAAATATAATCGTTGCCGGCGGCGTGCATCTTGATGAATTCCACAAAAAACCCTCTGCAAAATTATATGCGGAGGGTAATTTTTATATGATAACGCGGCTTTCGGATAAAACCGAAAGCCGCGTAAAAAATGGTCTATAAGTCGATTAATCGCTTGTTTTCATTGCCATCGCGACGATTTGGCGACGAGCGGAACACTCACGGACGGAAAATCCCGACTCCGCCTTTGACGACGGAAAGATCGAAATCGATGTCGTCGTAAAACTCGCCGTCGATCTGAATGGTGACGGGCTTGTCGAATTCCAGCCGTATATGTTCGATTCTCTCAAAAGTGGTGAAGTCCTGCTCGAGGATTTTGCCTTTCATGAGTTTGACGAAAGCCCCGGGAATTTTGCGTTTTTTGAGTTTGCCCGCGATGACGAAATCGAGTTTGCCGTCGTCTATTTCCGCTTCGGGGCACATTCTTATGCCGCCGCCGAACCTCTTTCCGTTACCCACGCAGGCGATGAGAGCCTCTTTTTCTTCACGCTCTTCCGAGTTGTCTCTTATTATGTAAAACTTGTAAAAAACGAATTTGATAAGCGAGATGACGAGCGAAAACACGTATTGCAATTTTCCCTTTAAAATCTTGCTTTTTCTGCATCTTTTGAGAATGTCCACGTCGATGCCCGTGCCGATGATGTTAAGACCTCTCACGCCGCCGCAGACCATAAAATCGGTCGGTTTCGCTTCGCCGTCGAGAATGAGATCGACAGCCGCCTCCGTATCCGTCGGAATGTTTGCCGAAGCGACGAAATCGTTGCCGCTTCCGCACGGAATAAGCCCGAGTTTAACTTTATCGACGTCGATGCCGTTGAAGACCTCGTTTATCGTGCCGTCGCCGCCGAGCGCGACGATCGTATCGGAAGTTTTTGAAAGTTCCCTCGCGATTTCCGTTGCGTGTTTCGGGGCGTTCGTGTAGTGTATTCTGTATTCGGCTCCCCTTTCTTTCAGCCGCTTTTCCGCCGCCGCGGCGCATTTCAACGCCTTTTTGCCGTTCGCGACGGGGTTTACTATTATGTCTATCATTTTTCTCCTGTGCGTAGCGTTTCCCGTTATATCCGCCCGGTTTGCGTTCGTTTCGCGGCGAAACGTCGGTCGCTATAACTCGGTCGCTATAAATTCGATTATATCGCTTATTCCGCAAAAATGCAATCGTTTTGAACGTGTTTCCCGAAATCCGCCGCTTATCCGCCCGATTCGGCCTTTACGCGGGAACGCCGCGGCGCAAAGCAAAGTTCGGGCGAAAGTAAAACGAAAGTAAATTATTCCGAAAAAAATTTTAAAAATCCGACGGTTTCGCAAAATTTTTCCGCGCGGAGTTGACAAATCGGCAAGTATAAATATATAATCTAAAAGTAATCTGCTTATATGCGTGCGCGACAAGCGTGCGCGTACAGGCGGAAAACTCACATGCAACGTAGGAGATGCTGTTATGAGTAAACTTTTCAAAAGATTGTTGTGTCTTTTACTCGGTATCGTAATGGGTATTTCCGCAACCGTAGGCTCTATTGCCACTTCCGTATATTACCTGTACGGAAATCTCACGATTGCGGACGTGTTGCCCGACGATAAAGACCGTCTGAAAGACGCTCTGGGAGACCTCGGGGATTATTCCGCCGAGGATGTTATCGCGTTGTTTTCCAAAGCGCTCAAAGCGCCGCAGAATTACACGATCGCAGATCTCGAAAGAGAATACGGTTTCAATCTTGTCGACCTTATCAATCAGGCGGCGGGATCGGACGTTATCGATACCAAAAATCCCGATAACAAACCTTACGTAGACGATCTCAAATCGGTTTCGCTTTTCGCGCTTTTATCCGGGAAGGTTAACGTTGCGGAATTCCTTTCGGATATTCCTCTCGGCGCGGTTATGAGTTTCGTTCCCTCGGATACCGTTCTCGATAACGAACAACGCGAAAAACTCCGCAAATACAGTATCGGTTCGCTTGCGGCGAAAGACGAAACGACGGGAACGCCTGTCGCCGTCAGCGCGCTTTCCGAACTTACGATCGGCGGTATTCTCCCCGGAATATTTGAAAAATCGGGCGATAAATACATAGTGAAAGACGGTAAGCCGGACGCTCTCGGGCTTATCGCGAACCTTAAACTCGGCGGATTCGTTTCGCCGCTCACCGGCGCGACCACCATCGGCGACGAACTCGTTTCGGGCGGGCTTTCCGCTCTCGGCGAACTTTCGCTCGGCGAGATTTATCGTACCGTGGGCGTCAACGACGAGAACGACGTCGCCGGCACTCTCGACGGTCTTTTCACCGATTCCGAAGGAAACCCGATAAAACTGAGAGATCTTTTCGCCAAGGATATTTCGAGCGGAAACGGCAGTTACGTTTTCGTCGTGGATAAACTTCTCGACAGCATCAGGTTCGGCACGCTTTTCGGAATGACGAGAAAGGACGGAGAATGGGTTGTCAAGAAAGACGACGGTACGGAAGAGAAAGCGACGGGACTTCTGAAATTCCTCGCCAATCTCAATCTGACCGACGTTTATCACGCGCTTACCGACGCGGCGACCACTAAGGACAGAATTCATAAAATAATTCTCATCTTCGGCGATCTTTCCGTCGGGGACGTTTTTGAAACCCTCGGTTATTCCAAAGACGAGGACGGAAGATGGGTTAAACCGGACGGTTCGCGTCTGAAGAGCAGAGTGGCGGAAGCCCTTCTCGATTTCTCCATAAGAGATATCGTAGGCGAAGCGAGTTCCGAACTCTCGTTCGACCAGATAAGAAAGAACATCGTCGGCGCGATTTCCGGTCTGTGCGACGATATGACGATCGGCGAAGGATTCGGCGAACTTTTCGGCGTTGCGGCGGCTAACGGAAAATATTACGATCCCGAAACCGGCAATCCCGTAAACGAAGCGATCGCCCGTATTCTCGACATAAAAATCAGGGATATAACCGATTGTTTTGCCAAAGATAAAATCGACGTCGACGAAATTTACGGCGTGTTCGAGAAAGCAATCGCGGGCGTTTACGTCGGCGCGATTCTCGGCGCGGAAAGAATCGACGGCGAGTGGTACGCGAACGGCGGAAAGGTAACCGACGTTCTCGCCATGCTTTACAACGTCCGTCTTGAAGGTTTGTTCTCCGTAATCAAAGAACTGCAAAACCCGGACGGCTTCTCCTACTCTGAAATAATAAAAGGATTCCTTCCCGAAGCGTGCGTCGGAGACATACTTTGCGCGTTTTCCGGAATGACCAGACATAACGTCGGCGACAGCGCGTACTTTACGGACGCGAACGGCAGCCCCGTCGGCGAAGGACTTAACAAACTTCTTCGTTTAAGGCTCTGGCAGATAGCGGCGGGCTTCGATAAAAACGGCAACTTCGACCTTAAAGCCGTACTCGACGAAATCAAAGTCGGCGACGCGCTCGACGCCGTTTATGACGCCGATAAAAACGAATGGACTTTACTCGACCGCACCGCTAAGGGCGGACTTGCCGAAATAATGAACGTTTCGCTCGGCTTGCTTGTTTCGGGCGATACCGAAAAAATAAACGATACTCTTACCGGGGACGCGAAAAACGTCAGCCTCGGCGACGTTCTTACGTTCGCGCTCGCTTATAAGGACGGCAAAATCCTTAATTCCGACGCGGAACTTAACGAATTCGCGCAGAAGTTCATCGAATGGAACGCTCCGACGGTAAATTACGTCGAAGATCTCGTCAAAAACAAAGATTTCGAAAAACTCAGAAACGATATCAACGCTCAGTTCGGCGCGCTTAAAATCGGCGAAGCGTTCAGACCTTATCTCGTATCCAGAAACGACGAGGGCAAATACGTATTCTCCGCGTTGGAACAGATTTCCGGCATCGTCGAACCGATATTCAACACCGATTTCAAGATCGTCGTCGATATCATATTCGATCTCATCGCCGGCAAGAGCGTTGACTTCGGAAAAATTCTCACCGATATTTACGGTTCGCTTACGATAGGCGAGGTTATCGCTCCCATAGTCGGGCTTTCGCTTACGGACGGAACGGCTCAGGTCGAGGCGGGCAAAAAAGTTTACGTTACGAACAACGGAAACGGAACTTCGCTCGGGCTTGGCGTAACCGCTCTTATGAAAACGAGCATATTCGGTCTTGTTCAGAGCGTTATCGACGGAGTAAACAATAAGGACGGCAAAAACCTCGTTCATCGCCTCTTCGGTACGACCGAAGAAAAAGGCGCGATCGATATCGACCACGTTCTCGGCGAATACGTTTATTCTTTCCTTAAACTCGATTACGACGGAAAAGACTGGACGAACGGCGACGGTAAGACTTACGCTCCGATCACCACGCTTCTCAACGCGAACCTTTATGAAATAATCGACCACGTTCTCGATATCAACAAAGCGTACACCGCCGACGAGAAAAAGGATTACTTCATAGGCATACTCGACGACCTGACGATAAAGGATATCCTTTCGTTCTCGAAAGGAATCACCGAATCCGACAAAGCGCTCGTTCAGAAAGTCGGCGACGTCAAACTCGTAAGATTCGTTGTCGACCTTATCGAAAAGAACGACAGGATCGCCGTTATCAAAGAGAGCGGCTTCGGAAAAGTCGCGATAGGCGATCTGGTTCAGTTGGCTGTCGATATAAAGCAGGACGCGACCGGATGGAAGAAGTCCGGCGGCGAATATTTCGCTTGCATGATTTCCGACGCGTTCAGCCTTGACGTAAACAAAATATTCGAAATAACGGACGACATTAAGGCAGGCGGCGACAACGTCGTAACGGAAGTATTCAACAAAGTATTCCCGGAAAGACGCGTCGGCGACTTCGTGAACGTTCTCATCCCGAGCCTTTCCGACGATTGTACGCGCGGTAACTATAAGACCTGGGGTACTAACAAAGCGGCGGGAGATCTTCCTCTCGTTCTTTCGGACGTGTTCAATCTTAAATTCAAAACCTTCTTCGACGCATTGCTCGGCGAAAAGAAGAGCGCCGTCGATATAGTTCTGACTATAACGGACGAAATTTTCGGCGATCCCGTCAACAATCATCCCGAACACGCGTCCTGGGCAAGGTCGTTTAACGACTATATGAAGGACTTCGGCCTGACTTATCTCGACGAACACAAAGCGTTCGACGATATCAAGGACGTAAAAGTCGGCGAGTTCATCTATCACGTTCTCAAAGACAAAGATCCCGCGGCTTATCTCGAAGGATTGGTTAACAATATTTCTCTCGGAGATATTGCGGAATTGCCGCTCGGCGAAGAAGGCGTGCAGAAACTGCCGCTCATCGCGAGAGATCTTTGCGACGTATTGGTCGGAGATATTATCCAAATCGTAAAAGGCGGAGAGGACCTGAAAGCGAATATCTGCGCGACGATAGATAAAGTCACGAAGAACGACGCGGAAGGACATCGCTTCGGAGATTATCTCGACGATCTGCTGAAAGGCAAGGCAAGCGAAAGCATAATCAAGACGAACGAAGGGCTTAAAGGCATAACGGATATAAAGATTTCCGAACTTGTCAAAGTAATACTCAAACAGACGACGGTTGAAATGAAGACCGACGGCACGCTTGCGAAGATGGGCGTGTCCGACAAACTTCCCGAAGGTCTGAAGAACATAATAATATATATCTGCGACAACATAACGGATAACGCGCTTATCGGCGACTTCCTTATCAACGGCGCTAACGGCTACAGAAAGGAAGCGAACGGCGACGGATATATCTGGTACGATAATAACGGCAAGGCGTGCGAGGATATCCTTAACACGGTATACAGCCTCGAAACGAGTTACGTGCTGTACTTGATCGGCGGAATATACATAGTAGCGACGGAACCGGATACGGTAATGCAGGAAGTTCTCAAACTTAAAGCGGGAACTATCGTGATGCCGATTTACAACCTGATGCTTGAAAAAGCGGGCGAGTACGCAAGCAAAATGACTTGCAGCGACACGAAAGAGGAAAGCGAAAAAGTATACGAGATCAAAGGCTTGTATAAAGATTTGCTTACAAAGTTGTCGAACATGACGCTCGGCGAGATCAAGGACGAAGTACAGACAAGACCTATGTGGATTGCGGAATACTTCTACAACAGGGAACTTGGCGATTTGTTGTACGACGCGTTGTCTATGACGGTCGGCAAAACGCTGGGCATCGAAGGTTTCGCTTACGAACATAAAGGTCCGGACGGCTACACGACGGATAATAAAGTTCTTACGGCGGTGTTCAACTTCAACGTGAAGAGCATGCTCGACGCGACGGATAAGGCAGAATATATATTAGGAATATTCGGCGAAGTCAGAGTCGGCGACATTGTCAATCTGGTAAGCAGCAAGATTGCATACGACGCGAATATCGAACTTTGGGTTAACGGAACGCAGACGGCGAAATATATCGTAAACGATTTGTTCAATATAACGGCTAACAACGTGACCGAATGGGTTAAGACTATCAAAGCGGGCATCGTTGAAGACGTAATCAGGCTTATCGTTGCCGACGTAACCGTCAACAGAACGCTTGACGATTATCTTAGCGATATCGGCAACGCGACGGTGGACAGAATAATCGCGAACGGCGCGTTCGATAAGATCGCGAGAGGAGAAACGCTCATACAGGTAACGGACGTAGTTCTCAACAATCTCAAGAACAAGAAGTACGTTGATTTAATCACCTATTACTTCGGCGATATAAGAGTCGGCGACGTTGCGAACATCGTAAACGGAAATATCAAATACGACGCGAATATCGGACTCTGGGTTAACGGAACGCAGACGGCGAAGTATATCGTAAACGATTTGTTTAATATTACGGCTAACAACGTGACCGAATGGGTTAAGACTATCAAAGCGGGTATCGTTGAAGACGTAATCAGACTTATCGTTGCCGACGTAACCGTAAACAGAACGCTTGACGATTATCTGAGCGATATCGGCAACGCAACGGTGGACAGAATAATCGCGAACGGCGCGTTCGATAAGATCGCGAGAGAAGAAACGCTCATACAGGTAACGGACGTTGTTCTCAACAATCTCAAGAATAAGAAGTACGTTGATTTAATCACTTACTACTTCGGCGATATAAGAGTCGGCGCGGTTGCCGAATTCGTTAACGGAATCGAAGCCCCTGCCGCAGAAGGCGAGAAGTGGACTTACAAGAACGGCGGAATCCCGTATGTTCTCGGCGACGCAATGGATCTCACGTTCGCCGACGTTATCGGAATGTTCGCGGCAAAGAGCGGCGAAACGTTGCCGACCTGGCAGAACAGAATCGCTACGCTTGTCGCGAAGTACACCAAGAACGATCTGCGCACGCTGAAAACCTATATCGAAGATCTTGCGGGCAAGAGCCTTAACGTTAAAGGACTTGCGGATCTTTCCGATATCAGAATCGCGGAACTCGTTTCCGTCGCGCTGAAAGTCAACGCGGAAGAAATAAAGGCAGACGAAGGCGGTACGCTCGATAAACTCGGCGCAACGAACGATCTTTCCGCAAGCGTCAAGAACCTTGTTATTTACGTTTGTAACATAACGGATAAGGTTCTTCTCGGCGATTACCTTACGCAACTCGATAATCCCGAGGGCGGAGTACATCGCGACGCGGACGGAAAGTGGTTCAACAAGACTACCGAAGTAACGGGGCTGCTCAAGACGATTTACGGCTTGCCCACGACGTATTTGTTCGGCGCGGTGGTCGCTGTCGTTAAGCCTCAACTTGTTATCGACGCCGTCGGCGGATATAAGATAGGTAAACTTATTAAGAATCCCTATAACAACGCGCTTCGCTCGCTCGAATCTTCAATCGGCGAAACGAACGGCGAATATTACGCGGAAGGCTCGTTCAAGGCGGTCGTAGACACGTTCGTGAACCTGACCGTAAACGATATTCTTGCGGATATCAAAGCGGGAACGTTCGTGGACGGACTTGAGGCTAAGTTTGTTCTCGACAGAAAGTTGGGCGACTATTTGTTCGACCTGATCTCGATTCTCGCGAAAAAGACGAACAAATCCGGCTACGGAATCAAAGGTTACGCATATGAGAGCGTCAACGCGGAAGGCCTTTACGAAACGAGCGGTAACTTCAAGAAGATCTACGACATAGTTCTCAACATAAAATTCAAAGAGGACTTGTTCGATCAGAAATCGAACGTTCTTGTTCACCTCAAAGAGATGTTCCAGACGCTTTATCTCGGAGATTTGTTCTACGACGTTTTAAGAAGCGTTTCCAAGAGCAAACTTTGCGAAGGATACGGCTTTGAAAACTTCGAGGAGAATATCGGCTATAAACTCGATAAACAGTTTGCGGACGTTCTCGGCGCGGTGTTCAACGTTCAACTTCTCGATATCAACAATTGCATCGGCAAAGATTTCACCGCAAGGTTCAAAAATCTGCTTAAAGTAAAATTCGGCGAACTTACCGTAGGCGACTTCGGTTACGACCTGTTCGCGAAGTATCTCGCGACTAAACTTTCGCTCAAAGCGAACGGTTACGCTTACGAGTTCAAAGCGGACAACACAATGCTCAAAGGCAAAGCGGCGAAGGTCGTTGCGGCAACGTTCAATATCAGCCTCAACGATATAGACGCGTTCATGAAGAACTATAGCGCGGCGAGCGGAAAGGCTAAGAATACCGCGATAATCAACTTCGTAATCGATACTTACGGCACGCTTACGGTCGGCGACGTTCTCGGCGCGATTGTGGAAAAACTCACCGCGACGAAACTTCAGATGACTTATACTTACGACGAGGATTATAACCTCACCGTAACGGGTAACTTCAAGGAAATCGCAAACGTTATCTTCTCTTCGTCGTCGGGAGATCTTCTCAGGGCGATCAGAGCGAATAATGTTAAGGCTTACTTCCTCGGCGATCAGAAAGGAACGACCGACGGTCTTGTCGGCGGACTTAATCTCGGCGACGTACTCGGATACGCGTTTAAAGCAAAGGCGTTCAAGGGATTCGTAAAGAATACCGACATCGAGAGAAACGAAACCACCGGTAAATGGGAGATTGCAAGATCCTTCTCGCACCCGTTGTCGATTCTCTGCAACGACGTTACTATTTCCGGACTTCTCAGAAAGATAAACGAACCCAAACAGTTCATTATCAACACGCTCGGCGACGTTTGCGTGGGCGAAATGCTCGGCAAGTACCTCGTTGACGACGTATGGTATAAAGCCGACGGAACGGTTGAGGACGTCAGCGCGGAAAACGGCGGCGTTATAATGAAACACGTTTACGGCATCAAACTCGGCGAGCTTCTCGGAGAAGGCTTCAATATCAACAAAATACTCGGCGACGTTTACGTCGGTGAACTTATAGGCTACGCTCACTGCGGCAAGAAGTACACCAAGACAGAGGGCGAACATACTCAATATAACGTTTGTACGGAAGAAACCCACACGGATAACGCGGACGGATATCACATCCACGCGGACGAATGTACTTTAGGTCACAGCGAAACTTCGCACGAGGCGGGATGGTATAAGAAGAACGGCACAATTTACGAAGAGGTAGGCGTTGTAGAGGGCGTAATGGCCGATATCAGACTCGGCTATATCCTCGGCAACGGCGACGTTAAGTTCGGAGATATGTTCGGAAGCCTCAAACTCGGCGACGTACTCGGTTATGAGTATTGCGATAACGCGGCAGGCGGCAAATGCACCGTGACGGCTCACACAACCGCCACGCACGACAAGATCAAAACGCTCACCTGGTACGTAAAAGAGAGCGCGGGTTACCGCATGGCGAACGCAATCGAAAGAACGCTTGCAAACGTTCCGATGAAGGATATCTTAAACGGCACGTTCAACGTTGACGACACGCTCAACACGCTTAAACTCGGCAACCTGATGAACTACGAATACTGCGACGGCGTCGGCGACGCTTGCATGATAGGTCACGACGACCATACCGCAGGCTGGTACAAAAATACCGCCGCCGGTTGGGAAATGATCAGTCACGAACTTTATTGCGACGGCGAAGGTAAGCATTGCGGTGTCGCAACGCACGATCACACGACTCCTCCGACGACCGGTTACGCGGCAGGCTGGTATCATTACGACGCTAAGTCCGGCAAGTGGGTAATCAACGAAGACGGAAAGAACACGGGCAACAATATCTTGCTTTGCATGATCGGTCGTTCGGTTAACGATTCCCGCGGCTCGAACTTCACGACGGAGTTGGTCAACGATATCAACAATTACGTTCTTATCGGCGACATCTACGATATGACTGCGGTTACCGGCCCGATCAACCTCATCTCGCCAAACACAAAGCTAGGCGATATCAGCCACGCGATGGCGGGCGTTATGTCAAAGGCTACGGCTAAGGAATTAAACGAAAACGGACTTCTTCCGGTTTCCGCAACCACGACTGACCGTATGAGCGAAGTTTACGGAGCGGTGATTTTCGTTTCGGCCAACCTTAATCCTGTCGATTGGACGTATACGTGGAAAGATCCTGAAACGGATCCCGACGCAATCGTTCCGAAGAGCGGAACAACCGATCAGGCAGAAAAGGCGATCGATGGTAACAAGGCGCTTAAACCCACCGCAACGCCCGGTACGACCGAATATGACGAACAGTTGAAAGCGTACGAAAAAGCGATAGGTAAGATCTATTGGGAATCTCTTACGATCGATCAACTCGTAGACGTATTGCTTCTCAGCGCGAGAGTTTAATCTTTACGCAAAATCGATTTAAGCAAAC
>ERZ780139.2134-NODE-2134-length-15389-cov-11.131473_pt1 | contig 15389 bp, 9 predicted proteins | sample MGYA00511476_ERZ780139 | MGnify/ENA primary metagenome ERZ780139 (study PRJEB29588, sample SAMEA2158190) | human gut metagenome | biome: human gut; feature: human-associated habitat; material: faeces | place: Denmark | collected 2008/2010 ... | reverse complement strand
CCACGATGGCGACGAGGTCCTTGACCTGGTCCCATGTGTCGACGAAATCGTCGTCTGACAGCTGCTGGCCGTCGATGGCGATGCGTTCGTTGACGTGTTCCAGATGGGGCGAGGTGTATAGGCCCGTACGCATGCCGTAGGCGCGGCAGATGGCTTCGGCCATACGTGCCGTGGAGCCCTTGCCGTTGGTGCCGGTGATGTGGATGACGCGGAACGACTGCTCCGGATGGCCCATGATGTCGAGGATCATCTTCATGCGTTGCAGGTCGAGATTGGTGGTGTTGCGTTCCGATGGACGGCTCATGATGTCGCGTTCGACGTCGATCATGCTTTCGTTGTTGCGATTGGGATGTTCGAATGACATATTTCCCGTTTTCCTCCCGTACCTTGCGGACAGCACACTAAACTTTTCCCATTCTAGATGTCCGCATGAACGTTGCGCGCCGGGAAAAGTTATAGGATGGGTTGCGGTAATTTCCGTACGTTACGAATGCATGTTCAGGAGATGTGATGGGCGAAGTCATTACTGACAAGGACAAGGAATACGAGAAGATGGAGCGGGAGGCCGCTCCGGGACCGGATCAGGCCATGAGCGATCGTGTGAACAATCGTTCGCTGCGTCCGCGTTCCGAGGCGTTCAAGGAGTTCATGACCACCGGTTGGGATGACAACGAGCCGCAGATCGAGCCGTTGGAGTCCTCCAAGTACACGCCGGCGCGTCTGGAGGCGTTGGGCAAGGCGTTCCCGGGCGAGCGTATCGTGATTCCGGCCGGACAGCCGAAGGTGCGCAACAACGATTGCGATTACGCGTTCCGTCCGGATACGACGTTTTCCTACTACACCGGTTTGGGTGAGGATTTCGAGGCCGGCGCGGTGCTGGTGCTGAATCCCGTCGATCCGGATTCTCCGGAGGCGAAGGCCGGCAAGACGCATGTTCCGGAACTGTTCGTGGCTCCGCGTGCCAACCATTACACGCAGGACTTTTTCATGAACGCCCATTATGGCGAGTATTGGGTGGGTCCGCGTGCCGGTGTGAAGGAAATGACCGCGATGACCGGCATCGAAACCAACGACATCGCGCAGCTGCCCGACGCGTTGAGCAAGGATGTCGGCACTGAGGCCGGCGCGGTGCGCGTGCGCGTGATCCGCGAAGCCGATCCGGCGATTACCAGCATGGTCGAGGAGATCCGTGAAGCCAACGGTTTCGCCGATCCGGACAACAACACCGCTGCCGATGACAAGCTGCACGAATTCGCCGCCGAGGCACGCATGTGCAAGGATGAGTATGAGGTTCGTGAGATGCGCAAGGCGGTCGCGGCAACCAAGCATGGTTTCGACAACATTCTGCGCAAGATTCCGTCTTCCCTTGGCAAGCCGCGTTCGGAGCGCATGCTGGAGGGCGCGTTCAACGCCATCTCCCGTGAAGAAGGCAACGAGGTCGGCTACGACACCATCATCGCTTCCGGCGCCCACGCTCCGATTCTGCATTGGATGCGCAATACCGGTACCGTGGAGTCGGGCGAGCTGCTGCTCATCGACGCCGGTGTGGAGGTCAACAGCCTGTATACCGCCGACATCACCCGCACGTTCCCGACCAACGGCAAGTTCACCGATTTCCAGAAGAAGCTGTACCAGGCCGTGTTGGATTCCCAGCAGGCCGGTTTCGAGGCGGCCAAGCCGGGCGCCACGTATTCGGACATCCATCATGCGTGCATGCGCGTGATCGCCGAACGTCTGCATGACTGGGGTATTCTGCCGGTCGATGTCGAGGAGTCGCTCTCCCCTGAAGGCCAGCAGCATCGCCGTTGGCTCGCCTGCGGCGTGGCCCACCATCTGGGTCTCGACGTGCATGATTGCGCGCAGGCGCGTTATGAGTCGTATCAGAACGCCAAGATTCGTCCGGGCATGATCTTCACCATCGAACCGGGCCTGTACTTCCGTGAGGATGATCTGCTGATTCCGCCGGAATACCGTGGCATCGGCATTCGTATCGAGGATGATGTGCTCATGACGGAGGATGGTCCGGAATGGATTTCCGCGGGCATTCCGAAGCAGATCGACGATGTCGAGGCGTGGATGGCCGATATGGCCGCCGAAGGCGTGAAGGCCTGAGGACGCATCATGCCCACGCCTGAATTCGTGCTCTCGCTACGTGAAAAAATAGGCCACGATCTGTTATGGCTCATGGGCGTCTCCGGCTATGTCGAGGACGAGCAGGGCCGTGTGCTGTTGGGGCGTCGTTCCGACACCGGCGAATGGGCCATGGTGTATGGCATCAACGAGCCCGGAGAGGAACCGGCCGATACCGTTGCCCGCGAGGTCAAGGAGGAGACCGGCGTGGATGTGGTCGTCACCGATCTGGTGTCGGTCAAATCGTCCAGAAAGGTCCTCACCTATGCGAATGGGGACAACACCATGTACATGGATCACCTGTTCATCTGCAGGCCCAATCCGAATGGCAACACGGAGCCGTTCGTCGGCGATGAGGAAAGCCTCAACGTGGGCTGGTTCTCCCCTGATGCTCTGCCCGAACCGTTGGCAGCCACCACGGTGGAACGCATGGCTTACGTACGCGAATATCTGAAGGCCAAGGCGAATGGCGATTCCCATGCCCAGTTTGCCTTCAACGGCACCATCCGCTGAAATCGCCTTCCATACATCATAAAATGGAATCCCCGCAACGTTTCAAGCGTTGCGGGGATTCCTTTTTATTAGATTCCGTGGATCAGCTCACTGCTGGGCGGCAAGCAGCTCATGCAGATGCTCGCGATGCTTGCGCTGTTCGCGCGGATCGGGCACCGGCAGGGAGGCCAGCAGCTTCTGCGTGTATGGGTTCTGCGGATTCTGCATGATCTGGTCCGCATCGCCATGTTCCACGATCTGGCCCTTGTGCATCACCATGATGCGGTCGGCGAGCATGTCGACCACGGCGAGATCGTGGGTAATGAACAGGCATGCGAAGCCGATTTCGGCCTGCAGCTTCTTGAACAGTTCCAGCACCTTCGCCTGCACCGACACATCCAACGCGGAGGTCGGTTCGTCGGCGATGAGCAGGCTCGGCTTCAACGCCAACGCGCGTGCCAAGGAGGCGCGCTGGCGCTGGCCGCCGGACAGCTCGTGCGGGAAACGGTTCATGTAGGCGCGCGGAAGCTGCACCATCTCAAGCAGATCGCCCACATACTTGCGGGCGTCTGATACCGACGAGAACTTCTTGTGCACGATCAACGGTTCGGCCACGTTTTCCGCGATGGTCATCAGCGGATTGAACGAGCTGCCCGGATCCTGGAACACGAAGCCGATGTCGGCGCGCTTGGGCTTGAAATCACGTTCCTTCACACCGTTCATTTCTATGCCTAGAACGTTCAGGGAACCGCCGGAAACCTTCTGCAGGCCTGCGATGGCACGGCCAGTGGTGGATTTGCCGGAACCGGACTCGCCTACCAGACCGAGCACTTCGGAACGGTGGATGGTGAAGTCGATGCCGTCCACGGCCTTGAAATCAGGCTGCATGAGATGACCCGGATACGTGATGGTCAGTCCCTTGGCCTCGACCGCGATGGGCTGATCGCGCCAATCCTTCTCACGTTCGATGACCTTGCCATCGGCATCCTTGACGACCAGTTTCTGGCCAATACGCGGCACGGCGGCAAGCAGACGCTTGGTGTAGTCGTCCTTCGGCGAGTAGAAGATCTGCTCGACGCTGCCCTGTTCGACGACGTGGCCGCGGTACATGACCACGACCTCATCGGCGATGTCGGCGATCACGCCCATGTTGTGGGTGATGATGAGCACGGATGCGTCGAACTCGTCGCGCGCCAGACGCAGCAGGTCGAGGATTTCGGCCTGCACGGTCACGTCGAGGGCGGTGGTCGGCTCGTCGGCCAGAATCAGGCCGGGGTTGAGCACCAGGGCCATGGCGATGACGATGCGCTGCTTCTGGCCGCCGGAGAACTGGTGTGGGTAGTAGTCGATGCGGGTTTCCGCGTCCGGAATGCCGACCTTCTTGAGAATGTCGATGGACTTGGCACGGAGTTCCTTCTTGTCCTTCATGCCATGGGCGCGAAGGCCTTCCTCGATCTGCCATCCGATGGTATACACCGGGTTGAGCACCGAATTGGGCTCCTGGAACACCATGGCCGCTTCGGCGCCGCGCATTTCGCGCAGCTGTTCGCCGGACAGCGACAGCACTTCCAGCTCCTCGGTGCCCGCGCGGTTCGACAGGTACACCGCGCCGGAGGTCGTAGCGGTCTCCGGCAGCAGCTTGATGAGGGAGCGTGCGGTCACGGACTTGCCGGAACCGGACTCGCCCACCACGCCGATGACCTTCTTACGGGGAATTTCGAAGCTGATCTTGTCGATGGCTTTGATGGAACCGGCGTCGGTCATGAACGAGACGCTGAGGTCCTTGATCTCGGCAAGATTGCCTTCCTTGATTTCACTCATCGGTTCACTCCCCTTCCTCGGAAGCCCATTCGGAAGCCACGAATGACGGATCACGGTCGGTGACGGTCACCGGTTTGTCGCTGGCTCCCATCGGATTCTTCGCCGCCTCAAGTTCGGCGACGACCTCGTTGCGCTTGCCTGGCTCCTGGCTGGGGTCCACGGACGTGTCCTCGATGGAACCCACCACTTCGCCTGCGGACTTGCGGGCGCGCAGACGCGGATCGGCCAGATCGTTCAGCGATTCGCCCACCAGGGTGATGCCCAGCACGATGAGCACGATGGCCAGACCCGGGAACACGGCGGTCCACCAGATGCCGGCGGTCACATCGGAGACGGCGCGGTTGAGGTCGTATCCCCATTCGGCGGCCGCGGTCGGTTCGATGCCGAAGCCCAGGAAGCCCAGGCCCGCAAGGGTCAGGATGGCTTCGGAGGAGTTCAGCGTCAGGATGACCGGCAGGGTTCGTGTGGAGTTCTTGAACAGGTGCTTGGTCATGATGCGCCACGTGGAGGCGCCGACCACGCGGGCGGATTCCACGTACGCGGATTCCTTGATGCGGATCACTTCGGCACGGATGGTACGGAAGTATTGCGGAATATAGACCACGGTGATGGAGATGCCGGAGGCGAAGATGCCGCTCCACAGGCCGGACTGGCCGTGGGAGATCATGATCGCCATCAGAATCGCCAGCAGCAGCGACGGGAAGGAGTACACGGCGTCGGCGATCATGACGAGCACACGATCGACCCATCCGCCGAAATAGCCGGAGACCAGGCCGAGCAGCACGCCTGCGAAAATCGACAGCAATACCGCGACGACGATGGCGATGACGGCGGTGCGGGCACCCCAGACCACACGGCTGAACACATCGTAGCCACCTGCAGTGGTGCCCCAGATGTGTTCGGAGGACGGTGCCGCTTGGGCCGGGAAGGAAACGCCGTCGGCGCCCTTGAGCTGCGCGTAGCTGTATGGCGCGATGAGCGGCGCGAAAATGGCGACCAGCAGGAAGAACGCCGTGAGCACGAGGCCCGTGATCAGCATGCCTTTCTGCCAGCCGACTGCGACGCGTAGTTCCTTGATGATCGGAATCTTATGCCAGAATGGCGTCTTGTTGCCGAGCTTGAGCTCGTCCAGACGATTGTCGCCTGGAACGGTGACCTTGTTGGCAGATGCTGCGGTCATGTCAGTACCTCACTCTCGGGTCGACCAACGCGGCGATGACGTCGACGATGAAGTTGACGACGGCCACGATGATGGCGATTAGGATAACGATGCCCTGCACGGCCACGAAGTCGCGTGCCTTCAGGTACTGCGACAGCATGAAGCCGAGTCCCTTCCATTCGAAGGTGGTTTCGGTGAGCACCGCGCCTGCGAGCATCAGGGCGATCTGCATGCCCATGACGGTGATGATTGGAATCAACGCCGGCTTCCATGCGTGCTTGTTGAGCAGACGCTTCTCGGAGACGCCGCGGGAACGTGCCGCTTCGACGTAGCCGGAATTGTAGGTGGCGATCACGTTGGTGCGCACCAAACGGATGAACACGCCGGCGGTCAGCAGGCCCAACGCAAGGGCCGGCAGCACAGCGTGACGGAGCACATCAAGCAACACGGACATATCACCCAACTGGATCGCGTCGATGATGTAGAAGCCGGTCGGCGAGACCAGTCGGGAGAACTGCATCTCGCTGCCAAGCGATGAGCGCCCGGATGCCGGCAGCACGTTCAGCCAGATGGCGAAGATGAGCTTCAGAATCAGGCCGAGGAAGAACACCGGGGTGGCATAGCACAGGATGGCGAAGGTGCGGATGCCCGCATCGGCCGCGTGGTCACGCTTGCGTGCGGCGATGCGTCCCAAGCCGATGCCGACGATGAGCGCGACGATGAGCGCGAGGAACGCCAGCTCGAATGTAGCGGCACCATAGTGAGTAAGGATGGTACTCACTTTTTGGTTATCGGTCAATGTGGTGCCGAGATCGCCATGCAGCAGGCCGCCAAGATAATCGATGTACTGCACGATGAGCGGACGGTCATAACCGGCCGCGTGGATACGCTTCTGCAGTTCCTCGGGAGTGAGACGGCCACCAAGAGCGGCGGAAATCGGATCGCCGGTAGCGCGCATCACGAAGAAGACGATGGTTACAAGAATAAATACTGTAGGAATGATCAGCAGAAAGCGTGTGAGCACGAAACGGAAGAATCCGCTTGAAAGCTTGTTTTTCTTGGCTTTCGGCTGAGCCTCGGTTGCGCTTTGCGTCACGTCGGGCTCCTTTTCCTTATTGGTGTTTTAGATACAAATTGAGCCCCTGCCTGACTTAGGCGGGTCAGGCAGGGGCGGTCAAAGCCTTCCGTCAGGCCTTGGTCACGGACGAGTAGCGGAAGCGGAAGGAAGCGTCAAGGACGACACCCTTCACATTAGAACCGGTGACCGCAACCTGGGCACCCTGCAGCAGCGGGATGGTGGACAGGTCATCGGTTTCGAGCTTCTGGATTTCCTTCAACAGGTCCTCACGGGCCTTGGCGTCAGTCTCTCCGGCCTGCTTGACGATCAGATCGTTGACTTCCTTGTTGGAGTATCCGTTGTTCACGAAGTTGCCGTCACGGAAGAATGGGGACAGGTAGTTGTCCGGATCGGAGTAGTCAGGGAACCAACCGAGCTGGTAGACCGGGTAGGAACCATCGGAATCCTCGGTGACCACACGGTCCTTGTTGAACTGGGTCCATTCGGTGGACTGCAGGTCGACCTTGAACAGGCCGCCTTCCTCGAGCTGGGCCTTGATGGCCGCATACTCGTCGGCGGAGGACTGGCCGTAGTGGTCCGGGTTGTACTGGAGCTTCAGGTCTACCGGGGTCTTCACACCGGCGGCTTCGAGGGTCTTCTTGGCCTTGGCCGCATCCGGCTTGCCGGAACCGTCGCCATAGGCTTCCTTCAGGGTGTCGTCGTGGCCGGACAGGCCATCCGGAATGAAGGAGTACAGCGGGGTGTAGGTGCTCTTGTAGACCTTGGTGGCCAGCTCGTTGCGGTCGATCAGGCTTGCAACGGCCTGACGCACGGCCTTGGCCTTGTCGGCGTTCGGCTCGCTGGACTTCTCGCCGTACGGCATGATCTTGAAGTTGAAGGCAAGGAAGCGCTCTTCGCCGCCCGGTCCCTTGACGACCTTGACCTTGTTGTCCTTGGACAGGTCCTCGACGTCGGTCGGGGTCATGGAGCGGTAGGCCACGTCGACCTGGCCCTGCTGCACGGCCATCTTCAGGTTGGAGGAATCGGCGAAGTACTTGACCTGCACAACGTCGTTCTTAGCTGGGGTCAAACCCTTGTAGGAAACGTTCTTGGCATATGCCAGGGCCTCGTTCACCTTGTAGGAGGTGAGCTTGTACGGGCCTGCGAAGGCGTTGTCCTTGACGATGGTGTTGGCATCGGTCAGCTTGTCGGCGGAGAAGGACTCTTCGTCGACGATCGGGCCGGCCGGGCTGGAGAGCACCTGCTTCAGGGTCACGTCGTCCTTGACCGCGGAGTGGAACACGACGGTGGTGTCATCCTTGGCCTCGACGGACTCGATGTTGGCCAGCAGGGAGGACGGACCGTTCTCGTCGTTGATCTTCTTGATACGGTCGAAGGAGAACTTGACGTCGGAGGCGGTCAGATCGTGGCCGTTCGCGAACTTCAGGCCCTTCTTGAGCTTGACGGTGAACTCGGTGCCGTCGGCGCTCCAGGTGCCGTCATCGGCGGCGATGTCCGGAGACAGCTCGGAAGTGTTGTAGTTCTGCGCGTACAGGAACGGGAACACCTGAATCTGCACGGCGTAGGAACCGTTGTCGTAGGAGCCAGCCGGATCAAGGCTGGTGATCTTATCGGTCGTGCCGACGGTGATGGTGTTGCCAGTTGCGGCGCCACCGTCCTTCACGCCGCCGCAGGCGGCCAGGGAAGCCAGAGCCGCGACAGAAGCCAGAGCGGCGATAACTTTCTTGCGATTCACTATGGAATCCTCTCTTTTCTATCCGAATCGCCCCTGTGCAAGGCGATATAGTGACAAGAATCGGCGCGCAATGTTAACCGTACGTTTCATTGGAGGCCGTTTTACCCACCTACCTTATATTCGCCGTTTTCTGCTATGCATTAAAACGGCGAAATTCCAACGTTTTAACGACTAGTGAAAGAAAATAAGAAAAACCAGCCATTTTATGAGACGGACCCAGCCAAAGTCGCATTCAAGGTCTACGTCCCTCTTTTTTACTCATTGCTTTCGCACAGAGAGACCCAGATAAGCGCGCGACACGCGGCACAACACGAATTGCATTAATCAATTAACGGCGTTAATATATTAAGAAGTTCAACGAGGGTCCATGCACTGTCGCAAGGAGGTGAGCATGAGTAGGTACAGCGCCCAACAGTCATCGATCTCGGAAAACAACCGTTCCCGCATCCTGCAATACCTGTACCACAATGGCATCTGCTCACGCGCGCAGATCGCCAAAGCCATCAAGCTCACTCCGGCGGCAATCACCAAAATCACCGCGAAACTGCTGGCGCAGGGCATCATCGAAGAAACCGGCGACATGGACGGAGACAAGAACCGCCGTTCCATCGGTCTGAATCTCAATTGCGCCAAATACCACATCATCGGCGTGAAGTTCGCCCGCAGTCTGGTGCAAATCGCGGTCTTCGACCTCAAGTGCAACCGTATCTTCCTGTCCGACTTGCCTACCGTCAGCGAAGAGCACATCCCCGAAACGGTGGAGCGCATTCGAGATACCGTACGCCAGCTCATCAAGGACGACCCCAGCATCGTGGCCGTCGGCATGGCGGTTCCGGGGCCCTATTTAAAGGACGAAGGACGCACCGCTTTGGTCTCCTCCATGCAGGGCTGGAGGCAAATCAACTTCATCGACGAATTCAGTAACGCATTCAGCGTCCCCGTGTTCGTCGAACAGGACGCCCGCGCCGGCGCGCTGGCGCAGTTCCTGTTCAATCCGGAACTGTCGGAAGGTTCCCTCGCCTACTATCTGCTTGGCGAAGGCATCGGCCTCGGAGTCATCGACAACGGCACCATCTACTACGGCGAGCACGGCACCGCCACGGAAATCGGACACGTCTCCATCGACGTGAACGGCAAGCCATGCGACTGCGGCAATGTCGGATGCCTGGAACGCTACTGCTCCGCCAACGCCATCCACGAACAACTCAACGCCAACCCGAGCATCGTTCCCGGATGCGAGACGATGACGCATGCGCAGGCTTGCGCAGCACTGTTCGCCAAGGCGAACGCGGGAGACGAGACCGCGACGCTTCTGATGCTCGATGTTGCCCGATACGTTGGGTACGGCGCGGTCACCATCATCAACGCTTTCAATCCGACACACATCGTTCTTGGAGACATCATCGCGCAAGCCGGCCAGCCGTTGCTCGACGAAGTCACACAAGTCGTGCGCGAACGCACGATCCCCGAAATCGGGCGCAACACCCGAATCACCCTGTCCGCCCTGCCCACCGACGCCACCGTTACCGGTGCCGCCGCTGTGGCGATAACCAATTTTCTGGAACATCCTTCGATGTTCTTCGACGTCGCATAGCACGCCGCCCACCAAAGAAAGGAACCACCCATGTCCAAGCCAATCGTCATCGCCCTCGGTGAAATCCTGTGGGATATGCTCCCCACCGGCAAGCGCGCCGGCGGCGCTCCCGTCAACTTCGCCTACCACGCGTCCCAGAACGGCGCGGAAAGCTACGCCATCAGCGCCGTCGGTAACGACGAGCTGGGCGCCGAGCTGCTCAACGATGCGCACAAGGCCGGCATCAACACGCTGGTGCAGACCAACGAATACCCGACCGGCACCGTCGCCGTGGCACTGACCAACGGCATTCCGGAATACACCATCGTGCAGAATGTGGCTTGGGACCATATCGGCTACACCGACGAACTCGCCGAGGCCGTGTCCAAGGCCGACGCCATCTGCTTCGGCACGCTGGGTCTGCGTTCCCAGGAATCGCATGACACCATCATCAAACTGCTCCGGCATGCCAAGGAAGGCGCGCTGAAGTTCTTCGACATCAACCTGCGCGCCAACTTCTACTCCAAGGAGCTGATCGAGGAGCTGCTGGGATACGCCAACATCTTCAAGATCAACGACGACGAGCTCATCATGATGCGTGAGATGTTCTCCATTCCGGAGGGCAACGACGAAGAGGCCTGCAAGTGGTTCATGGATCGCTTCGATCTGGAGTACATCATCCTGACCGGCGGCGCGACCTTCAGCACCATCATCGCCAAGGACGGCGAGACCTCCACTCTGCTGACCCCGCATGTCGAGGTGGCCGACACCGTCGGCGCCGGCGATTCCTTCTCCGGCTCCTTCACCGGCAAGATCCTGTCCGGCGCCTCCCTCAAGGAAGCGCATCGCGCGGCCGTGAACACCGCCGCCTACGTGTGCACCAAGGAAGGCGGCTGGCCGGCCTACCCGACCGAAGGCGTTCCGGATTACCTCGCCGCAGCAGCCAAGTAAGCGTATCTTCTCCTTTCATCATCATCACCGATTCCGTATGCCGTCGAACAACGGCATACGGAATCTTTTTTCACCAGTTTTGGGAACTTCCGACAGCATGATAAATCGCCGATAGCATAATTTGGTTTGTCGGATAAACCGTGGTATCTTGAAATGTCTGGCTATAAAGCCGGAAGGTTTGATAATTCAATATTTGGGGATGATCGGTTTCGACGGTGACCTGTTCGTCGCAGGGAAGCGTGCCGAGAACGTAGGGTCCGCTCGTGGATGCCCCCTACAAAAGAATAAGTGCTAAATCTAACCGCACTGAGTTCGCTCTCGCTGCCTGAGCTTCGCGCCAGGATTAACCAGTGAGCAGCCGCTCCGTTCACTCCCCCTCGTCTTTGGGGGGATGTTGAGCGTCGTTTAGAAGACTTGCCTTACCGGCTGAGCCACAGGGCCGGCAAGGGACTTTTACTGTAGATATGCTCGCCATCAGTTGTCTGCGACATCGATGGGGGCAGAAAAACCGCCGCACGGCCAGCAGACTACGCACGTAGAAGACTGAGGGTTCGGTCATCGGACCGGGGTTCGATTCCCCGCATCTCCACGGATTGAAAGCCGCCAGAAATGGCGGCTTTTTCCTTTATTTCCAACGGTTTCCGCCACTTTTGCAATTCGCTGCAATTCGCCCTTTATCGCGATAATTCTCAAAAACATGGGCAAAATGTGGGCACGAATCATGCGTCAGCAATGACGGCTTTCTGTATTGGTAATCACATTTCTCGTTCGGTGAAACAACGCATGTCGGCAGCAACGCCTCCGTATCATCGAAATAACCGTCCGGCGCCTTTCAATATTGCAAGCCGCCGGCCAGCCAACCATCGAAAGGGACGATATCATGGCGAAGCTTACAGAGGAAATGAAGGATTTCATCAGCAGCAATCTCGCTTGGGTGGCCACCATCGGCAAGGATGGACACGTCGATTTGGGGCCGAAAATGAGCACGTTCGTCATCGATGACACTCATATCGGCTATCACGAGCGTACCGCCGGTCAAATGTACCGTAATCTGCTCGACGGCAGCGAACTGGTCATCGCAGTGGCCAATCTTGAGCAGAAGCGAGGTTATCGTTTCCGTGGCAACGTCACTCTGCATTCCGATGATGCGATCTACGATGAGCAGGTCGCCGTGGCCGAACATAACGGCACGAAGAAGCCCATGACCATTCCCGTTCTGGAGATCACGGAGATTCAGGACTTGACGCCAGGGGCGACCGCAGGCAAGACCATCGTCAAGGACTGACGCCCGTTCAACGCATACGGCTAATACCATCCATCCAAACGCGGAAACGCGCTCTGGCCCTCCCTTGGAAAGAAGGTCCAGAGCGCGTTTCGTTTTTCTGTCAAGACAAAAAGAGCTAGATCAAAGTATTTCCGCTCCGTCATGCAGTGACGTTGCGCAATAACGCTATTTGATGATCGGTCTCAACGGCGCGGACACGTCCACGTTATGCTTGTCTCCAATCACGTTCGGATCATTGACGATCTTGTCCACCACCGCTTTCTTGAGCTTCAGGTCCGAGGAATCACCCCATACGATCACGCGGTCTCCCCCATTGAGTTCCGTGGTGATGGAATCCTGGGTCGCCGCGGTGACCTTGGTGATGGAGTTGCGCATCGATTCCGGCAGTGAGCTGAGAATCTTCAACGCTTCCTTGATAGGACGCCTAGACAGGCTCGCATCGACGTTCTGCACTTCGATGACGGGAATGCCTTCCACGGAAACGCCGCTGACGGAATTGAGCACGCGGCCCTTGCTGTCGACCGCCGTCATATGGTCCTCGCTGGTTTTGAGCATGGCCGCGGGTTTCTGCGCCTTGATCGTCACTTCAAGCGAGTTCGGCAACTGTTTCTTCGACTTGGCTGACGTGACTCCCGGAATCGCCTTGATCTGCTTCTCCACGGCTCCATCCGAAACCAGGAACAACGATTTTCCGGACTGCTGCCTCGCGATGTCAAGCACCTGCGATTCGCTCACCCATTCGTTGGCGCCGACCACGCTGATGTTGCCTGGCTCCAAACGGAACACCGACGAGAAGAGGAACAGCCAGACGACAGCTCCCAAAACCACGGCTACGACAAGACCGATGAGCACGCGCAGGACTATGGCTCGCGCGCCGGCCTGACGGCGTTCCTTGAGCCGTTCGCCGAAATCAACCACTTTCGGACGTGTCATGATGCCGATCGTGCCGGTGGTCTCCTGCAGGGTTTTGGAAACCAGGTCCTCGCTTTGCAAACGTCGCGCGTCTACGAAGCCTTCGGCTTTTGAACGGTCCGCGTACCCTTCAATCGACCGTCCTTCGGCATGCTCCGATGAGATGGACCGTCCGGAACGTCGTCCGCCCGACTGGTCCGTCTCCTGCACATCCTTGCCGGAACTGATGACCCGTCGAGCCATCAGCCCTCGCAATCCCAACGATGCGCTTCAAGAGCATGCAGGATGACCTCGTCCATCTGCGTGATGTCGCCGGCGCCTACGGTGAAGATGACGTCGCCATGATGCGCGCGCATCACCATCATTTGGGCCGCGGTGTGCATGTCTTCGACGCCACGGATCCAGTCCTTGGCCGGTTCATGCTCAAGCTTGAGCGCCTCGTCCACGATGGTGGCCGGAGTCACGTCGGGGAAATCCTCCTGCTTCTCGCGCGCGGGGAAGATGCCGGTAACGATGACGTCATCGGCCTTGGCAAGCGCCTGCGCGAATTCAGAGCTGAAGAAACGCGTGCGGGAGAACAGGTGCGGCTGGAAGATCACACGGATCTTGGACTGCGGGTAGCGGCGACGGGCCGCATCCAGCAGCGCAGCGATTTCGGTTGGATGATGCGCGTAATCATCGACGACCGTCACTTGGCTGACGGTGCCACGGACCTGGAAGCGGCGTGCGGCACCGAGGAACGAGGTGACCGCCGCGGAGGCACGTTCGACGTCCATGCCCAACAGCGCGGCCGCGATAATCGCCGCGGAGGCGTTGCGTGCGTTGTGGATGCCGGGAACGGTAAGCGTCACGGCGATGCGGCGCTCCTCTTCGCCGATCAGTCCGCCCGGAATATGCAGCGTGAAATGTTCGGCGCCGCTTTCGGCGGTTTCGCTTTCCGATTCGATGCGTACCAGCGTGGCACCGTTCAGGTCGCCCAATTCGGCGGCGTTCCGTGTTGAATAGACGATCGTGCGTCCGGCCACGGTGGCGTCAAGCGCACGTAGCACGGCAAGGTTGCCTTCGTCGTCGCCGCACATGATTACGGCTTTGGTGGCGTGTCCGGCATGGTCCACGAATGCGGCCCGATAGTTGTCCTGCGTGCCGTAGTGGTCAAGGTGGTCGGCTTCGGAATTGGTGATGATGGCGATTTGCGGATGGTATTTGGCGAAGCTGCCGTCCGATTCGTCGGCTTCGGCCACCAGAATATCGCCTTTGCCCGCGTGTCCACCGTCCAGCGTGGTGCCGTCCGGGCCTTGGATAAAGCCGCCGATGGCGTAGCTTGGATCAGCACCGGCGTTCACCAGAATGTGGGACAGCATGGAGCTGGTGGTGGTTTTGCCATGCGCTCCGGCCACGGTGACGGCTCGTTTGCCGTTCATGAGCAGAGCGAGGATGTCACTGCGATGCACAATGCGCTTGCCTGCCGCGTGCGCTGCGACGATTTCCGGATTGTCCGGTTTGATGGCGCTGGAGTAGACCACGGTCTCGGCCTGGGCGACATTTTCGGCTCGCTGCCCGAATTCAACGGTGATGCCCAGCGTTTCAAGTCGGTCGGTTTTGGCGCTGTGTGCGCGATCGGAGCCGTCCACCGCGACTCCTTCGGCGTGCAGCATTTCGGCCAGAACGCTCATACCGGCACCGCCGATACCGATGAAATGGGTGGCGCCGAGATCCGCGGGGCGGGCCGCAGCATCGAATGAGGCATACGTGGGGTCAAGCACTATGGGCTGATCTTGAGACAATTCAAAACTCCTTTAGGGATTCCAGCACCCTATATTATGACCGTATCTCGTGCTGCGGAACGGAATTGGTCAGTATCGCGCACGGAATGATATCTGAATACTACTTGGATGGTTCGGCTAATTGCAGAACGTGCCGGGCCATGATTTCGGCAGCGTTTCTGATGCCGTATTCCCATGCCTTGCGGCCGAATTCGGCAAGTCGTTCGTGATCGGCGAGCAGATCGGGCACATGCTCATGCACCCACTGCGGGGTCAGGTCCTTGTCTGCGACCAGAAGGCCGCCGCCGGCGTTCACCACTGGCTCGGCGTTGAAACGCTGCTCGCCGTTGCCGATGGGCAGCGGCACGTAAATGGCCGGCAGGCCCAGTGCAGCCAGCTCGGATACCGATCCGGCTCCGGCACGGCAAATCACCAAGTCGGCACAGGCAAAGGCCAGATCGATTCGTTCCAGATATTCGGCGGTATGGTA
>ERZ780139.2125-NODE-2125-length-15428-cov-2.475379_pt1 | contig 15428 bp, 7 predicted proteins | sample MGYA00511476_ERZ780139 | MGnify/ENA primary metagenome ERZ780139 (study PRJEB29588, sample SAMEA2158190) | human gut metagenome | biome: human gut; feature: human-associated habitat; material: faeces | place: Denmark | collected 2008/2010 ... | reverse complement strand
TAACCGGCTCTATGAAATGGTGAAACCATTGTATAGCGAAGATAACGGGCGGCCCAGTGTGGACCCTGTTGTGCTGTTCAAGATGGTTCTGATCCAGCATCTGTACGGCCTGCCGTCCTTGCGGAGGACAGCGGATGAGATCAGCGCAAATATCTGCTACCGTTGGTTTCTGGGATATACGCTGCAAGAGGAAACACCGCATTTCTCCACGGTGAGTTATAATTTCCGACACCGCTTTACAGCAGAAATCGTGGACCAGGTCTTTGCGTGGATACTGGAAGAGGTGGCGGAAGCGGGATATCTGTCCCCCAAGACAGTCTTCATAGACGGCACCCATATTAAGGCAAATGCCAATACAAAGAAGCAGATAAAAGAGCAGGTGCCTGTGGCATCCAAGCACTATACGAGGGAATTGATGGAGGAGGTAAATGCGGATCGGGAAGCTCATGGGAAGAAGCCTTTTGATGACGACGATGAGCCGCCGACAGCACCTAAGAAGCGGAAAGACAACACCTCCAGGAAGAAGCTGGCCCGCAGGAAGAAAGAGAAAACACACACGGTAACAAAGAGCATAACTGACCCGGACTGTGGCTTATTCGTAAAGGGTGAGCACAAGCGGCAGTTTGCGTATGAGGCCCATACGGCCTGCGACAAGAACGGTTTCGTACTGGAAACCATAGTCACGCCCGGAAATGTCCATGACAGCGTTGCCTTTGACGAGGTGTACGACAAGGTAACGAAGACATTTCCCGAAACAGAGACCATTGTTGCCGATTCTGCCTACAAGACGTCCCATATTTGCAAGAAAGTATTTGATGACGGAAGAGTTTTATCCACAGCGTACAAGCGGCCGCAGACGATGAAGGGCGGCCACGAGTGGTGGAAGTATGTCTATGACGAATTCTATGACTGTGTGATCTGCCCGGAATACCAGCTCCTCAAATATGCGACAACAAACCGGGACGGCTACAGGGAATACAAAAGCGATCCCAAGATTTGCACAAATTGTCCCTCCAGAGAGCGATGCACCCACTCCAAAGACTGCGTGAAAACGGTACAGAGGCATATCTGGAAACATTACGAAGAGCTGGCAGACGATGCCCGTTATACACCGAAGTACCAGAGCCTTTACCGGCGGCGTAAAGAGACGATTGAACGCATCTTTGCAGACGCCAAAGAAAAGCACGCTATGCGTTATACGCAGTACAGAGGCTTGGCCCAGGTAACGAACTGGGTGAAGCTTAAGTTTGCTGCCATGAATCTTAAAAAGTATGTACTGCACACGCGGTTATACTGTTTTTTCTTGCATTTCTCTTGAGATTTTGATTCATTATTATACTGTTTTTCTCTCTCTAAAGTGATTTCTTAAGCTCTCTTTTTGTCTTAAAAAAGGGTTCTTTATTTTGTTTGTAATTGTTTGATATATAGCTTGATATGTTGTTTTGCGAAATGCAGTCAAAAAAGAATGTAACATCGAAGAGAAAGATGTAATGCCATCAAAAAAACGTGTAGCATGATCGTGTCCACTGTTTTATTTCTGATGCATACATTTGCTGCTGTGAAAAAGCATGCTATAATGTTTGGAGAGATACGTATGAAAAACACTTTTCTTGCCTCCTATGGTATGAAAAACTAATATATGTAATAATAACAATATGAATATTAACCTTCAAATTATTAATCTTAAAAGACTAATTAATTATGAAATGCAAGTATGATGACAGTTAAAGCTATTTATAATAGCTAATGTAATGAAGAGAATGTAGTTATTAATATCTTAAACTAAGGGTAATGAAAAATGTAACAAAACAAATTAAAAAGATCCATTACTTGATTCTTTTGTTGCTATTAAGTTGTTTACCGACTTTAGCACAGAATGGAGTAACGGTAAAAGGAACGGTCGTCGATGGAAATGGTGAAACAGTAATTGGAGCTTCCGTTGTTGTAAAAAATAATAATTCAATAGGTACGATATCAGATATAGATGGAAATTTCACGTTGGCTGTTCCTAATGACAAAGTAACTCTTGTGGTCTCATTTATCGGAATGAAATCGCAGGAAGTTAAAATTGCTGGTCAAAAGACTTTGAAGATCACTTTAGAAGATGACTCACAACAATTGGAAGAAGTTGTAGTAGTAGGATATGGTCAGCAGAAAAAGGCCAGTGTAGTAGGTGCTATCACACAAACTTCTGCTAAAGTATTGGAACGTGCTGGTGGTGTTTCTGACCTAGGGTCAGCACTGACTGGTAACTTGCCAGGTGTTATTACTACTGCCTCTACCGGTATGCCGGGTGAGGAAGACCCACAAATTGTGATTCGTGGTGCCAGTTCCTGGAACAACAGTTCTCCGTTGATTTTAGTCGATGGTATCGAACGTCCTATGTCAGGTATTGATGTGAATTCCGTAGAGTCTATTTCTGTATTGAAGGATGCCTCCGCCACTGCCGTTTACGGTGTAAAGGGTGCTAATGGTGTTATTTTGATTACTACCAAGCGTGGTAAGGAGGGAAAGGCTACCATTAATGTTAGTGGTAGTATGGCGTTGAAGATGCCGTCTAAATTGCCCAATAAGTTGGATTCATACGATGCATTTCAGTTGCGTAACAATGCAGTAGAGTATGAATTGGGATTGGCTTCTGATTCTTGGATGTATATGATGCCACAAGCGGAAATTGATAAATATCGCCACCCTGCTAATCAAGCTGAGGCGGAACGCTATCCGAACATTGACTGGGCAGATTGGATGTTCAAGGATCATGCCTTCTCCGAGAATGCCAACGTTAGTGTTAGCGGTGGTACCCGTTTCGTGAAGTATTATGCCTCCATCGACTATCAACATGAGGGTGACTTGTTCAAGGAGTATGACAACGGTCGTGGTTATCAGACCACTTACGGTTACAACCGTGTGAATATGCGTAGTAATCTCGATTTTCAGCTAACCAAGACCACCTTGCTGAAGACTAATCTTGCCGGTTCGCACGGTGTAAAGCAAGGACCACGTACTGCGTATGAATATAATATCTGGGGTAGTGCTTATAGTACTCCTCCTAATGTGTTCTATCCGAAATATTCGGATGGCACTTGGGGATATGACCCGATTAATAATGCCAATAACTCTGTAGCTGGTTTGGCTTTGGCCGGACAGAATACTCGTACTACGACCCGTCTGACCACTGACTTTACATTGGAGCAGAAACTGGATTTCGTGTTGAAAGGTTTGAGTGCTCGTGCTTCTATTTCTTGGGATAACGTGTTTTTTGAGCAGAACCGAGGTGTAAACTCCACTGATGGTGCTTTATATAAGTATATTAATCCTAATACCGGTGCTGTCAGCTATAATCCCAGTCAAGGTAGCCATAACTTCGATTTCCACGAACAGATTAACTGGGTTCCAGAAGGTGGTTCTATTGATAACGGTGCTACGGAACGTCACCTCTATTACTCGGCACAGATAGATTACAACAATACCTTTGGTAAACATACTGTGGGTGCTATGGGGTTGTTCAGCCGTCAGGAGCGTGCTCGTGGTAGTATTGTTCCTAACTATCGTGAAGATTGGGCTTTCCGTATCACTTATAACTATGCCAACAAGTATTTCTTGGAATATAATGGTGCATATAACGGTTCCGATAAGTTCAGTGCTGATAATCGTTTTGTATTCTTCAATTCTGGTGCTCTTGGCTGGATGATTAGTGAAGAGAAGTTCATGAAGAAAATCAAGTTCCTTGATATGTTGAAACTTAGAGCTTCTTATGGCGAAATCGGTAATGATGTGATTGGCGACGAATGGGATACTTCTCGTCGTTGGCTGTATATGGATCAATGGGCTACAGGTGGAAATATCAAGACTGGTTTGTATAATGTAACCAGCCCTTATACTTTCTATAGTCAATCAACAGTAGGTAATATGGATATCCATTGGGAGGTTGTCCGCAAGTTTAATTTTGGTATCGACTACTCTTTCTTTGATGGCCTATTGGCTGGTAATGTTGAAATCTTTAGAGATAAGCGTACAGACATATTGATTAGTGGTTCTGATCGTGCAATGCCTTCTTATTTTGGTGGTACGGTAGCAGCTCCATGGGTAAACTTGGGTGAAGTGAAGAACCGTGGCTATGAGTTGGAACTCCGTGTGAACAAAACCTTGAAAAACGGTTTGCACCTGTGGACTAATTTGAATATGACCCATGCCGTGAACGAAGTTATTGAGGCTGATGATCCGGAACTGCTGCCCGCTTATCAAAAGGATGCTGGAAAGCAAATCGGTCAGACTCATACGTATGTAGATCATGGCTATACACAGACAATGGACGATGTGTATGGTAGTACCGCTTTTGAATCGAATGATAACCAAAAGTTGCCGGGTACTTATTACATCCTCGACTATAATGGTGATGGTGTCATCAACTCCTACGACCAGATTCCTTACGGATATTCCGGTAGTCCGCAGAATACATATAGTGCTTCGCTCGGTTTTGACTATAAGGGCTGGAGTTTCTTTGTTCAGTTCTATGGCGTCAACAACGTGACCCGTCAGGTGGTCTTTTCTACTTTTGGCCAGAAACAACTGATTGCTTACGACGAAGGTTCCCGCTGGACAAAATATAATATAAATCCGGATGTACCGATGCCACGTTTTGGTTCAACCACTAACGGTTACTATGATGCAGCTCGCTACTTTTACGATGGTTCTTACGTCCGCTTGAAGAATATTGAGTTGGCTTATACTTTTACGGACGGTTGGATTAAATCGTTGGGACTTTCCAACTTGAAACTTTATGTCAATGGTAATAATCTTTGGGTATGGACTCGTATGCCTGATGACCGTGAAGCCAACTTCGCCGGTACAGGTTGGGCTTCGCAAGGTGCTTATCCGACAGTGAAACGTATTAACTTCGGTTTAAAATTCACATTATAAAAAATAGTCACATGAAAAGAACATATATACGTACATTATTCTATGGCGGATTGCTTTCACTATGTTGCTTGGGGATGACCTCTTGTGAGGACTATCTGGACAAAGCACCTGAGAGTAGCGTAAATCCCAATGATGCTTTCAAGAACTTCCGTAATTTCCAGGGTTTCACAGAAGAATTGTATTATTGTATTCCTGACTTTGCTCATGGTTATTGGAACAATTCTTTCAATTGGGGGGAGGATGAAATCTTATCTTTCAGCATCGACTATCACATGGGGTATAAGATAGATATGGGTGACTTTTGGGGATGGCAGTCTGGTTATGACGGTTGGCAGAGTGGTTGGATGGATCGTAGCAATACAAAAGCTAATTCGACTGACCGTTTCCAAAAATCTCTTTGGCCTTTGGCTTGGTATGGTATTCGTAAGGCTAATTTGGGTTTGGAAAATATGGATAAGTTAGTGGAAGCAACCGATGAACAACGCAACCTGATTATGGGACAGCTCTACTTCTTCCGCGCTTGGTTTCACTTTGAACTGATGCAATACTTTGGTGGTTTGCCTTATATTGACTCTGTACCTTCCTCTTCCGAGCCTTTGCGCAATCCGCGCTTGAATTATCAGGAGTGTGCTGATCTTGCAGCTGCCGACTTCCGTCGCGCTGCCGACTTGTTGCCTGTTGATTGGGATAATACTACTACCGGCAAGCCTACCTTTGGTAACAACCAGCAGCGTATCAATAAAATCATGGCGTTGGGGTATCTGGGTAAGAACTATTTGTGGGCAGGGAGCCCGTTAATGAACTACGCAACTAATGGCAGCAAAACTTATAATGCCGACTATTGTAAGAAGGCGGCCGAAGCGTTTGCTGAATTGTTGAAGTTGGTAGATGCTGGTCAGACTCAATATGATCTGGTTGATTTTGCTCACTATTCGGATATTTTCTATTCATTCAAGCAGAATTCTAAGAATCCCGGTTCTACCGAAGCTATCTTCCAGACGCCGATGTATGACTGGTGGATGGGGTCAGGCTGGAGTTTAGGACCTCAGTTTGTTCCTTCTATATTGGCTAATGAAACCAATGGTGTGGTATTCTGTCCGACAGCTAACTATGTGAATTATTATGGTATGGCCAACGGTCTTCCTCTGAAGGATCCGGATTCTGGTTTTGATGAAGAACATCCGTGGCGTGATCGTGATCCTCGTTTCTATACTGACATTACTTATGATGGATTGCAGGTAATTGAAAACACTGCTAAGTTCACTTCTGAACAAAAAGAAAAAGAAATTCAGTATGCTAACCTTTATACAGGCGGTAATTACCGTGATATAAAGAACGAGAGCCGTACAGGCTATTTGTTGCACAAGTATACTCCGCTTGTAGTGAACGGCTTTGATGAAGGTCTTCGTGACTATGGTGATGCATTGACTATCCAAGTTAGTTGGATGCGTCTGTCTGATATCTACTTGATGTATGCTGAGGCTGTTGCCAATGGTTATGGTAGTCCAACATCAGTTGTCAACGGTTACTCTTTGACAGCCCTCGATGCTGTCAATAAGATTCGTAATCGTGCCGGCGTAGAAGACGTAGCTGATAAATATGCCGGTTCATTGGATGGTTTCATGAGTGAATTGAGACGCGAACGCGCTGTGGAGTTGGCTTATGAAGGACATCGTTTCAATGACTTACGCCGTTGGTTATTGTTAACCGAATCTCCTTATACTATCAAGACCTCGCAAGAATTTGATCGCGTAGAATTGGATAAGAAAGATCCGACTCAGAGCCGTGTGGCTAATTTCAGAGAAGAAGTCATTGTGACTCGGAATTTCTCCGAGAAGCATTATTGGATGCCTCTGAAGGTTTCCGATGTGAATATCTATCCGGAGTTGTATCAAAACCCGGGTTGGTAATGGTCTTGAGAAACTTGAACGCTAAAATTAAAAAGGAATTAAAATGAAAAGCATACGAATAAAGTCCGTTTTATGTGTGGCACTTGCAGCTTCTTCCTTGTGTGCAGGCGCTCAGAATGTGTTGTCGGATTTTCCGGTAGCCGATTCTGATTCGCTGAATTTGGCATCGGAGGAAACGGTACAGGTGGCCTATAGAAAGGTTAATAAGAACGACCTGTTGGGAGGAGTCTCCTCTGCCAATGTAGAGGAACTCTTGAAGAAAAATAACTTTACTTACAGCTTAGACAATATGCAGAGCATGGTGAATGGCTGGAATGGTAACAGTCTTTGGGGAATGGATTCCTACCTAGTACTGGTGGACGGGGTACCTCGCGACGCTAATAACGTGATGCCTTCTGAAATCAAGGATATCACTTTTTTGAAAGGTGCCTCTGCTGTGGTGCTTTATGGTAGCCGTGCCGCCAAAGGTGTAATTTATATAACTACTAAGCGTGGTCAAGTAGGTGATACTCGCGTTGATGTACGCGCTAATACGGGGTTTCATGTGCCCATCAGTTATCCCAAGTATTTGGGTGCTGCTGAATATATGACACTTTACAATGAGGCTCGTGTTAACGATGGCATGGATCCACTGTATAGTGCGACCGATATCTATAATCATGGTTCTGGTATAAATCCCTATCGTTATCCTGATGTAAATCTTTACTCGGATGAGTATTTGAAAAAGTCATATAACGAGTCGGATGTGACAGCTGAAATTTCTGGTGGCTCCGAGAAGGCACGTTTCTACACTAACGTTAACCTTTATAATATTGGTTCGTTGGTGAAAGTAGGTGAGGCCCAAAAAGACCGTACTACTCGTTTCAGCGTACGCGGTAATATCGATGTAGATCTGGGAAAATATGTGAAAACTTACGTCAATGCTAATGCCACTTTCTATGATGGTCGTGGTGCACGGGGGAGTTTCTGGAATGCAGCCGCTACGTTACGTCCCAATCGTATTTCTCCGTTAATCCCCATTGATTATGTGATGCAGAACAATACCGATGCATGGAATCTGATTAATAATAGCAGTCACTTGATTGATGGTAAATATTTGTTGGGAGGTACACAAGTAGATCAGACCAATGAAATAGCTAACCTTTATGCAGCTGGTGTGAATACCAACACCAGCCGTCAGTATCAGTTTGACATGGGCGTAGATATTGACCTCTCTATGGTACTGAAAGGACTTTCGTTTCAGACACGTTATGCCATTGACTATGCTACGACCTACAACCGTTACTACAACGATACGTATGCTACATACGAACCGCAGTGGGCGAATGTCAATGGTGTGGACCAAATTGTAGGTCTGACCAAGTATGGTGATGACGTACACGATGGTATTCAGAATATTAATGATAGCTGGAATCGCCAGACCATGGCATTCTCAGCCCAGCTTAACTATCAGACGAAGGTGGCTGATGCACATAATATTTCAGCTATGCTGATTGCTGCTGGTTATCAGCAAGGTGAAAGTGCCGTTTACCACAAGACCAGCAACGTCAACTTAGGCTTGCAAGTAGATTACGATTACTTGAACAAGTATTATTTGAGTTTTGGGGGGGCCTTGGTTCACTCTGCGCGTCTACCCGAAGGTAAGCGCAATGCCTTTTCGCCTTCGCTCACTTTGGGTTGGCGTTTGAGTAAGGAAAGTTTTTTTGAAGACTCCTCAATTTTGGATGACCTGATGTTGACCGCTTCCGGATCTATTCTGAATACCGATTTGGGCATTGATAGTTATTATATGTATCAGACTACTTACGACCAAGCAAACGGTGCTTGGTGGGGATGGGCTGACGGTAACCAGAGTCATGCCACTGAGGCAAGACGCGGTAGTAATACTGACCTTTCTTTTATCCAACGCAAGGAAATCAGTGTAGGTCTGCGTGGATCGTTGTGGAAAAAGCTTTTGACGTTTGATGCTTCATTCTTTAAAAACAGCCTTGAAGGTATGTTGGTACAGCCATCCAATAGTTTCCCGAATTATTTCGTGTCTTATTGGCCAGAAAGTACTTTACTACCTTATGTGAACTACAACAACAGCACTCGTACCGGTTTTGACCTTGCATTGAACTTCAACAAGAAGGTGCAGGATGTGGATATAAACTTAGGTGTGAACGCTATGTATTATACTAACGAGAACACTAAAGTGGACGAATTGTATGAAGACCAATACCGTTATCGTAAAGGGACACCTACTGATGGTATCTGGGGGTTGCAAACTGACGGTTTTTATACCAGCGAGGAGGAAATATTGAACTCGGGTATCACTTCTTCTTACAACGGTGAGTTGAAACCGGGTGATTTGAAATATATTGACCAAAATGGTGATAATATTATCGATGAGAAAGATGAAATTTACTTGGGTGAACGCTATGGTTGGCAAGGCTCTCCGTTAACTTTAGGTCTGAATCTGACGCTGAAGTGGAAGAATTTCACTCTGTTTGCGCAGGGTACCGGTTACTTTGGTGGTTCAGCCTTTGCAAGTGGCGACTATTATTGGGTATTTGGTGACAAGAAGTATTCGGAAGTAGTGCGCGGGCGTTGGACACCCGAAACATCTGCTACTGCTACTTATCCGCGTCTGACGACTCAGACTGACAACCACAACTACCACAACTCGGATTTCTGGTTGTATAGCACTAACCAATTTAAGCTTTCTCGTTTGCAGTTGACTTACGACTTACCTCAGCAATGGTTGCGTGGTTCATTTGTACACAGTTTGTCAGTATATGCTTATGCAAGTAATCTGTTGACCATTTCGAAAGAGCGTGAAAAATTGGAACTGAATACGGGAACGACTCCTCAGAGCCGTTATTACAACATCGGTTTCAAGATAGGTTTCTAATAAGTGACACAATAAAAGTAGATTCTTATGAAAAAAATAATGACAGTTTTTGTCGCTGCTCTTTTGCTGGTGGGATGCGATGACTTATTTACACCAGCCATAGAAAACAACAAGCAAGTATCAGATGGACTCAATGACCCGTTGTATGCGGAGGGAATCTTAGCGAATGCTTATACCCGAAATCCATACAATTCGCAGTCGTTCAACGATGTGGCTACTGATGATGCTGTAACTAACCAAACGAGTAACAGTTACTTGAAGATGGCGACTGGTTCGTGGACAGCCAACAGCAACCCGATGGATCAATGGAGTTCTTGTAAGGCTGCTATTCACTACATTAATCTTTTCTTGAGTCAAGTAGATCAGGTGTCTTGGGTGAATACGCCGATTGTGAACACAATGTTCTGTGACCGTTTGAAAGGCGAAGCTTATGGACTGCGTGCCATGTTTAATTTCTATATGTTGCAGGCGCATGCCGGATGGACAGCTGATGGTCGACTGATGGGGGTACCTATTGTAGAGGAAGTGGAAACAGAAACTTCCGATTTCAACTATCCTCGTAATACGTTCGATGAATGTATTCAAGCTATATATAAAGATGTGCAAAGAGCAAAAGAGTTGTTACCACTCGATTACGAAAATATTTCTTCGGATGCACAAGTGCCGGAAAAATATCGTAATGAGGGTGCTAACTATAGTCAATATAACGTAGTGTTTGGTTCAAACTTTCGTTCTCGTATGAGTGCACGTATTGCATTGGCTTTCCGTGCCAAAGCTGCCTTATTGGCAGCCAGCCCTGCTTTTGCTGAAGGTAGCAATGGTTCTTGGGCAGATGCTGCTGACTATAACGGTGAGTTATTAGATATGATTGGTGGTGCTTCCGGTTTGGCTACTCAGGGTAATACTTGGTATAAGAATGCTGATGAAATCAACAATCTTACTGGTGGTTCCAATCCGCCTGAGATGATTTGGAGAAACGGTAAAGATGCTACGGCTTATGCGTTGGAACAGGCTCAGTTCCCGCCCAGTCTTTATGGTAGTGGGCAAATCAATCCGACGCAGAACTTGGTAGATGCTTTCCCTATGGCAAACGGTTATCCTATTACGGATGCTCCGGAATATGACGAACAGAATCCGTATGCTAACCGTGACCCCCGTTTGGCGTTGTATATCGTAGTCAATGGTACAGAGATGGGTACTGATAAAAAGATTATTGATACTAGTGCCGACAATACATCTAACAATGACGGTTTGAACCGTGAAAATGGTTATTCTACGCGTACTGGTTACTATTTGCGTAAGCATTTGCGTGAGGATGTATATTTGAGCTCAACCACTACGACCGGTCAGCCTCACTACAGCCCGCGTATTCGCTATACAGAAATTTTCCTGAATTATGCGGAAGCAGCCAACGAGGCTTGGGGACCTACGGGTATGGGAACGCATGGCTATTCGGCTTATGATGTCATAAAGGCTATCCGTAAACGTGCTAATGTAGGTATTGATAATGGTGATGCTTATTTGGAAAGCGTGAAGGATAATCAGGCCAAAATGCGCGAATTGATTCGTAATGAACGCCGTTTGGAACTTTGCTTCGAAGGTTTTCGTTTCTGGGACTTACGCCGTTGGAATATGGATTTGACTGAGCCTGCCAAGGGCATACGTATCAATGGTGGAACGTATCAGGTATTTAATGTAGAAAATCGTACCTATAGTGACTTTATGCGGTTTGGTCCGATACCTTATAGTGAAGTTGTGAAATTCGACGTTTTGGAACAAAATCAAGGCTGGTAATTGGATTTGTTGAATAACTTTTAAAGATTGAAGAAATGAAAAAATTATTTTATCTGTTTTCATTGATTATGTTGCTTGCTTTCTCTTCGTGTGAAAACCAAGATTGGTCTTTCCCTGATTATGGAAGAACTACCGTATACTTTGCCTATCAATATCCGGTTCGTACCATCGTATTGGGTAATGATGAAATATTTGATAATACGCTCGACAATCAGCACAAATGTCTTATAAAGGCTGTGATGGGGGGAGTGTACGACAATGGTACCACACCTACAGTGGACATTGATGTGGTAAATTCATTATGTGACAACTTGACTTTCGCAACAGGTGGTCAGGTAGTGCCGATGCCTTCTAATTATTACACGTTGGCTTCTGATCAGATTGTGATTCCGAAAGGCCAGATTAGTGCCGGTGTCGAAGTGCAACTGACGGATGCTTTCTTCGCAGATCCCAAATCTATTGAAACAACGTATGTTATTCCTTTGGTAATGTCGAATGTGCAGAATGCCGACTCTATTCTATCAGGAAACCCGATGGTCGAGAATCCGGTTCGTTGCAACAAGGGAGATTGGAATGTGGTTCCGAAAGATTATATCTTGTATGCTGTGAAATACATTAATCCGTGGGATGCTGTTTATCTGCGCCGTGGTGTGGACCAAGTGACAGAGGGTGGAACAACTTCTAAAGTGATTCGTCACGAACAATATGTAGAGAACGATGAGGTTTGCGAACTGACCACCCGTTCGTTGAAGGATGCCAACTTTGGTTTGACGCTCAGCGGTCAGGATTGCAATCTGATTCTTGCTTTCAATGATAACAATGAATGTACACTTTCTACAGACACACCGGGCTGCACGGTTTCGGGTACTGGTAAGTATGTAGTAAAGGGTGAGAAGGACTCGTTTAATCATAAGGATCGTGATGTGCTCTACTTGGATTATACGGTAGACTTGGGTACGGTCACTTATGCTACTAAGGATACTTTGGTGATGCGCGATCGTCAAGTAAAAGCTGAGTGGTTTGATGTTGCGTATAATAAATAATTTTAAAACAAAGAGAATATGAAACAATATATGAAACTGCTTCCGGTTTTGGCCTTGGGCTTGGCAATGGGGTCGTGTGTAGACGATGCCATACTGCCTTACTCGGTGGAGAAACCGGAAAACGTAGCTCAATATGAGTATCTGAAAGATTATAATGTATTGAAATCTTATATTGATCGTAGCCAGCATCCCAACTTCAAGTTGGGATTGGCAGCGGCGGTCAGTGATTTTGTCAAGCACGGTGTAGTGTACGAAACTGTAACAACTAACTTCGATGAAATGACAGCTGGCAATGCCATGAAATATGCTTCGATAGTAGGTGATGATGGTACTATGAACTTCTCTACGGTATCTAGTTTTGTGGATGAAGCTAAAGCTGCCGGTATTACTATTTATGGACATACATTAGCTTGGCATGCACAACAAAATCTGACGTATTTGAATGGATTGATTGCTGACAAGGAAATCGAAGTTAATCCGAGTGATAAGGAAGAAAAGCAGGATGCGTATGTAGACTATTCTACGTTTACAAGCTATCCTTTCTATGTTATGGGATACGAGCCTGTCTTTGAGAATGGTTGCTTAGTTAGCCGTTATCCCGGAGAATGGTATCAGTATTTCGTAGCAGATCAGATTCCTACTACGATTGGCCAGACTTATAAGCTAACAGCTTATATTAAAGGTTCCGCTCCTGGTACTCTCAATGCTCAGTTTGGTAATTGGGGTGCATTAGTGGATCGGCCTTTATCGTTCAACGAAGATTGGCAAGAGGTTAGTGTGGAATTTGACAATTGTCAAGTTGAATCTAGTTTTATAGTATTCCAACCAGGAACGTTTGAAGGAGATATTAATATTAAGTGGTTGAAAGTAACTCATTCAGAAACTCCTACCGTTGAGATTTATACAGATGTTCTTGAAAATGGAGAGATGGTGGTAGGTAAACCAATGAATAACTTTATTGTCCGTGAACATGGGAAAGCTGATGTTCCTGGTACTATTCTTGAAGGTCAAGGTCCTGATGGTAAGAACTGTATAAGCATTACTTCTATTTCTGCAGCGGAAAATACTCATGATACTCAGTTCTTTATTACTTCCGATAAGGTTTGGGAAGCTGGAGAGCAATATAGGATATCATTTTGGTATAAAGCCACAGCTGAGGCACCCTGTGAAACACAATGTCATACAACTCCAGGCTCATATTTTCATTGGGCTATGTTACCCGCAAATCCTACGTTTACAACTGAATGGAAGCATTATGAAACAATAAGTACAATTCCAGCAGAAGCAGCAGGCAAGGGCATGCAAACCATAGCTTTTAATCTTAATGCGGACAAAGAAAATGGACATACATATTATTTTGCTGACATCCATTGGGAGACAGTAGAGAAAGGTAATACCATTCCTCTTACTCCTGAAGAGAAGAAGGACACTTTGACATGGGCTATGAATAATTGGGTTGAAGGTATGATGAAAGCTACTGGCGGTTATGTAACTGCTTGGGATGTAGTGAATGAAGCTATTTCCGGTGGTGGTGATAACGGTGAAGGCTTCTATCCTTTGCAGTCAGCTTCCAATGCACTCTCTGCAGCGGATCTCCATCCCGATAGGCACGAACCTCGAATACCTCCGATCCATCGTCCCCGCCCTTTTTTTGGGAATGCTGATCCGAATCCCCGCCGGAGGCGAGCTGTGCCGGAGGGATCCATTCCTCCGCCTGATGTACCAGAGGCACGGACAACACCTGCACTTTTTTATCTGTGATCAAAAGCTTCTTTGACCATAACCGAAGCCAGTCCCGCACGGATGCCGACTGGATCCAAAACTCGTAAACACCGGAATACTTCACCGGGATGCAAAATTCCAGCACACCGGTCCTTTTTCCCCCTGCCATTCCCATGCTTTCCACGGTGCCCGTGCTGTTATCCAGAAGATCCCGCCAACCGACGGTAACCGCCACACAGGAGGCCGGAAGCAGGGAAGCATTTTTCAGCTTTACCCGAAGGACGATGGGCTCTTTTTTCCCCACCGTCTCTTCTGCAGGCTCCGGCACAATCTCTACCTTTCCAGCCAGGATCTGAACCAGAATCCACATGGAAAGCGCCAACAGCAGCTCAAAGCCCAGCAAAAACGGAGCAAAGCCCTCGGGAGCAGCTACGCCCCAGATAGCAGTCAGAACGACCGCTCCTATATAAATTGCTTTTTCCTTCAAGGCTTCACCCTTTCTCCGGAGCAGGCGCCGGGGTCTCCTTTAAGATCCGCTCCAGCACAGCTGCTGCACGGACTCTATCCATTCCGGAGCTTGATACAGGCTGTACCCTGTGGGCCGCAACATCCTGAAATTCTGCCGCAACATCCGCCGGAATCACAAAGCTGCGGCCTTTCCGATAGGCTCTCGCCTGAGCCATTTTCAAAAGCGCCAAAGAGCCTCTGGGACTCAGCCCAAGCTCCAGTGCGTCATTGTTTCTGGTGGCCTGAGCCAGACGCACGATATAGTCATATACCTGATCGTGTACAAACACTTCTTCGACTTCTTTTTTCATTTCCATCAGCTCCTGACTGCTGATGACGGGACGTACATCTTCCAGCCCGTTTCCGCTCCGGCGGCTTTTTAAAATATCCATTTCCTCTGCGGCATCGGGATATCCGATCCCAAAGCAGATCAGGAACCGGTCCAGCTGGGATTGAGGCAACAGCTGGGTTCCGGCAGAGCCGACAGGGTTCTGGGTAGCAATGACCAGAAAGGGAGACGGTACCGGTCTGGTCACGCCGTCTACGGTTACGCTGCCCTCCTCCATTACCTCCAGAAGAGCCGACTGGGTCTTCGGTGAGGTACGGTTGATCTCATCTGCCAGGAATAAGTTGCACATG
>ERZ780139.2110-NODE-2110-length-15509-cov-4.881002_pt1 | contig 15509 bp, 10 predicted proteins | sample MGYA00511476_ERZ780139 | MGnify/ENA primary metagenome ERZ780139 (study PRJEB29588, sample SAMEA2158190) | human gut metagenome | biome: human gut; feature: human-associated habitat; material: faeces | place: Denmark | collected 2008/2010 ... | reverse complement strand
GTCGTTCACAAATTCTGCGCAAGTGAACAAGCTCCCTTGCGTTGCGAATTTGTGAGATAATCAGTTTGAGATTCTAAATTTGTATTTTACGGAAAATGTTGTATACTAAAGGGTGTATGTTTGGCTGCTATAGAGGTTAGCAGAGTAAAAAAACGGAAAGGCAGGAGAGTTTAGATGGAAAGAAAGAATGCATGGAAAGCGTATAGTGATGAGCAGATTACAGAATTAGAAGAAGTGAATAAATCCTATCGAGAGTTTTTGACGGTGGGCAAGACCGAACGAGAATGTGTGAAAGAGATTATCAAACAGGCAGAAGCGACAGGTTATCAGTCTCTGCAGTCCTTTATGGAACAGGGACGTGCTCTGCAAAAAGGTGATAAAATTTATGCAGTATGCATGAACAAAAGTGTTGCAATGTTTCAGATCGGTGAGCAGCCATTGGAACAGGGCATGAATATTTTAGGAGCGCATATCGATTCACCGCGTTTGGATGTAAAGCAGAATCCATTGTATGAAGACAGCGACATGGCTTATCTGGATACACATTATTATGGTGGGATCAAGAAATATCAGTGGGTGACGCTTCCATTAGCGATCCACGGTGTGGTTGTAAAGAAAAATGGCGAGACGGTGGATATCTGCATCGGTGAGAAAGAGGATGATCCGGTATTTTGTGTAACAGATCTGTTGATCCACTTGGCCGGAACGCAGATGGAGAAAAAGGCAGCTAAAGTTATCGAGGGAGAGAAATTAGATCTTTTGATCGGAAGTATGCCTTTGAAAGACGAAGAAAAAGATGCCGTCAAAGCAAATGTGCTGAAATTGCTGCAAGATCAGTATGGCATGGAAGAAGAAGATTTTATCTCTGCAGAATTAGAGATCGTACCGGCAGGTGCGGCAAGAGAACTCGGTGTAGACAGAAGCATGATCATGTCTTACGGACAAGATGACAGAGTATGTGCTTATACTTCTTTGGCAGCTATGTTAGAGGCCAAAGATCTGGTTAAGACAGCTTGTTGCCTGCTGGTTGATAAAGAGGAGATCGGCAGTGTTGGAGCAACAGGAATGCAGTCACATTTCTTTGAAAATGTAGTGGCAGAGCTGATCAATCTCGAGGGCACTTATTCAGAGCTTACCTTGAAACGCTGTCTGGCAAACTGCCGCATGCTTTCTTCAGATGTAAATGCAGCTTACGACCCATTATTTGCCGATGCATTTGAAAAGAAAAATGCATCTTATCTTGGCAGAGGCGTTGTATTTAGTAAATTTACCGGAAGCCGAGGCAAGTCCGGTTCCAACGATGCGAACGCAGAATATTTGGCCGAACTTCGCAACATTATGGATAATGCAAATGTTGCTTATCAGACAGCAGAACTTGGTAAAGTAGATATTGGCGGTGGTGGAACGATCGCATATATTTTGTCCCTGTATGGCATGCAGGTTATCGACAGCGGTGTTGCGGTGTTAAATATGCATGCACCTTGGGAGATTACCAGCAAAGCCGATGTGTATGAGGCAAAGAAATGTTATGCAGCATTTTTGAAAGTGGAATAAAGCGAATACAATTTGTGGTGCTGAATCTGTGCCTGTGGCAAAATGCGAAAGCTCACTTAAAGCAACAGGTGCGGAAAGGCATGAGTGATCAGTATGAAAAAAACATTTAGAATGCGTTTGCTTGCGTTATGCCTGGTGGCAAGTATGTCAGTGAATCTTTGCGCTTGTCAAACGAAGAAACAGACGAACAAAAAGGATACAAAAACACAGCTTACGATGGTACTGGATTGGACGCCGAATACGAATCATACCGGGCTGTATGTTGCCGAGCAAAAGGGATATTTTGCGGACGAAGGGCTGGAAGTGGAGATCGTACTGCCGCCGGATGACGGTGCAACCGACATGGTAGTATCCGGTAATGCTGAATTTGGCATTGATGCGCAGGACAATCTGGCGGAAGAGTTTGCCGGAGATCAAAATATTAATGTGACGGCTGTGGCGGCAATTTTGCAGCACAATACGGCAGGATTGATCTCATCGACCGATCAGGGAATCGATTCTCCGGGCAAATTGCAGGATCACACGCTGGCGACCAATGATACGCTGTTTCGCCAAAAAGTCATACAGACCTTAGTGGAAGCGGACGGCGGTGATTTTGGGCGTGTGACATTATTATCCAGTTATATTGACGATGTGGTATCGGCACTCCGTTCGGACATTCAATGTGCGTGGATCAATTATGAGTGGGGTGGCATTCAATGTGAACAGGCCGGACTGGTTACGACATTCTTGCCGTTTCGACAGTTAGACGAACGGTTTGATTACTACAGTCCGGTTATCATTGCGAACAATAAATTCCTGACAAAGCATCCGGATGTTGCCAGAAAATTTTTGAAAGCTGTCAAAAAGGGCTATGAGTATGCCATCAAAAAACCGGAGAAGGCAGCAGAAATATTATGCAGCAGCGTGCCGGATCTTGATGAACGTCTGATAAAAGGCAGTCAGGAATATCTAAAGGATTGCTATATTGATGATGCGGCGCAGTTCGGAGTTTTTGATGCAGACCGTTGGAATATGTTTTATCAATGGGTCAATGAGCAGCATTTATATGATCAGGAAATTCCGGAAAATACAGGATTTACGAATGAGTATATTGCAGAATGATCCTTGGAAGTTAAAAAAATGTAAAAAAAGTTAAAAAAAAGTAAAAAAACTATGTGCATTTTTCACAAAATGTATTATACTTATTTTGAAGGATTATTTTAATGTGAAGGGAGACAGGTAGGGATGAACGAGATACAGCAGTTACTTGCTTCGTACAATGAACTTGAGGAGGAAATGATCCGGTTCAGTACGTTAGTGAAGGAAGTGATGGCAAGCATCACGATGCAGGAGTTTGTGCCTGAAAAAGCAAATACAGAAATGATGCAGTGCATCATGGAGTTAAATACCAAACAGAAAGAGTGCTTAAAGCTTTATAAGCAGGCAAATCTTGGTGATGCAGCTCCAAAGAAAATGCATATCATGCGCGATCAGATCGAGAAGCGTATGAATGAAGCACGTAAATTAGAATATCTTGAGGCAGTCAAGAAGAGTTTCCTTAGCTTGCACACAGAGGATGCCGATGTGGAAGAGAAGTTACAGGCATTTAAGGATAAAGTGGTTACGATCAAAGTGGAAAAATATCCATTGGAACAGTGCTTGGTTTATATTAGACCGTTCGCTGTATTTTTGACAATGATCAAGTCCGACGATCCGGTAAAAGCAATCGAGCAGGTTCCGGTTCTGAACGAATACTTTGGTTCAGCACTGGTTGCACATATTACGATCAGTAAAGATATCTTTATTGGTGATGACGCTACGGAGTTCAACTTAGAAGGAGAAGAGGCGTCGGACCTACATAAGGATTCAGCGGTAAAGAAAAAGAATGAGACGGTACAGAGCGCTGGGTCCAAAGAGGATGCTGATACCGCAAAGAACGTGGAGACGAAGCAGGAGCCTGAGGCACAGCCTGTAGAAGAGCAGGCAGCACCACAGGAAGAGGAGCAGATCGCAGAAGAAGAGACTGTACAGGAAGAGACTGCACAGGAAGAAGCTCCGGCAGTGGAAGAGACTTCGGAAGAAGCAGAAGCTGCAGTAACGGAAGAGGCGGAAGAAGAGACAGCTGCCACGGACTCAGCAGAGGATGCTTCTGCAGAGACGGCAGTGGAGGACACACAGGAAGCTGACGAGCCTGCCGAGGCAGAGCAGAAGGAGGCACCTGTCGCAAAGAGCAAAAGAGTGCATCCGGATCCGAAGAAGCCTTCTAAGCCTAGAAAAGCAAAGAAAGTTGATCTGAAAGCATTGTTGGAGGAGGACAACTTCAAAGAGTCCAAGTACGATGATGAAGAGCTTCATAGAATGCAGCAGGCAGAGCGAGGCGGAAGAAAAGATAAGGGAGATTCGAAAGCATCTTTCTTGAAAGGTTTTCAGTAGAGTGAATGAACGGGCATCCGGTGATTTGATCACCGGATGTTTTTTTTCGTTCCTTGTGCAGAGGGTAAGGAATATGGTATTCTAATAGCGGTGGGGTTATCACATAATATGCCGGATAAAGAAAGCTCGGAAGAAACCGAGAGAAAGGATAAGCTGGTTGACAGATCAGTGAATAAAAATATGGTAATAGATTTAGCAGAAAGCCGCAGAAAAATTGATGAAATTGACAAAGAGATCATTCGTCTCTTTCAGGAAAGAATGGACGTTGCTAACGACGTTGCAGCGTATAAGCGCAGTACCGGAAAGAAGGTATATGATCCACAGCGTGAGAACGAAAAGATCGCAGCAATGCGTAAGATGGCAAATAATGAATTTAACGAGACAGCAGTTGAGGATCTGTTTCGCCAGATCATGTCCATCAGCCGTAAATATCAGTATCAAAAACTTGGTCCCGGAGTAAACCATATTCCATTTCGTGAAGTAGAGAAACTGGATGTCAACGAAGACACCAGAGTTGTCTATTTTGGGGAAAAAGGAGCCTTTACCGAGCAGGCGATGTTGGAATATTTTGGGGATAAGATCACCTCTTTTAACAAAACAACTTTTAAAGAAGTGATGGAGACTGTTGCAAATGGAGAGGCACTGTATGGCGTTGTGCCGATCGAAAACACTTCCACCGGAAGCATTGCAGACATCTATGATCTGATGGTCGATCACGATGTGACTATCGTGGCAGAGCATGTTATCAAGGTCGATCAGGCATTACTGGGACTTCCGGGTGCCTCCATCGATGATCTGAAAGTTGTGTATTCGCATCCGCAGGGATTGATGCAGTGCTCGGATTTCTTAGAGGAACATCCTGCCATTCGTGGTGTGGAATATGACAGCACGGCAGGCGCTGCTAAGAAAATTGCAGAAGAGGGTGACAGATCACAGGGAGCGATCGCCAGTGTGCGCGCAGCTGAGGAGTTCGGTCTTACCGTGCTGCAGCCAAAGATCAACCAGCACAACCAAAACTATACTCGTTTCATCATTATTTCAAATCAAAAAATATATGTAAAAAATGCCAATAAAGTCAGCATTGCATTTGAAATAAAACATGAGGCTGGTACCCTGTATCATATGTTGGCAAACTTTTATTATAACGATCTGAACTTAACTAAGATCGAGTCCCGACCAATGCACAAAGGCAGTTGGGAATATCGTTTCTTCGTTGACTTTACCGGAAATCTGCAGGACTCCGGTGTGGAAAATGCGATGGCGTCGATCGAAGAATATGCCAGCAACTTAAAGATCATGGGTAACTTTGCGGACAAGCCAAGAGAATAATAGGAAATCTGTTGGTGCAGAAATAAATGAATAATAAAACTGTTAGTGCAGATTTAGATAAACATAAAAATTGTTGATGCAGAAATGAATAAGCAATAAAACTGTTGATGCAGAAATGAATGAGCATGAAAATTATTGATGCAGAAATAGATAAATATAAAATCTGCAGTTACAGAAATGAGGATAGACATGAAAAAGAAACAGATTTTAACAGGCGTGGTAGAACGCGTTGACTTTCCGAATAAAGCAGTTGTAAAGGCGCAGGTGCCACAGCCTGACGAAAGCGTGGCAACCGAATATGCTATCGTAAAAGGTGCGCTTCCCGGACAGACAGTAGAGTTCTCCGTCAAGAAAGCACGCAAAAATAAATGTGAAGGACGCTTACGCTCTGTCCTGAAAAAGGGACAGTTAGAAACGCGAGAGGCGAAGTGTCCAAATTTTGGTACATGCGGTGGCTGTAACTATCAGGAAATTCCGTATGAACAGCAGCTCGCCCTCAAAAAAGAACAAGTACTTCGCTTGATTGATGCCGTCTACGAAGGAGATGGTTATCAGTACGATGGAATCTTATCTGTACGAAAAGATGGACAGTACAGAGAGTGGGGATACCGTAACAAAATGGAATTTTCCTTTGGAGATGCCGTTAAAGACGGTCCATTGACGCTCGGTCTTCATAAAAAGGGAAGCTTTCATGATATCGTCGATGCGGAGGGCTGTCAGATCGTACATCCCGATTACTCCGCAGTCCTTGCCTGCGTGCGAGAATACGCCAAAGAAAACAACATTCCGTATTACCATAAACGCGATCATCAGGGCGTACTTCGCCATCTGCTCGTTCGCCGTGCCGAAGTGTCTGGTGATATGCTCGTAGCACTCGTTACATCCACACAGCAGGAAATCGATTATAGCGAGCTTGTCAGCCGCCTGCTTGCCCTCCCTCTTGAGGGACAGATCATAGGTATTCTGCAGATCTGTAACGACAGTCTGGGTGATGTCGTACAAAGCGACGAGACAAAGATCTTATATGGCAAAGATTGGTTTGAAGAGAAAGTCTTAGGACTCACCTTCAAAATCTCCCCATTCTCCTTCTTCCAGACAAATACAAGCGGGGCAGAAGTGCTCTATCAGCGTGCCCGCGAGTATGTGTTAGGTGAGATTAATATTGGAAATGCAGGAGAAACCAGCAACGGAAATATGGCAGAAAATACACTGGGCGAAGAAAATGCACCGGACGAAGAAAATACACCGGGCAGTGATGCGCTTAACGAAAAAGCATCAGGTGGCAATGCCACAGAGATACATGCGGTAGATTTGCACGACAAAGTCGTATTTGACCTGTATAGCGGAACAGGCACGATCGCACAGCTCATAGCACCTGTTGCCCGCAAAGTCATCGGTGTCGAGATCGTAGACGAGGCTGTCGAGGCTGCAAAAGAAAACGCAGCCCTCAACGGTCTGGATAACTGTGAATTCATAGCCGGAGATGTCCTCAAAGTCATTGACGATATCGAGGAAAAACCAGACTACATCATCCTTGATCCACCACGCGACGGCATCCATCCAAAGGCATTGCAAAAGATCATTGACTATGGCGTGAAAAACATCGTGTATATTTCCTGCAAGCCAACAAGTTTTGCGAGGGATCTGGCGGTGTTCCAGGAGCGCGGGTATGAGTTGAAGAGGGTCAGTAATGTGGATTTATTTCCTGAGACTGTGCATGTGGAAACTGCGTGTTTGTTGGAGCGGAAGGGGTAAATATAATAACTAAGATTTCATAGAATGATGATGGAAGTATATAATATGCTGTTTAGCAGAGAGGAGGTATTATCAATATGCCACACATTTCTGAATACGAAGTTGAAGATATTTTAATAGACCGCTTAGAAGGTATCGGATACAAATTCATAAAATTAGATAATTATGATGATGTGCTTGCCAATTTCCGTGAACAGCTTGCAAAGTTCAATGCAAAGAAGCTGGCAGAAAAGGGAAATGATGCATCATTTTCAGATGCTGAGTTCAACCGCATTATGATTCATGTAGATAATCATTCTGTGTATGAATCAGCAAAGATTCTTCGTGATAAATATGTGTTACAGCTGGATAATGGAGAATCAGTGTATATTGATTTCTTCTCTGGCGATACAGATAGAAATATCTATCAGGTAACACATCAGATCACAATGGACAAGGCACATAAAGACGATGTGGTGTATAAGAATCGTTATGATGTGACCGTCCTTATCAATGGTTTACCGCTTGTACAGATTGAATTGAAACGCCCCGGCGTGGAAATCAACGAAGCAATCAACCAGATTAACAGATACAGAAAGTTTTCTTTCAAAGGTATTTTCAGATATTTGCAGTTGTTTGTAGTCAGCAATTCTGTACAGACGAAGTATTTCTGTAATGAAAATGAGATGATAGATGGTCAGTATAATCCAATCTTGAAATCTCTTGTATTCTTCTGGACAGATGAAAAGAATACACGTATCAATGACCTGAACACATTCACAGGTGAATTTTTCCGCAAATCAGCTATTACAGAGATGATGGATAAATACATGGTCATTAAGACCACGGAGCCTGTATTGATGGTCATGAGACCATATCAGATTTACGCTGTAAAGGCTGCAAAGAAGCGTGTACTGGAAGTAAATCAGGATGGTTATGTATTTGCCTGTACAGGTTCAGGAAAGACCTTGACATCATTCAAGCTGGCACAGCTTTTGCGTGATGAATCAATGGTAGATTTGGTAGTCTTCCTGATTGACAGAAAAGACCTGGATGACCAGACCGTTGATGAATATAACAGTTTTGAAAAAGACTGTGTAGACAATACGGACAGCACTGCTGTACTGATCAGCATGCTGAAATCATCTGAGAAAAAGATGATTGTTACAACGATTCAGAAGATGGCAAATGCCGTCAAGAATCCGAAATATGCAACTGTAATGGATGCATACAAGAATAAGAAGGTTGTATTTATCATTGATGAGTGCCATCGTTCCCAGTTTGGAAAGATGCATGGTCAGATTGAAAAGCATTTTGAAAGAGCAAATTATATCGGATTCACTGGAACACCGATTTTTGAGAAAAACAAGGGTGCGGATGGTCGTACCACAGCGGATATTTTCCATGCAGGAGATAAGCTGGATTCATGCTTGCATAAATACATGATTAAGGATGCGATTGCAGACGGTAACGTGCTTAGATTCTCAGTAGAGTATCAGCGTACCATCTTTGCAAGGAATCTTGCTGTAAAGGGTATTGACCCGGAACAGCTGGATGACCCGGAATACTGCAAGCGTCATAAAATCGACATGGAACCTCTGTATCATGATGATGAGCGTATTGCTGGCATTGCAAAACATATTTTCGAGCATCATGAGCAGCATGTACATCCACAGGGCAAGGATATTTATACAGCACTGTTCGCAGTGGATAAGATTCAGACCCTCGGAAAGTATTATGACGAGTTTAAGAAGCTGAACGATGCGGTACCAGATGATAAGAAGCTGAAAGTGGCTGCAATCTTTTCCTATCAGGCAAATGAAGATATGGATGATGGTGCAGATGAACATTCGCAGGAACTTCTTGACCGCTGTATGCAGGATTACAATGCTTTATACAATACAGCATTTACGATTGATACATTTGATGCATACAGAAAAGATATTGCAAAGAGATTGAAACAGAAGGATTTACCGCAGATTGATATTCTCTTGGTAGTCAATATGTTCCTGACAGGATTCGATGCAAAGCCATTGAATACGCTGTATCTGGACAAGAATCTTATCTGGCACTCACTTGTACAGGCATATAGCCGTACAAACCGTGTAGACAAGGTGACAAAGCAGTTTGGACAGATTGTATCATACAGAAATATCAAGCAGTGGCAGGATGATGCACTGACATTATTCTCCGGGGACGGAGACCCGAATGAATATCTGCTTGAAAATTATGAGTATTATCTGAATCAGTGGGTAAATCAGGAACCTGTACTGAGAAAGATTACAGCGGATGTAGATGCAGTTGGTCAGCTCAAGTCAGAAGATGAAATCCGTATGTTCATCATTGCGTTCCGTTCAATGGCAAAGACCCTTGCCATTTTGAAGACATTTTCTAAGTTTGCCTGGGATGACCTTGCTGTTGTGATGGATGAGAATGAATACGAAGGATTCAAGAGCTGGTATCTGTATTACAAAGACCAGACACACAATCCAAATCCGAAAGTACCTGTACCAGTAGATGTGGATTTCGATATTGAGCTTGTCCGTACTGACCGTATCAATGTCGTGTATATCCTGAATCTGCTGAAAAATGCGAATACTCACGACAAGACAGAAGAAGAAAAGCAGCAGGATGTTGATTTGATTCTGCGTGAGATTGAGCGTTCCGATAATGAATCATTGAGACTCAAAAAAGAGGTCATGAGACAGTTCATTCTGACCAGATTCTATGATTTGCCAGAGGATGCAGATATCATGGAAGCATTCACTCAATTCGAGAAAGAGCAGATGAAGGCTGACATGGAAGAATTTGCGTTTGATAACAAGATTGATTACATGATTGTATCAGAACTGTTTACGGAATATGTATTCCACGGTACGATTTCAGATGATGATATTCGTAAGAGATTGACAGCATACAAGCTGGGTCTTCTGAAAATGACGAAGCTGACTAAATCAGTGAAGACATTTGTAACAGAGACCTATAACAAATACAAAGCAGAGGGAGAATAATTATGGCAGATACAAATACATATCAGGCACAGGCAAATGAGCTGTCTCAAAAGCTCTGGGCGATTGCCAATGAATTACGAGGACAGATGGATGCCAGTGAGTTCAAGAATTATATTCTTGGAGTGATTTTCTATCGTTATCTGTCAGAACGTACAGAGATGTACATGGCAGAAATCCTTGAAAATGACGGTGTGACATACGAAGAAGCATTTGCGGATGATGATTACAGACCTGTTGTAGAAGACTGGTCTTTATCCAAACTGGGATATGTCATCAAGCCGGAAAACCTGTTCCGTAACCTGATTCGTAAGATTACAAAATTTGAGAATGATACTGATAAGTTCAGCGTGGAAGATTTTGAAAAAGCAATCAATGACCTTGTAGGTTCTACAATGGGTCATGAATCCAACAAAGCATTTGATGGATTGTTCAATGATATGCGTTTACAGGATGCACGTCTTGGAGAGACAGTGGCAGACCGTACCGATATGATTGGTCGTGTTATGGTCAAGGTCTCAGACATTGATTTTGATTTACAGGATTCTCAGTTTGATGTACTTGGTACAGCATATATGATTCTGATTGGTCTGTTTGCTTCAGATGCCGGGAAGAAAGGTGGAGAGTTCTTCACCCCTGCCGGACCGAGTAGACTTTGTGCTACACTTGCATCCCTTGGACTGGACGAAGCAAAGACCGTCGGTGACTGTACCTGCGGTTCTGCATCCATGCTGTTAGAAGTTCAGAAGCATCTGACTACACATAAAGTTGGTCATTTCTATGGACAGGAGCAGAACGCTACAACATACAACCTGTCAAGAATGAATATGATTATGCATGGTGTAGACTGGCAGAACTTTGATATCTACAAAGGTGATACACTGAAAGATGATAAATACGGTGATGATTTGAAGCTGACTGTACAGGTCTGCAATCCACCGTATAGCTTGAAGTGGACAGCTGATAAGAAATTTGAAGATGACCCGCGATACAGCGGAGCTGGAAAGCTGGCACCGAAGGGACAGGCTGACCTTGCCTTTGTAGAACATATGATTTATCACATGGATGATTCTGATGGTCGTGTAGCTGTACTGTTACCTCATGGTGTATTGTTCCGTGGTGGTGCAGAAGAAGCTATCAGAAAATATATCATCAAAGATTTGAACCGTCTGGATGCTGTTATCGGATTGCCTGCAAATCTGTTCCACGGAACAGGAATTCCGGTATGTGTATTAGTGCTGAAAAGCAAGAGAAACGGCAATTCAGGAAATATTCTGTTCATTGATGCATCGAAAGAGTTCAAGGCTGGAAAGAATCAGAATGTCTTGCAACAGGAGCATATTGATAAGATTGTAGATGCATATGCAAAACGTGTGGACGTAGATAAATTTGCTCATGTAGCAGATATGAGTGAGATTATCGAGAACGGCTATAATCTGAACATTCCGAGATATGTTGATACATTCGAGGAAGAAGAACCTGCGGATGCTGTAAAAGCTCAGATTAAGACATTGGATTCTGAAACAAAAGCTGCGATTGATAAGGCTGAAAGTTTTATGAGACAGCTTGGACTGTAAAGGCAGGTGGCGTGTATGAATTTTTTTGATGATGAATCAAAAATTGTTGAGTTCTTACAGGGCGTAGAATTGAATAAGGTTTTTCTTTCAAATGATATTACTGTTGTGAAAGAAATTTTTGCTTCAATTCATGATGCGGAAGAATGGAAATTATGGAGTAATTCCTCTGGAAAGTCAGACCCACCGCCTGATTTTTATAATGATGAATTAAAATTCATGATGGATGTAATGAGAGTAGATGACCACGCTTTTGAAAATAAGAATGGTAAAATTGTAAATCCAACAAATCAACAAGAAAGCATAATACAAAAAGAAATTCGTAAAAGTGGTATATTGGATAGTTTTCCGAATGTGAAAAGTGTTATTGTAAATGCTACTACGGATTTACCGACAGATAAAGACCATAATTATAAATTTTACTATTCTAATTTTGAGCGTGTCCTTATGAAACACAATAATCAAATTGATTTATATGAAAGAAATAATCCGAGATATAAGACGATTTTTTTGGTATTAGATGAATCATCGGCTTATTTTGAAATGGAATCAGTGATGAATAATGGTGTGGTAAAAGGACAACCTCATTATTGGTTTTGGGATAGTATGTTTGTAAATATCCTGAAAAAATTAAGAATAGATTATCTCATCTGGTATGCACCATTTAAATATTATGAGGTTCCGCAGGGTGACAAGAAACCAGATTTACCAGAAGTTTGTGTAATTGACATTAAACATATAACTCAGTGGGATTCTCATGAAATATCATATGACATGAGCAAGATGAAAAGTGTAGAATTGTAGAAAGGGGTGAAATAAATGCTGAGGTTTAAGAATGATGATGGAAGTGAATTTCCTGAGTGGGAAGAACATGAGATTGCTGAGTTAATACAGATCTATAATGAAAAAGTATCATCAGATTGTCAGTTGCCTATATTGACATCTTCAAAGAAAAATGGAATAGAATATCAGGAAGAACATTTTACAGGAAAACAAAGGCATGATATTGAAGGATATAATGTTTTGCCAAGAAATTATTGCACATATAGGAACAGAAGTGATGGAACAGATTTTACATTTAATATCAATAAACTTTGTGATAAAGGTATTGTAAGTAAATTTTATCCGGTATTTAAAGAAAAAGATTGTGATTTGTTCTTTTTGGTTTCGTTATTGAATAATGAACGAAAGACAGTGCGTAAAATTGCGTATACAGCAAAAGGGACTGGTCAAAAGGTACTTTCGATAACAGATTTGAGAAACATAACTGTTAATATGCCATCACTCCCAGAACAGCAGAAAATTGCAGAGTTCTTATCAACAATTGATACAGTAATCGAGAAGCAAAAGGAAACTGTATCTGCATGGGAAGAACGTAAAAAAGGTGTGATGCAGAAGCTGTTCAGTCAGGAAGTAAGGTTCAAAGCGGATGATGGAAGTAATTTTCCTGAGTGGGAGGAAAAGAAGTTATCAGAAATGTTCAAAAAAGTCATTGAGAAGAATCGTTTAGATTTACCACCATTGACCATTGTTCAAGGTTATGGAACAATTAGGCGAGATGAATCTGAACGAAGAATCGCTTATGATGAAAAAGGATTGAAAAACTATAAGGCTGTACAGAAGGATGATTTTATTGTGCATCTTAGGTCATTTGAGGGTGGGCTTGAAATTGCAAATCAGGATGGTATTGTAAGTCCGGCATATCATGTGTATAGGGGGAATGACGAAGTTCATCCATCATTTTATTATCCGTATTTCAGGTCATCTAGTTTTATCAAAGGTAAATTGTCTATTTGCGTAACTGGTGTTCGCGATGGAAAAAATATTGAGATGGGGTCGTTTGATGAGCTGTTGATTCCACATCCTTGCCTTGCAGAACAACAGAAAATTGCTGATTGTCTTTCATCATTTGATGAAGTAATCGAGAAGCAGAAAGCAACTTTAGCTGCGTGGGAAGAACTGAAAAAAGGTCTGTTACAGCAGATGTTTGTGTAAGAACAACTGAATAAATTAACATGGAACAGGTGATGTACACGGTTTGTATGTCACTTGTTTTTCTATGCTCAATTATAGTGAAACACGTTATAAAAATTGTTATGGAAGATATATTTTTATTGAAAAAAAGTGCCAGTGTCGATATAATGATAGTGAGAATGGAATCGGTTATGTAATAATAAGGGAGAGGGTGATTTTTGTTTTGGATATTCCTGCTAAAAAAATAGATGTGTCAGTTGGTATGAAATTTGGATGTCTGCAAATTCTTGATGAAGGAACGGAATATTTGCAGGTTATGGATGAAAGAATTTCTAACATAAAAGAAGAAAAGGTAGAGTTTGTTAAGTCGGTGGAAGAAGGTAAGTATAAGCGTCAAGATTGGTACAGGGAGAATGGTAGTGAAAAAGTAATAACCCATGCATATATATACAAGCCCATTAATTTTGAAGCTGACGGGGATTTTGTTGCAGTTTCAGAGTTTGATGAGGCTATTGTAAAGTTACTTAAAGATAAGCAAATAACACATTACAAATGTAGATGCAGAAAATGTGGAAAAATACGATACTATTCTGAAGAAACATTGCGGACTGAACCAAAGTTTTGTTATAAGCCTTTGTACTGCTCATCAAAGTTCACTTATTCTACAAGGGCCTATAATGCTAATTATAATAAAAGAAAAAAGTACGAAAAGAATGAATCTGTATGTATAGTCGATGATAGAGATAATGTTATTCCGACAAATGAGTATTGTGATGCTTGGAATGATAAGCGAAAGAAAGATCTGGTTAAGAAGGCAGAAAAGGATGCACAGATTATAGCTGCAATTCCAAGACGATATGCCAATAACTACGATATTGATTATGTGGGGTTAAAATATGAATCTCTTGAAGTGCTTGAGTGTGTGGATGATGTCTTGGAAAGTCCACCGATTCCGTATTATACACAGAGACATCAGAAGAAATATAGGGACATTATTGTATATAAGCAATATCGTTGTAAATGTTATCTGTGTGGAAATGAGAAGTTGGTAACTTGTGATCAGTTTGGTATTTATCCTCCAACTAAATATGGTTATAGAGCTTACGATGGATATTGGAGTAAAGTTTCATGTAATTGTCATCCTATATCTTCATTTCAATGGATTGTAAATGATATTCTCATAAAGAATGGAATTAATTTCAAAGTTGAAGTAGAGGCTGAGGGTGTATATGGCATAGACAACGAAACACCGCTTCGATTTGATTTTGGCATCTACAAGAAAGAGCGGCTCGTTGCATTAATTGAATGTCAGGGCGAGCAGCACTTTATGCCAGTAGGGAAATTTGGTGGAGTGCGGAAATTTGCCATTCAACAAAGGAATGATGAAGAGAAAAGGAAATATGCAAAGGACAAAAATATAAAGTTGATTGAGATTTCATATAAGAAAAAGAAATATGAGAGAGTAGAGGAATTACTCAAGGAGCATCATATTATTTAACGTTGTATTTTTCCGTTTTATATGGTGACAACATTAGGTGGATAAAGATAACAACTAAATATTTTGAGTTAGCGGTCAACTTAAATTGTATTATTTATTAACATAAAATTATATCGCATATAGAACTAATTAAGAGTTTTGTAATGTGATTATGCATATTGAATCAGTGAAGTAAGGAATATGATGCAAAGGGGGACTAATATGTATATATCTAAAGTTGTAATTAAAAATTATAGAAATTACGAGGGGTTTTCCATAGAATTGAAGCCATTTGTAACAGTAATTGGTGAAAATAATATTGGAAAAAGTAATTTGCTTGAGGCTATATCTCTTGTGTTATCACATGATTTTTCTGTGTATAGAAAAAGAAAACTTGAAATAGGAGATTTTAATTATCACTGCATTGATAAATTTAAAAATAGC
>ERZ780139.2107-NODE-2107-length-15515-cov-5.742950_pt1 | contig 15515 bp, 12 predicted proteins | sample MGYA00511476_ERZ780139 | MGnify/ENA primary metagenome ERZ780139 (study PRJEB29588, sample SAMEA2158190) | human gut metagenome | biome: human gut; feature: human-associated habitat; material: faeces | place: Denmark | collected 2008/2010 ... | reverse complement strand
TATAAAATTACAGCATTCTCAAAGATTGAGAACTATATGTGAAAACTAAAATTATTTTGCGTAAATTAATTGTGAAAAGTGACAAAAAAGCCGTTCACAATCAGTGAAAAAGTTCTGAAAATTAATTTTTTATAAATAAAATATTGCGAATACCATTGACAAACATAGTTTACTGTAGTATAATTTCATTAGAAAATACAGAAAACGTTTAAGTTCAGTTACGAGGTATATATTTATAGTGGGTATAATGGAGGTCACGCTGATGAAAAGCATTAATTTTATGGGCGACAATGGTTTCAAAAAAGCACTTGAGAGCGTTGGTGTAACTGCAAGCAGCAGTATCAGCAGCGAGAAGATCTCGGGCTGTTTTAAATATGTTACGGCTGACGATATGTGTATTATCACTGGATACTGCGGTGACAGCCATATCGAAGTGCTGGAGCTTCCTTTTGAGCTTCGCGGCAAAAAGGTCATAGCTGTTGCAGGCGGTGCTTTCGCACATCTTTACGACCTTAAATGTGCTGTTATCTCAAAGGACATTGTTATCATCGGAAGAAAGGCATTTTACAAATGCTGTTCACTGGTGAATGTGACTATACCTGAGAGCGTAAGGTTTATTGGTGAGATGGCATTCTGCGGTTGTGAATCTCTGAGATTTGCGACTATACCTGATGGTGTGGAAAGGATACTGCCATTCACATTCTACAATTGCGACAGTTTGGAGAGAGCTGACCTGCCCGAGAGCGTAAGAGAGATCGGCGAGTCTGCATTCGGTTTCTGCTCTTCAATGAAAGAAATTTATCTTAATGAAAATATAGTTTCCATAGGAAACGGAGCTTTCCAGAACTGCATTTCTCTGAGAGAGCTTGAGATACCGGCAGCTATGATCGAGATCGCAGAGAATGCTTTCACATTCTGCTCAGGTCTGGAAGCGATCTCTATACCATTTGGAATCGAGGCTGTTGGCGACTACGCATTCTTCGGCTGCTCTGCTCTGAAAAAGGTTGAGTTCGCAGGATCTGTAAGAAAGATAGGCGAGTGTGCATTTGCACTTTGTGAGAAGCTCGAGAGCGTTTATCTTCCTGATTCCGTTAGCAGAATAGGCAAGAGAGCGTTTGCTCAGAATACTGTAGTTAAGACGGTGAGGATATCAGACAAGATCGCTTATGTTGGAAGCGAGGCTTTCCGTGGCTGTAAGACTTTGAGAGAAGTTGTTATCCCATCATCTGTGAAGAAGCTTGGTGCAAAGGCTTTCGTTGATTGCTCTGAGTTAAGAAGCGTTGTTATTCAGCATGGTGCCGATGGCATTGCGGAGGACGCTTTTGAGAGAGGCGCCGCCTTGATCACTGCTGACGCTGTTCCTGCACTTGATGACGAAACATTCAGGATAGCCGAGGCTGTTTACAACAAAAATTTCGCTTTATAAAATATATAACCTCTGGATCGGGGCGGCAGCTTTTAAGTTGCCGCCTTTTTTCTGTCTATTTGCAGGTGGGATAGAATAATCCAAGTCGGTAGGATACGGGTCATTGTCGGTGGTACATAAAAAAACGAGCGACCAAAGGTCGCCCTGCGATATGTAAACAAAAAAAATACGCTCTGCTTAACGCAGAACGTATTCAGTGGGGTGGGTAGTGAGATTCGAACTCACGGTCTTCAGTGCCACAAACTGACGCGTTAGGCCAGCTACGCTATACCCACCATACATATTAGAAGAAAATACTCGCAGCAGATTTTCATCTGGAACGAGTTTAATGGTACGCCATACTGGATTCGAACCAGTGACCTACCGCTTAGAAGGCGGTTGCTCTATCCAACTGAGCTAATGACGCATACTGTACTCATTGATATCTCAAACTCGGATAAAAGTTTAAGATATATTGGAGCGGGTGATGGGAATCGAACCCACATGACCAGCTTGGAAGGCTGGAGTTCTACCACTGAACTACACCCGCATACTGCCTGACCAGGCGTTTTTTGGTGGTCTTTCAAGCTTACCGCTCAATCAACGATATTTATTATACCACTACAAGAGCCTTTTGTCAAGCACTTTTTTATATTTTTTTCATCTAAACTCAACTTTGTGCAACTTTACTTATTTGTTCTTCTTATGTTGTTTCATTTTATTCACTATAACATCTTTGAACAAAAAGCCAACGATACCTGCTACTAGAGCTACTCCAAGCACCACAAGTGCAACTGTGAAGTTGCCGCTTTTTACATTGCTTCCCAAAATCGTGGAGAGCATTATTGCCGGAAGTCTGCAAGGCATGACATAATAGAAAAAATCCTTCTTGCTTATGGGAGTCAGAGGGACGATATATGAGATAACGTCCTTGGGTATTCCCGGTATGAGATAGAGGATTATAAGGATAACGGTTAGCTTTTTCTCATTTTGCAGGAATTTGAATTTTTTTAGCTGTTTCTCGTCAACAAAGGCTTCCACTATTGGTCTGCCAAATTTTTTCACAAGCACGAATATTGCCATTGTGCCAAGGAGCGTACCTAAGAATGATAGCAACCCGCCCCAGAACCAGCCGAACAGCACTCCACCCACCACTTGTACAGGCGGTATGACCGCTATGACCACTTGAAGAGCTTGTATGAAAGTAAAGATAAGCACTCCCACAATGCCACTGTAGTTATCAAGCTTACGCTCCAAGGCTGCAATGCCTGCCTTGCTGTGAAGTGCTTTTATAAGAGGTATACACGCCACTGTAGCCATTGCTATGACCGCTATTATTGCAACAAGGCTTATTATCTGTATTTTTTTCTTGTGCCTTGCAGTTTGTATTTTCGCCTCGTTTAATATTTCTTTCTCTTGTTCTTCGTTCATAAAAACGTCACCGTCATTTTCTTCTGAGTATTTTTTTTCTGAACCAATTTATGTACATATCTGTCAACTGTGTGAGGGCATAGTCATAAATAAAGAAAAACAGGTTTGCCGCCGCCCACAGAACAAGCACGGCATACTTGCCAAACATCTCCATGCCCTCGAGCATATCCACCGAAGTAAAGATATACTGAAAAGCCAAAAAGAATATGACTATCGCCACATTGAACACTGCAAGCTTTATTGCCCACACCAACAGGCTGTTTTTCTTTTGGTCGAGATAATATTTAAGTATTGGATAATACCCCATGAACAATATGAAAAGCAGAGTCGCTTCATAATTTGGGGTCACGAAAATGCTCAGCAGGCTCACTGCGCAATAGGTGGCTATCGCCCAGTTTTTATCCACCTCCACTATCATCACAACCATCATAAAGCCGGCGAAGGTAGGGATAGTATAATCGAGCATGGGCAAAAAGCTGCTTGAAAACATCAAAAGCAGACAGACAGCAGAGCATATGCCGCCAAGTGCCACTCGAAAAGCTATTTTATTTCTCATGGGTCTTTAGCAGCACGGTATAAGGTCGCCGCCCATCATTTCACAGCAGCAGTCTGCACAGCAAAGGGAGGAACAGCAGTCAGGGCCGCTCATGCCGCCTGCTTGGTAGCCTTGAGTCGGGTTGCCGCTCATATAGCCGCTTCGCTGTCTGTTCATCTGGGCTAACACGCTTTGGTACTCCATGTTATTTGGGTCGAGCTGGACGGCTCTTGTGAAGTTGTTATAAGCCTCATTGAGCCAGCCTCTGCGGTGGCAGATAGTGCCTTTGAGGAAATACCACTCGGCATTTCTTTCGGAGGCGGACACGTTATCAAGTATCTGATCTGCCTGTGTGTAGCTTCCGCTTTGGATAAGGCTTCTGATATAGCCTGAGTCAAAGCCCTGTGAAGAGGCATAGCCGTCATAGCCGCTTTCCGCGGACTGGTATCCTCCCCCACGTCTTGAAGTCATGATCTGATCGTAGGCGGCATTTATCTCGGACATTTTCTCCTCAGCTACGTCAGCCAGGGGGTTATCCTGATACTGGTCGGGGTGATATTTTTTCACAAGCTCTTTATAAGCTGATTTTATTTCAGCGTCTGAAGCTGTTGGGGATACGCCTAAAATTTTATAAGGGTCTTTGGAGATCATTGATCGTTATTTCCTTTCCTGTTATTGCGGAATTTTCCGCTTCTTATTTGAGTATAGACATTTTTAAGTCCAAGATACACGATATTATCAAGTATATCACGATATCGCTCAAGGTCGAGCTTCACATAGATATCTGCCATTTCGCCCAGGGTGAAATTTATGCTGTCATCACAAAAGGCGTGAACTTTTTTGAGATAGTCAGCATTTACGCCATCGGTGGGTGGAAATTTTGTGAGGAGCGGATTGTAGCTTTCACTCTCGTGGTCGTCGGGCAGGTCGTCAAGAGCGTCGCAGATATAGATAAATCTGCCGAGGAGGTAACCGAATCGTTCAAGGAGCGGTCGGCGTTCGTCCTGCCTGGTGCAAAGATTCCCTGCAACGGCTTGCATCATAAGTGCGGTAGGCTCGCAGGCAAGGTCGATGCCTGCTGTTTTTTCACGCTCTATTTTATTTTGCAATTCCATTGCGTTTTCAACGGCAGGTGCAAGATCCGGATAAAGGCGAGCCGCTTTTTTATAGGACTTTTTGAAAAAAGGCAGAAGTGCAAATGCGGCAAGCTTGCCTTTTAGCCCTTTATCGGCTATATCGTCACGGAGCTTATGATATGTGAGTATCACGGCGGCTGAGGACGTATATTTAAGATTGCAGGTACACTTTGCGCACATGGTCTTTTTAAGAGGGTGTGCGATACAGCGTTGCTTTTCTGCGTCAAGCTTCACTCCCCTCACAGAGAGATCCATAAGGGAGAGAAATGCGAAATCGTAGCTAAGGGTAAAGCGTGTCACAAAGCCATAGCGCCTGCCCATATCCTTACAAAGTCCGCAGTAGACAGCTTTATAGATATCATATTCAAACATTCGCATATAGGGTTTGAAAGGGCGGACATATCCGAACATAGGCACTCCTTAGGTTTTCGTTACTATACATTATAAAACACGATTGTGTATATCCCGTGAAATATATAACATTATACAACAATTTTAAGATAAAAGTCAATAATTTTTATGATAAAAATAAGGGTGGGGTAATGGAGAAATCGAAAAGACGGACGGGATAAAAATAGGGCAAAATACAAAAGGGCGACCAAAGGCCGCCCCTACATCAGGTTTTTATAAACAAACGCCGTGATCAGGTCACAGCAAACTGTGAGTTATAGAGATCGGCATAGAATCCGTTCTTTGCCATAAGCTCATCATGACTTCCCTGCTCTACTATGTGTCCCGAATCCATTACTATGATAGTATCTGCGTTCTTGATAGTAGAAAGTCTATGAGCGATTATAAAGCTCGTTCTGCCCTGCATCATTTTCTCAAAGGCACGCTGTACCAATATCTCCGTACGGGTATCTATAGACGATGTAGCTTCGTCCAGAATGAGCATTGGCGGCAGGGAGAGCATTACTCGTGCGATACAGAGAAGCTGTTTCTGTCCTGCAGAGATAGTGCTGTAGCTGTCTGAAATAACGGTATCATAGCCCTTTGGCAGACGCTTTATAAAGCCGTGACAATGGGCTGACTTGGCGGCGGCTATCATTTCTTCCTCGGTGGCGTCAGGCTTGCCGTAGCAGAGGTTCTCTCTTATGGTGCCTGTTTTCAGCCACGTTTCCTGCAAGACCATGCCGTACATACTTCTCATGGAGTCACGGGTACAATCCTTTATAGGCTCGCCGCTTATGCGTATCTCGCCGCTATCGGTATCATAAAATCTCATAAGGAGGTTTATCATGGTGGTCTTGCCGCAGCCTGTTGGTCCTACGATAGCTGTACGCTGACCGCTCTTTACATGGAGGTTAAAATTCTCGATAAGCTTCACATCAGGCACATAGCTAAATGACACGTTGTCAACGTCTAATGTTCCGTCAACGGAGGTAAGGACAGTAGCGTTAGAGCTGTCAGGTATCTCCTCTGTTTCGTCTATGACCTCAAAGACACGCTTTGCAGAAGCGAATGCACTTTGAAGCTCGGTGATAACGCCTGATATTTCATTGAAAGGCTTTGTATACTGATTTGCATAGGTGAGGAAACAGCTAAGGTTACCAACTGTGAAGCCCACGCCTTTTATTACAGAGAGTGCGCCCACGATACCGACAGCCATGTAGACGAGGTTGTTTACAAATCGTGTGCATGGGTTGGTGAGTGAGGAGAAGAATGTGGCGTTAAGTCCCACCTTCTGGAGTTTCAGGTTCACTTCTTCAAACTGCTCCTCAGCTTCTTCCTGATAACCGAATGCTGTTACTACCTTCTGATTGCCTGTCATTTCCTCAACAAGGCTGGTCATGTCGCCTCTTGCAACTGATTGCTGGTGGAAAAGCTTGAATGTGTTCTTGGCAATAAATCTTGCGACAAATAGGGAAAGCGGAGTGAGGATAACCACAATAAGGGTTATTTTCACGTTTATGGAGAGCATGAAGCCAAGTGTACCAAAAATTGTACATACGCCTGTGAAGAGCTGTGAAAAGCCCATGAGAAGTCCGTCTGACACCTGCTCCAAGTCGGAGATTATACGGCTGATTATATCACCGTGAGGGTGGGAGTCGATATAAGAAAGGGGAAGCTTTTGGAGCTTAGCGAAAGCATCGTTTCGGATATCTCTTACCACGCAATAGGTTATCTTATTTGTACAAAGTGACATGAGCCACTGGGCAATGCCTGTTACGGTGACTGTTACGCCAAGCTTGATGATGATATTGATAATTCCGTCAAAATCAACAAAGCCCATTTCTACGATAAGGTCAACGGCGTTACCAACGAGGATAGGAGCATAAAGTGTGGTGGCAACGGTTATGACTGCAAAGACCATGGACAGGACGAACAGCCACATATGCGGTTTTGCGTATTTGAGAAGCGGTCTGAGAGCTGAGGTATCAAGCTTGTTTTTTGTGCTTTGCTTAGCCATTTGCCTGCGCCTCCTTTTCTGAAAGCTGTGAAAGGCATATTTCTTTATATACCTCGCAGCCGTTATAAAGCTCTGAATGAGTGCCGATACCTGCTATTTTGCCATCGTCAAGAACGATTATCTTATCGGCGCTTTTTATAGATGAGATTCTCTGTGAAACTATGAAAACGGTCATGCCGCTTGTTTTTTCGTGGATAGCTTTTCTTAGTCTTGCATCTGTGGCAAGGTCGAGGGCGGAGGCTGAGTCGTCAAGAATGAGTATCTCAGGATCACCAACCAATGCTCTTGCAATGGTAAGTCTTTGACGTTGACCGCCTGAGAGGTTTTTGCCCTCCTGCAAGATCATTTCGTCAAGCTTATCAGGCTTTTTCTCAACAAAATCTTTCGCCTGAGCGATATCAAGAGCGTTCCAGATATCCTCGTCCGTGGCGTTTTTATCACGCCACTGCATATTATGTCTTATAGTACCCTTAAAGAGGACGGCTTTCTGAGGAACAATGCCTATCATACCTCTGAGCTGTGAGAATGGGTACTCTTTTACGTCAACGCCGTCAACAAGGACTTCGCCCTGACGGACGTCATAGAACCTTGGGATAAGGTTGATAAGAGAGGTCTTGCCTGAGCCTGTACCGCCGATTATACCGATAGTTTCGCCTTTCATGACTTTGAAGCTTATATCCGAAAGGGAGTCGGCTTCGGCTGATGCGTACGAGAAGAAACAGTTCCTAAACTCTACGCATGGGGCATTACCGTCAGTTGCGACAGGCTTATTATCCTTATCGGATACACTTGGCTCCACATCGAAAACGTCGTTTATTCTGATAGCGGAAGCCTGCATTTTGGTGATATTTGTAACAAGTATCGCCATAGCAAGGAGTGCCAAAAGTATCTGGTTCATATAGTTTACAAGGGCTATCACTTCGCCCTGTGAGATAAAGCCTGTATAAACTGTTTTGCCGCCAAACCAAATGATAGCGATGATAGCGAAGTTTACGATAACATAGGTGGCAGGGTTCATAAGGGCGGAAATTCTTCCTGCGATAATCTGCTGACGTCTAAGTTCTTCGGTATTATCGGCGAACTCTTTCTCCTCGTCTTTCTGACGGGAAAATGCTCTGATAACTCTTGCGCCTGTGAGAGTTTCGCTTGTCATAAGGTTAGTTTTATCTAGCTTTTTCTGGATATTCTTATACTGCGGGATAGTGATGTGCATTATAAGATAGATAACATAGGCAAGGCATGGGGCGATTATCAGGAAGATAAGGGTAAGCTTCACTGAGATAGAGAATGCCATTATGATAGAACCAAGTACGATAAAAGGCGAACGAAGAAACAGACGAAGGAGGATATTCACGCCCTGCTGAGCGGTATTGATATCCGCTGTCATTCGTGTGACGAGGGTATGGCTTCCAACGCTGTCTATCTCCGCATAGGACAGTGAATTGATATGCTTGAAGAGGTCACGTCTAAGGGCAGTTCCGAAGCCTAGGGACGCTTTTGCAGCGAAATACTGTGCGGTCAGTGAACACGCAAGTCCGCAGAAGGCGAGGAGAACAAGCACGCCACCCATTTTATAGATGTAGGGCTTATCTTGATTTTTTATACCCACGTCGATGATATTAGCCATAACGAGTGGCACTGCAAGCTCGAAGCAGGCTTCGATAAGCTTAAACAGCGGACCGATTATGCTTTCTTTTTTATAGTTTTTCAGATACCTAAAAAGCTTCAGCATTTTTCTTTCTCCCAACTAAATAAAATCATATAAATTTTATTATATCATATGTTTTTGTACATTTGTAGACGAATAAGTTAATTCTTTAAAAAAGTGGGGATAATGCAGGGGCAAAAAGTTTGCCCCTACAATAAATAATCATCGCCGCAGGCGATACCTTCATTCCTCACTCCTCATTTCTCATTCCTCACTCCTCATTCCTCACTCCTAACAAAAAGGGGGTTGACAAAAGGGTGAAAGTGTGCTATAGTCATATCAATAGGTTTAAATGCTATGACGGAAATAAGTAGCCTTTTGCGAAATTTCAGAGAGCTTTCGGTCGGTGCGAGAAAGCATTTCTACAAAGAGTGAATACATTCCTGAGCTGTTCGCTGAGAAAGCTTTTGCGTAAGGCGAAACGGTTTGCACACGTTACAGTGCTATGGCTTCGCTTTCTGCTGAGCCTGTAAGGTCGGGAGTTTCCCGATAAACTGAGGTGGTACCACGATGATTCGTCCTCTGACAGATATTCTGTCAGGGGATTTTTTATTTATGTACCGCAAAAAATAATACGGAGGTATGAAAAATGACAGTATTTGAAGAACTGAAAAGAAGAGGTCTTCTCGCTCAGCTTACTGATGAGGAGGAAATAAAGGAGCTTATCAACGCAGGTAAAGCGACTTTCTACATTGGTTTTGACCCAACTGCTGATTCACTCCACGTTGGTCACTTTATGGCGCTTTGCCTTATGAAGCGTTTGCAAATGGCAGGCAACAAGCCTATCGTTCTTATCGGAGGCGGTACAGCTATGATAGGCGACCCATCAGGCAAGACAGATATGAGAAAAATGATGACAAAGGAAACTATCAACCACAATGTTGAATGTTTCAAAAAGCAGATGTCACACTTCATTGATTTTTCTGATGACAAGGCTATTATCGTAAACAATGGCGATTGGCTTCTCGACCTTAATTATGTGGACGTACTTCGTGACGTTGGCGCTTGCTTCTCTGTAAACAAGATGCTTACATTCGAGTGCTACAAGCAGAGAATGGAAAGGGGTCTTACTTTCCTTGAATTTAACTACATGATAATGCAGTCCTACGATTTCTACAGACTTTTCCAGGATTACGGCTGTAATATGCAGTTCGGCGGTGACGACCAGTGGGCTAATATGCTGGGCGGCACTGAGCTTATCAGAAAGAAGCTTGGCAAGGACGCTTATGCAATGACTATCACTCTCCTGCTCAACTCTGAGGGCAAGAAAATGGGCAAGACAGAAAAGGGTGCTGTATGGCTCGACCCTGAAAAGACTTCTCCATACGAGTTCTATCAGTATTGGAGAAACGTTGGTGACGCTGATGTTATCAAGTGCCTGAAGATGCTCACATTCGTTCCTATCGAGGAGATAGAGGAAATGGAGAAACACATGGAGGGTGCCGAATACAACAAGGCTAAGGAGCTTTTGGCTTACGAGCTGACAAAGCTTGTTCACGGCAAAGAAGAGGCTGACAAGGCTGACGCTGCGGCAAAGGCTATTTTTGCAGGCGGCGGAAACAGCGACGATATGCCTAGCACGACTATTGCGGCGGCTGATCTTACTGACGGCAAGATAGGTATTCTTACGCTTCTTGTTAAGTGCGGACTTTGTCCTTCAAATGGCGAGGCTAGACGTCTTGTTACTCAGAACGGCATTGCGGTGAATGGCGAGAAATTCACTGACCCTAAGGGTCTTGTTGATCTCTCTGAGCCTGTTGTTATCAAGAAGGGCAAGAAGGTTTTCCACAAGGCTATTGCGGAATAATATAGTACAAAATAATTTCCACGGGTGGACAGAAGTTCACCCGTTTTTTGTATATATATAAGGCTTTTTGCAATATTCATAAACATTCACACAAAATACATATAAGGTTTAGCTATATTTAAAGTTATTCATATATACTTTTAATCAAAGGAAAGTTTACACGAAGCATACGAAAAAAACACGAAAAGAGGCGTGGATATGAATGGCAATCAGGAAGTGTTCAGACGGATAGAGAAAAAATATATCGTTGATGAACCGACTTATGAAAAGCTTATAAAAAAGCTCGATGGGCATTTTGTCAAAGACAGATATTACAAAAGCACTATCTGCAACATATATTATGACACACCAAGTCATCAGCTTGTGAGAAACTCCATTGAAAAGCCTGTTTACAAGGAAAAGCTGAGGGTGAGGAGCTACGGCGTACCTAATGATGAAGACATGGTCTTTGTGGAGCTGAAAAAGAAATACAAGGGTGTGGTCTACAAGAGGCGTATTGAAATGACCCTTGCACAGACCCGTGATTTCTTTGCAGGCAAAGAGGTACCTCATGATAATCCGCAGATAGAGAACGAGCTGAAATATTTTCTCAAATTCTATGAGGGCATTGCTCCTGCAATGTATCTTAGCTATGACAGGCTTGCTTACTGCGGTACAGAAGACCCGTCCCTTAGGCTGACCTTTGACACGCACATTCTTTACCGTGAAGAGCAAAAGGAGCTTGACAAGGGCATTTGGGGAAAAGAGCTTCTGCCTGCTGGCATGAGGGTAATGGAGATAAAGATACCGAACGCTATGCCTCTTTGGTTATCGGCTATACTTGATGAACTGGAGATATATCCTGCGTCATTCTCAAAATACGGAACTGCGTATCTTAACGAATTTTCTGAAAAAATACATAAAGGTAAGGTGATAAGCTGTGCTTAATTCAACTACTCTTGCGGCTACTACTGTGACCACCACTGAAACGACCGTGGCGGCGATAACTACAAACGAATTTGTTTTCTGCACTGCGGCGTCTTTGGTGCTTGGTCTTATAATTGCATTTGCATTCAACTTCAAGCAGAAAAAGACAAAAAGCTTTATGATGACGCTTGCTTTGCTGCCTGTGATAGTACAGGTAGTGATAATGCTTGTAAACGGAAACATCGGTACTGGTGTGGCTGTTATGGGTGCATTCAGCTTGGTAAGATTCCGTTCTGTACCGGGAAGTGCCATGGACATATGCGCTATATTTCTTTCAATGGCTGTCGGTCTTGCGACGGGCACGAACCACCTTGCGTTGGCTCTTATGCTTGCTGTGTGCGTGAGCCTGCTGAACATTATTTACACGCTTCTGCCTATTGGCAAAAAGAAGTCGGGTCACAAGGATCTTAGTATCACTATCCCTGAAAGCCTTGATTACACGGAGGTATTTGACGATATATTTGAAAAGTATCTTTCAGAATGTGAGCTTGTTTCGGTAAAGACCACAAATATGGGAAGCCTTTTCAAGCTGAGATATCGCATAGAGCTAAAGGGTGATGCTAACGAAAAGAAGCTTATTGACGAACTTAGATGCAGAAACGGCAACCTTGAGATAATGTGTGCAGTGGCAGCAGACATTGAGGAACAATCATTCTGACAAAATAACAAAAGTATCCATAAGCAAAACCGCACAAGGCTAAAGCGGTCTTGTGCGGTTTTTTTCAACCTTTTTTACCATACAAGGGGGTATTTTTCATGAAAATTTCGGACACTAAAAAGCTGGCAGCTATCACGGCGGCGTTTTTTATCACGGTCACGGCTTTTTCAGGCTGTTCAGAGAGTGCAAATTCTTCACAGACCACAAGCAGTGTTTCTCAGGCGGCAAAGTCTGACATTGACGCAAGCATTGCGGCAGAGGACATTGACGTTGGATATGACGAGGAAAGCTCAGTAGGGATTACATTTGCTGATGGCAGTGCGGCTATAGACGGTGAAGGTGCGACATCAGAAGGGGAAACTGTTACCATTTCGCAGGCAGGCACTTACATTCTTTCAGGCACGGCGACCAACGGCAGGATAATCGTTTCAGCGGACAAAAAGGCTGAGGTCAAGCTTATTTTCAATGGAGTTGACATAACTTGTGCTGACAACGCTCCCCTGCTCGTGAGCAAAGCTAAAAAAGTTTATATCGTGCTGGAGGACGGCACAGAGAACGTTTTGACGGACAGTGCAAGCTACTCTTTAGGAGAAGATGACAGCAACACAGACGGTGCTATTTTCTCCAAAGCCGACCTTACTATAAACGGCAGCGGTACACTTACTGTGAATGCGAACTACAAGCACGGCATTGTTTCAAAGGACGATCTTGTTATCACTGACGGCAATATCAATGTGACCTCGGCATCAACCGCTATGGAGGGCAAGGACAGCGTTAAGATATCTGGCGGAACATTCAACATTTCCGCAGGCACGAACGGCATAAAATCCACTAACACAGAGGCTTCTGACAAAGGCTTTATAAGCGTGACAGGGGGAAGCTTCACAGTAGTCACAAACAATGACGCATTCGAGGCGGAAACTGTGCTTTCTATCGAGAGCGGAAGCTTTGACATCACCACAGGCGGTGGAAGTGCAAACGCTTCTATGAAGTCTGACGGCACGCCAAACAGAAATTGGCAAAGCAACATGAGCAACGGTGGTGGTGGTCCGAACGGAATGGGCAGACCTGACGATAACGGAAACGGCACGGGAGGCGACCTGCCTGCAATGCCTACGGCTGACAGCACAGGGCTGACCATAGAAACTGCGGCGGCTAACACTACTACTGACAGCACAGACACAACGGACAACACTTCAACATCTGCAAAGGCTTTAAAGGCAGGCAGCGAGGTAAACATAAGCGGCGGCGAGTTCAAGATAGATTCGGCAGACGATTCAGTACACAGCAACGGAAACATTGTTATAACAGGGGGAAACATTTCTGTGGCGTCGGGTGACAACGGAATGCACGCTAACGGAAATATGACCATATCCGACGGCACTGTAGACATCACAAAGAGCTACGAAGGTATCGAGGGTTCTATCGTAACAATAGACGGTGGCACAATATCAGTGGTAGCAAGCGATGACGGAATAAACTGTGCAGGCGGAAGCGATACTGGATCAACAGACAGAATGGGTGCTGACCAATTCTCGTCACAGGACGGTGTTGAACTTAACATCAACGGAGGAACTGTAACCATTGACGCTGACGGCGACGGACTTGACTCAAATGGCAACTTCACAATGGCAGGCGGTACAGTTTACGTTTGCGGACCTACTAACGGTGGCAACGGTGCACTTGACTACAACGGCACTGCAACTGTAACAGGGGGAACGCTCATCGCCTGTGGTGCAGTTGGAATGGAAGAGGGCTTCGGTGACAGCTCCACACAATACAGTGTTCTGCACGATCTTGGTTCGACAGTTTCAGCAAACGAAAAACTGACTATCACTGACAGTGACGGCAAGGAGATCTTAAGCTTTACCCCTAAAAAGACTTGGCAGAGCGTTGTATTCACAAGCGCTGACCTGAAGGAAGGCGAAACCTACACCATTACGGCAGGGTCGCAGTCTGAAACCGTGACTATTGACGGCATTGTTACTTCTAATTCCACGGGAATGAGCTTTGGCAGAGGTCATGGCGGAGGACGTGGTTTCTGATATGAACGACAAAAGGACGAACTTGGGGTTCGTCCTTTTTTATTTGGCTGGTTTATCGCTCAAAGTATGCGGGACGTCGAGGGCGCCGTCCCCTACATTTGTGTAATATAAATCGTAGAGACGAACAGTGTTCGCCAGTTTTTGCTCACCTTTGTTGTATACATACGCAAAAAAAGACCGCCTCATGATGAAGCGGTCTTTAGTAAGCAATTTAGTTTTGGCTGTGCAGATTATGCAAGCTCAGCAAAGTACTTGATTGTTCTTACCATCTGTGATGTGTAAGAGTTCTCGTTGTCGTACCAAGAAACTACCTGTACCTCATAGAGGTCATCAGCGATCTTAGATACCATTGTCTGAGTAGCATCGAAGAGTGAACCAAATCTCATGCCGATAACGTCAGAAGAAACGATTGAATCCTCGTTGTAGCCAAATGACTCAGAAGATGCAGCCTTCATAGCAGCGTTGATGCCTTCAACTGTTACGTCAGCACCCTTTACAACTGCTGTAAGGATTGTTGTTGAACCAGTTGGAACTGGAACTCTCTGTGCAGAACCGATGAGCTTGCCGTTAAGCTCTGGGATAACAAGACCGATAGCCTTTGCAGCACCTGTTGAGTTAGGAACGATGTTTGCAGCACCAGCTCTTGCTCTTCTCAGGTCACCCTTTCTGTGAGGACCGTCAAGGATCATCTGGTCGCCTGTGTAAGCATGGATAGTGCTCATGATACCGCTCTGGATAGGAGCATACTTGTTAAGAGCATTAGCCATAGGAGCAAGACAGTTTGTTGTGCAAGATGCAGCTGAAATGATTGTATCGTCAGCTGTAAGTGTCTTCTCGTTTACTGAGTAAACGATAGTCTTGAGGTCGTTACCAGCAGGAGCTGAGATAACTACCTTCTTAGCACCAGCATCGAGGTGAGCCTGGCTCTTAGCCTTTGATGTATAGAAGCCTGTGCACTCGAGAACTACGTCTACACCAAGCTTGCCCCAAGGACAATCCTTAGCATCCTTTTCTGCATAAATCTGAAGAGTCTTGCCGTCAACAGTGATAGTATTAGCCTCATCATCAGCTGATACTGTGTGAAGGTTCTCACCGATCTTACCACAGTAACCGCCCTGAGCTGTATCATACTTAAGAAGATCAGCGAGCATTGAAGGCTTTGTCAGGTCGTTGATTGCAACTACCTCGTAGCCCTCTGCGCCAAACATCTGTCTGAATGCAAGACGTCCAATACGTCCAAAACCATTAATTGCGACTTTAACTGCCATAATTAATTTACCTCCTAAAAATTTTTCTGTATTTATTATACTACATTTTTCAATACATTGCAAGTGTTTTTACAAAAAACTTAGAACTTTTTTTCTTTAAGGCAATACCGCACAAAGATTGTGCGTCAGATGCGTAGTCAGATTTT
>ERZ780139.2096-NODE-2096-length-15576-cov-4.273372_pt1 | contig 15576 bp, 13 predicted proteins | sample MGYA00511476_ERZ780139 | MGnify/ENA primary metagenome ERZ780139 (study PRJEB29588, sample SAMEA2158190) | human gut metagenome | biome: human gut; feature: human-associated habitat; material: faeces | place: Denmark | collected 2008/2010 ... | reverse complement strand
TATGAGCGGGGAGCCGGATATACCTTAGCTTCCGGAACCGGAGCCTGTGCAGCAGCGGCAGCATCCCATAAGCTGGGACTGGTGGATGACAGAATTGAAGTCACGATGCCGGGTGGGCAGTTACTGATAGAAATCGGAGAGGATGGCAGCGTGTTCCTTACCGGAGAGGTGCAGAAAATCGGAACAATTCTGATGGCAGAACACTTTCTGGCGTAGTTGACAACTGCTTGCCTTTGAGTATAAAATGGAAAAATAGAATGCTCAGAAAGGAACATGAGAAAGAATGAGAAAGATACTGGATTTAATAACAGATGAGATGGTGAAAGCATTTGAAGCAGCCGGACTTGATGCAAAATATGCAAAAGTAACTGTTTCAAACAGACCGGACTTATGTGAATATCAGTGCAACGGCGCTATGGCTGCTGCAAAAGAATATAAGAAAGCACCGATTATGATTGCGGAGGAAGTAGTAGCACAGCTTAAGGATAACGCAATGTTTGAATCCGTAGAAGCTGTAAAACCTGGCTTCCTTAACTTAAAGCTGAATAATGAATTTGTGGCTTCCTATATCAGTAAGATGCAGGAGGATACAGAGCGTTTAGGCTGTGATAAGGTGGAAAATCCAAAGACCATCATGATTGACTATGGCGGACCAAACGTTGCAAAACCACTGCATGTAGGACATCTGCGTTCTGCAATTATCGGGGAAAGCGTTAAACGAATTGCGAGAAAAATGGGACATGAGGTTCTTGGAGATATCCATCTTGGCGACTGGGGATATCAGATGGGACTGATCATCACAGAGTTAAAAGAAAGAAAACCAGAGCTGCCATATTTTGATGAATCTTTTGAAGGAGAATATCCAAAAGAAGCACCGTTTACTATCAGCGAGTTGGAAGAGATCTATCCAACAGCAAGTGGTAAGGCGAAAGAAGATGATGCTTACAGAGAGAATGCATTACATGCAACATATCTGTTACAGAATGGACATAGAGGATATCGTGCAATCTGGAATCATATTATCAATGTATCTGTATCTGATCTGAAAAGAAATTATGCAAATCTAAATGTAAGTTTTGATCTCTGGAAGGGAGAGTCTGATGCACAGGCATATATTCCTGACATGATCGATAAGTTGAAAAAAGACGGATTTGCGCATGAAGATCAGGGGGCTCTGGTTATTGATGTGCAGGAGGAGACTGACACAAAAGAGATCCCTCCATGTATGATTCAGAAATCAGATGGAGCTTCACTGTATGGGACAACCGATCTTGCTACACTGGTACAGCGTGTCGAAGATTATCATCCGGATAAGGTTATCTATGTTGTTGATAAACGTCAGGAACTTCATTTTACACAGGTATTCCGTTCTGCGAAAAAGACAGGAATCGTTCCGGCAGAGACTGAATTGAAATTCCTTGGATTTGGCACTATGAATGGAAAAGATGGTAAGCCGTTTAAGACAAGAGAAGGCGGAGTTATGCGCCTGGAGACACTGATTTCGGAAACTGCGGAGAAGATGTATAAGAAAATTTCTGAAAATCATGCGATTGAAGAAGAAGAAGCAAGAAAGACAGCTAATATGATCGGAGTAGCTGCACTTAAATACGGAGATCTTTCAAATCAGGCATCAAAAGATTATGTTTTTGATGTGGACAGATTTATTTCATTTGAAGGTAATACAGGTCCGTATATTCTCTATACGATCGTTCGTATTAAATCAATCCTGCATAAATATCAGGCACAGGGAAACAGCCTGGATGGATTAAAGGTACAGGAGGCACATGCGGACTGCGAGAAAGCACTGATGCTTGAAGCGGCTAAATATAACGATGTGATCGCAAATGCGTTCCAGGACCTTGCACCGCATAAGATCTGTGCATATATTTATGATCTTGCAAATGCATTTAACCGTTTCTACCATGAGACAAAGATTCTGGGTGAAGAAAACGCTGAGAAACAGAAGAGTTATATTGCACTTCTGAAAGTAACAAAAGATGTACTGGAAGGATGTATTGACGTACTTGGATTTGAAGCACCGGAAAGGATGTAAGTAGGATGACAGAGAAATTATTTTATGAGGACAGTCACAGAACCGAATTTACAGCAAAAGTAATTTCCTGTGAAGAAGCAAAGGATGGCTACCGTGTGGTACTGGACCAGACGGTATTCTTCCCGGAAGGCGGCGGTCAGTATGCAGATACAGGAGTTCTGGGAACCGTGAACGTTACAGATGTGCATGAAAAAGACGATGTGATCTATCATTATACGACTGAACCATTGGAAGTGGGAAGTATTGTGACCGGAAAGATCAACTGGGAAGAACGTTTTGAAAAGATGCAGCAGCATACCGGGGAGCATATTGTATCCGGTATCGTGCATGAAAGATTTGGATATAACAATGTCGGTTTTCATCTGGGGGCCGATTACTGTACAATGGATTTTGATGGTACGATCAGTAAAGAACAGTTGAAAGAGATTGAGGCAGCGGCAAATGAGGCAGTATATCAGGATCTTGAAATCGAGATTCTTTATCCGTCGAAGGATGAGCTGAAAGATATGGATTATCGCAGCAAGATCGAGATTGAGGGTCAGGTACGTATTGTAAAGATCCCAGGTTATGATGTGTGTGCATGCTGTGCGCCACATGTGAAGACGACCGGTGAGATCGGAGCTGTCAAGCTGGTAAGCATGGCCAATTATAAAGGCGGTGAGCGTATCACAATGCTCTGCGGAAGACGTGCAATGCGGGATTATGAGAAAAAAGATGCCATGACAAAAGAAATCTCGGCACTGTTATGTGCAAAAGAATATGAAGTGGCAGATGCGGTTGGTAAGCTTAAAGATGAGCAGACACGTATGAAGAGCCAGATCGCAGAATTACAGCAGAAACTCCTGGAATTTCGTGTGGCAGAGATTCCGGTAGAAGAGAAGATTGTGACTGTATTCGACAGCGCATTGTCCGGTAATCTTCCAAGAGAAATGATGAACAGGCTGCTTGATAAAGGCGCAGTGATCTGTGCGGTATTTGCCGGAACAGATACGGACGGTTATCGATATGTAATCGGAAGCAGGAGTGAGGATGTACGCCCGATCAGCAAAGCATTAAACGTCGCGTTTGAAGGACGCGGTGGTGGAAAGCCAGAGATGGTTCAGGGATCTGTGAAGGGAACCGGTAAGGCTATGAAAGAATTGCTTATGCAGTATAAGTAATCGTGTGAATCATAAAGAAACTACCAGACAATAAAATCCGCAGTGTAGTATGTAACACAAATTTGTTTGCAGGAACATAAAAAGATATTTATGTTACATACTACACTGCGGATTCTGCTTTATAAATTGTCATGCACTCGTAAGAAACGGCTCAGACTATGCGCACTATTTTCTATGACTTTGAATGATCAGACGGACGGTTCGATAAAGAAATGGCTTGTACTTTTCGATAGATACAGGTTCTTCAAACAGTATAGAATTGTATCCGGTGGAACCAGCCAATTCCAGAATAGTGAATAGCATAATGTCAATATCCTGATATTCGTGTTCATCGGCTTCTACCAGCTCCAGGTATCGTTCATAGAAGATTTTGTCACCTTCGTCTTCGGCCCAGAAAGCAGATTTTAATGCACCCATTACAAGATTTTTTGAAATAAAGTTCAGCAAAGGCTTATTATTTACTAAAATATTAATGATGTCATCAATGATAAAAATCAGCTGGTCTTCAAGTCCGGTGATGCCGGAGTGCTCCAGAGCAATTGCCGCATGATCAAATAATTCTTTGGTTTTGTGAGCGATCAGCTTATTTTTGATATCATACTTATCTTTAAAATACAGATAGAAAGTTCCTTTCGCTACACCTGCTTTTTCAACAATGTCAGAAATGGCGGTTGAATTGATCCCTTTGGTGGTAAATAATTCATATGCAGTGCGAAAGAGTGCTTCCTTTTTCTTTTTTTTATTTTCCTCGACTCTTCCCATGAGTAATCAGACTTCCTTTTATAACTTTTTGTACAAATTGCTTAGAGTAGTTTTGTACAGATACTGAAATAAATATCTCAACATAATAAGTATAGCAAATCAGAAATAAGAAGTCAAACAAAATTGACTGTTGGTCATATTTTCTTCGTATTGCCTTTTTAATAGAATACCGATATAATAGAAATGTTAAATACGTATGAAAAAGGAGATTATACATGGAGGCATATACAAGTTTTGCCGAGGTTTATGATACATTTATGGATAATGTGCCGTATGAAGAATGGGCGGATTATCTGGAAGACAGATTAAAAGAATACGGAGTAAAAGACGGACTGGTTCTGGAACTGGGATGCGGGACCGGAAGTATGACAGAACTCCTGGCTGAAAAAGGGTATGATATGATCGGAGTAGATAATTCCGAAGATATGCTGGAGATTGCCATGGAGAAAAGGATTGAGAGTGGCCATGATATCCTTTATCTGTTGCAGAATATGCAGGAGTTTGAACTGTACGGAACTGTGAGAGCAATAGTCAGTGTCTGTGATTGTGTCAATTATGTGACAGAAAAGAATGAACTGCAGGAAGTATTCCGTCTGGTCAATAATTATCTGGATCCGCAAGGTATTTTTATTTTTGATTTTAATACAGAATATAAGTACAGAGAAGTGCTGGGAAATCAGGTAATCGCGGAAGACAGGGATGAATGCAGTTTTATCTGGGAAAATTATTACAATCATACATCAATGATCAATGAATATGAACTGACTTTATTTGTACGTGAGGATGAAGAGGCGTCTCTGTACAGAAAATATCAGGAGAGCCATTTCCAAAAGGCATATACATTGCGGGAAATGCGCGGATTGTTAGAAAAAGCAGGACTGAAATTCGTTGCAGCATATGATGCGTATACGAAGAAAGCACCGATGTATACAAGCGAACGGATTACAGTGATCGCAAGAGAATATGGAAAATAGACAGAAATAATAAAGAAGGGAATACACACATGAAAGATTATATTGTAAGAGCAACAGCAGCGGAAGGGCAGGTAAGAGCCTTTGCTGCGACAACAAAAGAACTGGTAGAAACGGCCAGAGAACATCATAATACCAGCCCGGTTGCGACAGCGGCACTGGGAAGATTACTGACAGCAGGAGCGATGATGGGAAGCATGATGAAAAATGAGACAGATATGCTGACACTGCAGGTAAGAGGAGACGGACCGCTCGGTGGTATCACCGTTACCGCAGACAGTAAAGGTGATGTTAAAGGATATGTTAATAATCCGGATGTTATGCTGCCGCCAAAGAATGGAAAGCTTGATGTGGGAGGTGCTGTTGGAATCGGTCTTTTACAGGTTATAAAAGACATGGGATTAAAGGAACCATATTCCGGACAGACAATTCTTGTATCCAGTGAGATAGCAGAAGATCTGACGTATTATTTTGCCAATTCAGAACAGGTACCATCTTCGGTAGGCCTTGGTGTACTGATGGAAAAAGATAATACGGTAGAATGTGCCGGTGGCTTTATCATTCAGATGATGCCATTTGCCAAAGAAGAGACGATCAGTCAGATTGAAGAAAATTTAAAAAACATAACATCAGTAACAGATCATCTGAAAAAAGGAGAAACACCGGAGCAGATCCTGGAGATTCTGCTGGGAAATCTGGGCCTGGAAATTACAGACACTATGCCGACAAGATTCTATTGTAACTGTTCAAAAGAACGTGTAGAAAAAGCCGTGATCAGTGTTGGAAAGAAAGAAATCCAGGATATGATCGATGAAGGGAAGGATATCGAAGTAAAATGTCATTTCTGTAATACCGCATACAAATATACGGTAGATGAACTGAAAGATATCTTAAAACGTTGTAAACGATAAGGAGAAAGAGTCATGAAAGACGGATTTGTAAAAGCAGCGGCTGCGACCCCGGATATCAGAGTGGCAGATGTTGCTTATAATACAGAAAATATCTGTAAAATGATCGACGAGACAGTTGCAAACGGAGCAAAAGTCATTGTATTTCCGGAGTTGTGTGTGACGGGATATACCTGTAGTGATCTTTTTATGCAGGATATATTACTGAAAGAGGCAAAAGAAGCTTTATTTAAGATTGCAGATTATACAAAAGAAAAGGATGCACTCATATTTATAGGTGTCCCGCTTGCTGTAGACGGAGAACTTTATAATGTTGCGGCTGCGTTAAATCGTGGAAATATTCTGGGACTTACGACAAAGACATTTCTTCCGAATTATGGGGAATTTTATGAGATGCGTCAATTCCGTCCGGGACCGGATATGGCAAGGTGGATTACATTAGATGGAAAGAAAATTCCATTCGGGCCACAGCTCCTATTTGTGGCAGAACAGATGGAGGAACTGGTCGTTTCGGCAGAGATCTGTGAAGATGTGTGGTCTCCGATCCCGCCAAGTACACTTGCAGCAAGAGAAGGTGCTACAGTAATCGTTAACTGTTCGGCAAGCGATGAGACAATCGGTAAGGCGGCTTATCGCGAGAGCCTGATCGAAGGGCAGTCGGCAAGATTGATCTGTGGATACATTTATGCCAATGCCGGAGAAGGAGAGTCTACGACAGATCTGGTATTTGGAGGACATAATATTATTGCGGAGAATGGAACGACACTTGCATCCAGCAATCGTTTCTCAAATGAAGTGATCTATACAGAGATAGATGTAAAACGTTTATTAAGTGAGCGCCGCAAGAATACAACGTTCCAGACGGAAAAAGAGAGGACACTGATCCGTATTCCGTTTGAGATCCATGTAGAGGAAACAGAGCTTACAAGAAGATTTGCATCTAGACCATTTGTGCCAAGTGTGATGGCAGAGAGAAACTTGCGTTGTGAAGAAATTCTGACGATTCAGGCTATGGGGCTGAAAAAACGTCTGGCACATGCACATGCCAAAAGTGCAGTCGTTGGTATTTCGGGAGGTCTGGATTCTACGCTGGCACTGTTGGTGTCAGCAAAAGCATTTGACGCATTAGGAATGGATCGTAGTGGAATTGTAGCTGTGACGATGCCTTGTTTTGGAACTACGGACAGAACTTATCAGAATGCATGCAAGATGTCAGTAAAGCTCGGAGCAACACTGCGGGAAATCCCGGTAGGGGCAGCGGTCGAACAGCATTTTAAAGATATCGGGCATGATCCGGAGGATCATAGTGTAACCTATGAAAATTCTCAGGCAAGAGAGAGAACTCAGGTATTGATGGATGTAGCAAATCAGACAGGAGGAATCGTGATCGGAACAGGAGATATGTCCGAACTTGCACTTGGATGGGCAACTTATAACGGAGACCATATGTCTATGTATGGAGTGAATGCATCTGTTCCGAAGACGCTGGTACGTCACCTTGTACATTATTATGCAGATACCTGTGAAGATCAGGAGTTGAAAGAAGTACTGTACGATGTGCTGGATACACCGGTCAGCCCGGAACTCCTTCCGCCAAAAGACGGCGAGATTGCGCAGAAGACAGAAGATCTGGTCGGCCCTTATGAATTACATGATTTCTTCTTATATTATCTGTTGAGATTCAGCTATGAACCAAGTAAGATCTACCGTATCGCACGTTATGCATTTGAGGGTGAATATGATGATGCAACCATCTACAAATGGTTATACACATTCTGCAGAAGATTCTTTATCCAGCAGTTCAAACGCTCCTGTCTGCCGGATGGCCCGAAGGTTGGAACCGTGGCATTATCTCCTAGAGGAGACTGGAGAATGCCGAGTGATGCTTGCTCGGAAGTGTGGCTGCGGGATTTGGAGAAGGTGAATCCGGAAGTGTATAGAAGCACCGGAAAATCAAGGCTTATATTATAATTTTCCGATTATACGTAAAGGTTATAAAAAATAGCCGTTCTAGTGAACGTGGAGTGTGTTTAGAAACAGTAAGAGCGTCAAAATAACCGTTAAAGGAATGTAGTGAACTTGTTTGAGTCCCCAAGGGACGAGTTGTGAACGTAATTCCTTTGTTTTTAGGTTATTTTGGCGCTCTTACTGTTTCTTAGTGCACGGAACCTGATCAAGAACGACTATATACTGTGTTCTTCAAGGACCGAGAGGCCAACTCCGTTAATCGATTAAATAGAAACTAATCTAATTTCAACCCTTTGAATAAATCCCCAAGACTTGTACCGATCTCTTCAGCCTTCGGGATCTCTACATGGATTTCTTCTTCCTCTTTTTTCTCTTCTTCGAGAGCTTTCATACTCAGGCTGATCTTGCCATCTTTTATTCCGATGATCTTTACAGTTACTTCGTCTCCGACATTTAATACATCAGCAGGTGATTTGATTCGTTTTAAGCTGATCTGGGAAATGTGTACCAGACCGGAGAGACCGTCGCCGAGATCTACAAATGCTCCGTAATTCTGAAGGCTTTCTACAGTGCCTGTTACGATGCTTCCAACTTTGACAGCGGCAATCTTAGCTTCTCTTTCCTTTCTTGCTTTTTCCTGGAGAATCTCGCGTGCAGAGAGTACGAGACGGTTATTTGCTTCATCTACATCGATGACTTTGACTTCAATATCTTTTAACAGGTAAGTTTCAAGATCTTCGATATAGGAGAGAGATAATCTGGATGCCGGGATGAATCCACGCAAACCTTCAACCATGGCAATGGCGCCGCCATTTACAATCCCTTCTACTTTTACAGGAAGGACAGTACCTTTTTCCATGTAAGATTTTACTACATTCCATGGATTTGCATCGTCAAAATGTTCCTCAAGATCAGCCATTGTAACAGGTGTTCCTTCGTTCTGTGTTTCTTCGTGTAATAATTCTTCGCTCATAGTATTAAGTTCCCTTCTTATTATTAAGAACATAATTGAAAATGTTCTTTTATACTGTCTTAAGTATAGCATAGAAGTATAATATTGTTCAAAGAAAAATACGAAATACATAGAAATAAAGGTTGACGAATTCTTAAAAAGATGGCAAGCTTAATACTTAAGAGATGATATAAAAAGGGATGTGAAAGAGAAAATATGGCTAAGAAAGCAGGAAAAATATACGTTGTGGGACATAAGAATCCCGATACGGATTCCATCTGTTCAGCAATTGCCTATGCAAATTTAAAAAGAGAAATAACCGGTAATGATTATATTGCAAAAAGAGCCGGTCAGATAAACGAAGAGACACACTATGTATTACAGAAATTTGGAGTGAAGGTTCCAAATCTTCTGGAGAATGTCAAATTACAGGTAAAAGATATGGATATCCACCAGATAGATGGTGTAGGACCGAATGTATCTTTGAAAGATACATGGACAAAGATGAAGGAGAATAACATTAAGACACTTCCGATTTTAAGAGATGAAGAGCTCCTGGGTGTTATTTCAACCGGAGACATTGCGACATCTTATATGGATGTATATGATAATATGATCCTTTCCAAAGCAAGAACGCAGTATCGTAACATCATGAATACACTGGATGGAGAGATGGTAACCGGTAACGAACATGGATATTTTACAAAAGGAAAAGTAGCAATCGGTGCATCAAGTCCGGAGCTTATGCAAGAATTTATAGAAAAAGATGATCTGGTGATCCTTGGAAACCGTGTAGAATCACAGATGTGTGCACTTGATATTGATGTAAGCTGTATGGTAGTCTGCCAGAATGCGGAAGTATCCGAAGAAGTGATCAAACGTGCAGATGAGCAGAGTACGGTAATCATCAGTACACCGCACGATACATTTACGGCAGCCAGACTGATCAACCAGAGCGTTCCGGTCAAGCGCTTTATGACGAAGACACCACTTACTTGTTTCCATATGAGTGATTATGTGGAAGATATTAAGGAAGTTATGGCAAAGAAGAAATACCGTGATTTCCCGATTATCGACCGGCATGGGAAGTTTAAGGGATTCGTATCAAGACGTCGTTTCTTAAATGTAAGTAAAAAGAAAGTGATCTTGGTGGATCATAACGAGAAGAATCAGGCAGTAGACGGTATCGAGGAAGCTGAGATCGTGGAGATCATTGATCATCACAGACTGGGAAATATCGAGACGATGGGACCTGTATTTTTCAGAAACCAGCCGGTAGGATGTACGGCAACGATCGTATATCAGATGTATAAAGAAAACGACGTAGAGATCACACCAACGATTGCAGGACTTCTCTGTTCGGCAATCATTTCCGATACACTGTTATTCCGCTCGCCGACCTGCACATCGCTGGATGAAAAAGTTGCAAAGAAACTTGGAAAGATTGCAGGAATCAATCTGGAAGAACAGGCACAGGCAATGTTCAAGGCAGGAAGCAGTCTTGCAGGAAAGACGGCAGAAGATATCTGTTTCCAGGATTTCAAGCAGTTTACAGTAAATGATATGGTATTTGGCGTGGGACAGCTGAATTCGATGAGTAAAGAAGAACTGCAGGAAGTGAAAGAGATGCTGACTCCATATCTGCCGGAAGTACTGGAGAAAAATGGAGTACAGATGGTATTCTTTATGCTGACGGATATTCTGGATGAATCGACAGAACTATTGTGCTGCGGCGCAAAAGCGAAAGAGTATATCATTGATGCATTTGATCTGAAGGAAGACAGCGAAAAGATGATCTTAAAGGGAGTTGTATCCAGAAAGAAACAGCTGATACCGACTCTGGTAAGTGAACTGCAACAGTAGAGGTAGAGAATATGGCAAAGCAGATCTGGAAACCGGGGAATATGCTGTATCCATTGCCGGCAGTAATGGTAAGTACGGCAGATCGATCCGGAAAATCAAATATTATAACTGTGGCATGGACCGGAACTGTATGCACGAATCCGGCAATGCTATATATATCCGTAAGACCAGAGCGTTACTCTTATGGACTGTTAAAAGACAGTGGAGAGTTTGTAGTGAATCTGACGACAGAAAAATTAAAAAAAGCTACGGACTGGTGCGGAGTAAGGTCTGGACGAGATGTGGATAAATGGAAAGAGATGCATCTGACGGAAGGTCAGGCTTCAAAATTAGACTATGCACCGATCATAGAAGAGTGTCCTGTAAACATTGAATGTAAAGTGACAGAGATAAAAGAACTTGGTTCGCATCATATGTTTCTGGCAAAAGTAGAAGCAGTTCAGGTAGGAGAAGAGTATCTGGATGAAAAAGGCAGACTTCAATTAGGAAAGGCCGGACTTCTGGCGTATTCTCATGGAGAATATCTGACACTTGGTGATTCACTTGGAACATTTGGCTGGAGTGTGAGAAAAAACACTTCATCAAAAAAGAAGAAAAAGAATATAAGAAAGGGATCTTCATCAAAAAAACAAAAGAAGTAAAGAAGTTTTCTGCATGAAGATGCATTCGAGGGAAGCTGCCAATGGCAGGTTCTTTCGACAAGAGCAGGTTTATCTGTATTTATCGGAGAAAACCTGTTCTTTTTTATCGCCATGCATTTGGAAGAAGCTGTCAGTGGCAGGTCCTTACGAATGAAATAATCGGACTACGCATATAGTATGAATGAAATGGCCGTGTGCGGGTGCAGCATGAAAGTGGATTGGAATTATAAAAATAAGAATTTATTAAAAACGGGACTGCTCTTATTGTTATATGTTGTGGGAATATACCTCCTGATTACAAAGATGATATTGCTGGAAAAGTCCGGCAGTGGAGCAGGTAAGCCGGAAACAGGGCGTACTTCAGATGTATCGAGAGGCAAAGAAAATGAAAAGGCTTTACAGTATGTAGCCTCCAGTATGATAAAAGAAGCTCCGAAGATCGCAATTACATTTGATGACGGACCAAGTACAGCATGGACCGGTAAACTTCTGGACGGACTGAAAGAGCGGAATGTGAAAGGAACATTTTTCCTGATCGGAGAGAATGTAAAAAAGGCTCCGGAGCTGGTAAAGCGTGAAGCAGAGGAGGGACATCTGATCGGTAATCATACATATCATCATGTGGAGATCACACGGGTATCGGATGAAAAAGCAAAAGAAGAGATTCTGTTAACGAATGAGGCAATTACAGAGATTACAGGAAATGAGGTGTCTTATATGAGACCACCCTTTGGAGCGTGGCAGAAGAAGTTAGAGTGGGAACTGGATGTGATGCCGGTAATGTGGACGATTGATCCACTGGACTGGACAACAAACAATGAGGATGAAATTGTCAATAAAGTAGTGACGCAGGCGAAGGAAAATGATATCATTTTATTGCATGACTGTTATGAATCCAGTGTAAATGCGGCGCTGCGCATAATAGATATCCTGCAAAAAGAAGGTTATGAATTTGTAACAGTGGATGAACTGATCATGAACTAGATATATTACAGAGGATGAGCAAAAACAAGAATGATATACAGGCAATGGAGATGAGATAGATGGATTTATTTGATTATATGAGAGAGCAGAATATGGAAAAAGAGGCCCCACTGGCATCCAGACTGCGCCCGACAACCCTGGATGAGGTTGTAGGACAAAAGCACATTATCGGAAAAGACAAATTACTTTACAGAGCGATCAAGGCAGATAAGTTAAGCTCTGTCATTTTTTATGGTCCTCCAGGAACCGGAAAGACTACACTTGCGAAAGTGATCGCTAATACAACCAGTGCGGAATTTACCCAGATTAATGCAACAACTGCAGGAAAAAAAGACATGGAAGAAGTGATCACAAAGGCAAAAGAGATGCAGGGAATGTATCGGAAAAAGACAATCTTGTTTGTAGATGAGATCCACAGATTCAATAAGGGGCAGCAGGATTATCTGCTCCCGTTTGTAGAGGATGGCACGATTATCCTGATTGGCGCAACGACGGAAAATCCATATTTTGAAGTAAATGGGGCGCTGTTGTCGAGATCCAGTATTTTCGAGCTAAAGCCACTTGATAAAGAAGATATTAAGACGTTGATCACAAGAGCTGTCTATGATACAGTAAAGGGAATGGGAAGTTATCAAGCCGTGATTGATGAAGATGCGTTAGAATTTCTTGCAGATATTTCAGGCGGAGATGCCAGAAGTGCACTGAACGCGGTAGAGCTTGGAATTTTGACAACAGAACGCAGCCAGGATGGAAAGATACATATCACTTTGGATGTGGCATCTGAGTGTATCCAGAAGCGTGTAGTCAAATATGATAAGACAGGCGATAATCATTACGATACGATTTCAGCATTTATCAAAAGCATGCGAGGTTCTGATCCGGATGCAGCGGTGTACTATCTTGCAAAAATGTTATATGCAGGAGAAGATATCAAATTTATAGCCAGACGTATCATGATCTGTGCATCCGAAGATGTCGGCAATGCAGATCCGCAGGCACTTCAGGTGGCAGTTGCGGCGGCACAGGCTGTCGAGCGTGTCGGTATGCCGGAGTCGCAGCTGATCCTTTCTCAGGCAGCAATCTATGTGGCATGTGCTCCGAAGAGCAATGCAGCAACGAATGCAATCTTTTCGGCAATGGAATCGGTGAAAAATAAAAAAGCTTCCGTGCCGCCGTATCTGCAGGATGCACATTATGGCGGAGCAGGGAAGCTGGGGAGGGGCATTGGTTATGAATATGCCCACGATTTCCCGAAACATTTCTCAAAGCAGCGTTATCTGCCGTATGAACTCGGCGAAGTGAAGTTTTATGAGCCAAGTGACAGCGGATATGAGCAGCAGATCAGGAAGCATCTGGACTGGCTGCATGAAGAATAAAATGCAGGGCAGAATGGTTCTGTACTTCGAACTTCAATTCTGCCAGGTGTTCAGGAGAGCTGTGTCATCAGAAACTGGTAGACCATTTCGCATTTGTTTTTCCAGGACTTGCACATAGCTTCTGCCTGTTTTTTGTCCGGAACCGTAAGAGTCAGGTCGATCAGATCGGACTCTTTTTCTTTTATGACACAGTGTACGGCATATTCTTTTGCCGTGGTACGGTAATAATCCGCCGTGACCGAAACCTCATTTCGCAGCTCAATCTTGTGTTCCTGAAGATACTGATCGGCTTCCTCTTGGATTGCATTCGGGATGCGGTCACAGAAATAGCCAAGTGCCTCGCGTCCGCTCTTTGTCAGCTGAAACTGTGTGGTATTGCGGATGGTCTGTGGCTTAACAAGATTGGCTTTTTCCAGTTCTGAAAAAGCTTGCTGCAGCGTGAAATAGTTTGTGTAGCCGCGGTCAAGCAGAAAACTGGAAATCTGGCTGTTTGTAAGCGGAAAATCCACGCGGTCAAGCATATATAAGATAATTAATTTATAAAGCGTAAATGGTTCAGCCATAAAATGCCTCCTTATGTAAAAAATCTCTGCAAAAGCGTGTCAGGTCTCAACTGTGTCCGCTTTACTTTCATTCGGTAAACAGACGTCCCTGCCAGGTATCACGAACTTTCAGTTCGTGGTGGATATGGTTGAGGACGCTGCGTTTTTTCAGGCTCCAGAGCGGTGCGATCAGCAGATCGCTCGGACCGTCCCCGGTCAGGCGGTGGATCGTGATATCCGGCGAGAGCACTTCCAGACAGCGGATCACAAGATCAACGTATTCATCTTCCGATAAAATGTGAAATCCGGTCTGCCCATAATAAGCTGCCAGATCGGTGTGTTTCAGCACATGGAGCAGCTGCAGCTTGATGCCGTCAATGTGGTGTGCATTTAAGTAACGCATGGTCTCTAGGATATTTTCCGTATTTTCGCCCGGAAGACCAAGAATCGTATGAACGACCGTCTCTAATTTACGTTCCTGCAGTTTTTCAAGTGCATCTTCAAAACAGGAAAGTTTATAGCCTCTGCGGATAAAAGCGGCTGTTCGTTCATGGATCGTCTGAAGCCCAAGCTCCACCCAGACCGGTTTCTTACTGTTTAACTCTTTTAACAGGTCTATAATATCATCCCCCAGGCAGTCCGGCCTTGTGGCAATGGAAAGAGCAGCGATATCCGGGTGGCTGATGGCACGTTCAAACAGTGGTTTCAAATAAAAAACCGGTGCGTAGGTATTGGTAAAGGACTGAAAATAGGCGATATAATTGCAAGCTTCATCAGAGCCGGTCTTATTACTTACCCGTCCTTTGGCAGCTTCGATCTGATCCCATACATCTGTGTTCAGGCTTTCCGCAAAATCTCCGGAACCGCCCTCACTGCAGAAGATACAGCCGCGTGTTCCAAGTGTTCCGTCACGATTTGGACAGGTCATGTGCCCATCCAGGGCAATCTTGTAGACCTTCTGTCCGAAGCGGGATTTCATCTCAAAGTCCAGGGTGTGATAGGGGCTGCCGTTCCAGTTCATGAGTGTGAGTCCTTTCGTATCCGGATATTTCCGGTTTCTTTTCCATACAGTATACCATGCAACCGTAAAAAAACACAGACACACGAAAGAATATTGTATTGTCCGAAAAACATGCGGTGTGATATACTGAAAATATGGATATAATGGAGGAGGTTATCATGAACACAGCAAAAACTTTGGAATTGCTGCAATCAGAGGCAGCATATGCCCGCATGTGTGAGTTATACGGAGCAGAAAAAGCGGAGGAGAATATCCGCCGTTATGGGGAACTGGTGAAGAAATTCCGGGAGAACTTTGGAGAGAACGATATTCTTATGTTCAGTTCACCGGGAAGAACGGAGATCAGCGGAAATCACACCGACCATAACCATGGCA